>WNFV01006352.1_pt1 | contig 14000 bp, 7 predicted proteins | sample 5400101 | NCBI WGS metagenome assembly WNFV01 (sample SAMN13153361, study PRJNA577476) | soil metagenome | isolation source: 115 cm soil or saprolite under grassland replicate 1 | place: USA:California | collected 2016-06-15 | reverse complement strand
CGTCCCGTCGATGTCGGTGGCTGGGAAGGCACCTCGGTCGCCCGCGTCGATCGCGACGGAGCCGGCGCGCAGGTGTAGGTTCATGGTTCCGTCCGCCGGCGACCCGTCGACGACGAGAGACGCGACCGCGGACATGCCGCTGCCCGGAACGTCGATGTCGCCCGGACCGCAGGTAGTCCCAGACCAGGCGTTGTACGAGTAGGCGCCTTTCCCGCATTGGAACGCGACGCCGATGTTCCCTCGTATTGTGACGCTCGTCGCGGAGCCCTCGGCGCGGAGCCCGTCCAGCATCGTGTTGTACTCGATGAAGACGTTGTCATTTGGGTTCGTCCCGCGCGCGTCCGTCAAGCTGATCGAATAGCCGCCGCGCGGGCAGCTTGGCGAGCAGAACGCCGATTCCTGGCCGGTCACCCGGCCGAACGCGCTGTCGATGAAGTTGTTCCTGACGACGAGGTTCGTGTTCCCGCCGTTGAAGAGGATGCCGAAGTCCTGGCAGTTCTGCAGCACGTTGCCCTCGATCGTCAGCCGATCCGTGCGGCCGATGTCCTGCTGGATGCACTCCCCGTGGCACCCGTTCGAGCTCCCGCAGGCGCCGGGGGCATACGAAGTGACCAGGGAGTCGTGGAACCAGTTGCGCAAGATCCGGATGTCAGTCGCGACCCCCGAGCAGTTGCCGCTGCCGCCGGTGATGTTGAACACCCGGTCGATCGCCGGGCCGAACTCGGAGTTCTGGATCGTCACGTCGTTCGATCCGCTGATCACCGGCACCGGCCACTTGACGTTCTGGATCGTCACGTCGTCGACGAAGCACCGGGTACCGATCCCGTCGTTCCCGTCGATCCCGTCGATCGTGACGTGACTGGGTCCCTCCGCGCCCGACATGTCCCCGAGCATCAGATCCCCATTCACGAAAGCCTGCTGACCGTCGGCCTCCCGGAACACGACGTGGTCGGAGGAGGTCTTCGAGGCGTCGAGCGTGATCTTCTGCTCCGGGTACGTGCCACCACCGACGACGACGGTTGCTCCCGAGGCGGCGACGTGATATGCACGATCGAAGCTGGCGCACGGTGCCGCAGCGGTGCACGGCCCCGCGTCGTTGCCGTTGGGCGCGACGTAGACGCTTCCCCCGCTCGGGGGACCGGAGCAGGCCGCCGTCGTGATCCCCTTCGTCGATCGGGCCGAGCGGTTGCCCGCAGCGTCGTACGCCTCCACACCCAACGTGTAGGCCGTGCCGCAGACGAGGCTCGAGAATGTGTACGTGGTCCGGGTCGTCGAGCCGACCTTCGTCCCGTTGGCGAACACGTCGTAGCCGGCCACTCCGCTCTGGTCGACTGACGGGCTCCACGAGAGCACAGCCGACGTCTGGGTGATCGCGGACGCCGTCAGGCCGGCCGGTGGCGTTGGCGCTTGCCCGTCGCCGCACGCGCTTGTCGCTATGAGGCCGGCCACTTGCAAGGAGCGGTTACCCGAGGCGTCGTAGGCGTCGACGCCGATCGTGTAGCCAGTCCCACACGTGAGGCCGGTCAGCGTGTAATCGGTGGCGGTCGTCTGTCCCACCCTGACGCCGTCCCTGTAGATCCCGTATCCGAGGACGCCGATGTTGTCCGTCGCCGCCGCCCATCGGATCGAGATGCTCGTCTGCGTGGCTCCCGTTCGGGTCAGGCCGGTTGGGTGGGTCGGCCGCGTCGTATCGGTGCACGCGCTCGTGCTCACGATCGCGCTCGCCTGCGCGGAGCGGTTGAGCGAGGCGTCGTACGCGTCGATCCCGACGGTCGTGCTCGTGCCGCATTGAAGCCCGCTGAACTTGAAGCTGGTCTGGGCCGTCTCGGCTTCGCGCACGCCGCCTCGGTAAGCGCCGTACCCGACGACGCCGACGTTGTCCGTGGACGCCGACCAGGCGACCGTCACGCTCGACTCGGTGACTGCGGCGACGCGGAGGTTGCCCGGCACGCTCGGCGAGATGTTGTCGCCAGGCGGCGGGGGCGGCGGGGGCGGGGGCGGCAGAGGCCCGGCGCACAGCCTCGTCGTCACGACGAACGGCGTCTTCGCAGAGCGATTGCCCGCGGCGTCATAGGCCTCGACCGCGACCGACGTGTTCGTTCCGCAGGCGAGGCCGGCAAACGTGTACGAGGGCTCCGGAGTCTGACCGACCTGGAGGCCGCCGACGTAGACCCGATAGCCGGCGACGCCGAAGTTGTCCTGCGAGGCCAGCCAGGCAAGCGTGGCGCTCGTGTCAGTCGCCGCGACCTGGGCGAGCTGGCTCGGCGGCGTCGGGGGCGAGACGTCGAAGCAAGGGGCGGTCGAGACGAGAGCCTTGGCGGTGTCGGACTCGTTCCCGGCGGCGTCGGTGGCGCTGACGCCGACCAGGTAGGTCTTCCCGCAGGCCAGGTCGGTCAGCGTGATCGTCGTCGAGCCGGTGCCGAGGTGACGCGTTCCCGCCGGCCACGGCGGCGGCAGGCTCGAGCCCACGCTCGAGCTGTCGAGCCAGAAGACCACGTATTCGGCGACGGCACGGTTGTCGGTGGAGGCCTCCCACGAGAGCGCGAGCGAGCTCGTGGTGACGCCCGAGACGACCAGGCCGGTCGGGGTCGAGGGCGGGGTCGTGTCGGTGCCTCCCGCGGCGCCGAGGGGTAGGGCGAGCGCGAGCAGCGCGACGAGCGCGGTCAGCGCGAGCGCGGCGCTCGCAGGCCGCTGGGCACGACCTGGCGCATGCCGCTCGGCGGGGGGCCTGAGTCCTGTCAGCTTCACCGGGCGCAGCTCCCGAGACGGGCCATCTCGTCTCGGGGATCTCGTTTGCACTAGGACGAAGCGGGCTTGGCGAGGCCTCGGAAGGCTTCACACGTAACGCGGCAGGCGCCCACGACGACCCAGTGCTTTGTATGTAAGTCGGGCAGCTTGCACGAAGCGTCGGATGGACGCAAGGCAGAACCCTCATACGAGGGGTCCGGATCTGACAACAGGCAAGAGCGCTGAAGGAGCGCTAAGGCAGCGTTACGGAGGCGCCCTCGACCTCGGTCCGGGCGCCGCCGTTTGCAAGCGAGCGCTCGGCCGCCTCCACGGTGCGGAGGACGTCGAGCCCGAGGGCAGGGGTCGAGCGGGGGGCCGTTCCTGTGCGGATCGACTGGCAGAAGTCGTTCAACTCGAGGAAGAGCGGCTCGACGACGTCGACGCGCGGCGAGACGATGTCGCCGGTGCGGTAGCTCAGCCGGTACTCGCCGAAGGTCTCCGGGTCGGGCAGCGTGACGCCGGCGTCGAACACGCGCACCGGCTCGATGCTGGTGTCGTCGTAGACGACCATCTTGCGCGAGCCGACGATCGTCGTCCGCCGCAGCTTGCTGGGAGCGAGCCAGGCGATCTCGACGTGCGCGATCGTGCCCGAGCCGTACTCGAGGTTGATGAACGCGACGTCGGGCGTGTCCGGGATCACGCAGCCGCGGCTCAGGGCCGTCACGTAGGTCGGTATCTGGCCGAGCCAGTAGGCGAGGATCGAGAAGTCGTGGGGGCCGAGATCCCAGACGACGCTGGCGTCCGACTGGTGCAGGCCGAGGTTCACCCGGCTCGTCGAGACGAAGTAGACGTCGCCGAGCTCACCGGAGGTGATCAGGTCGCGGATCATCTCCACCGGCGGGCTGTACAGGAATGTATGACCCGGCATCAGCACGCGGCCGCGCTCCTCGGCGAGCCGAACGAGCTCCGCCCCCTCGGCGAGCGACGCGGCAAGCGGCTTCTCGACGAAGACGTGCTTGCCCGCCTCGAGCGCCTGCTTCGCGAGCGCGAAGTGCGTCCCGATCGGGGTGGCGACGACGACAGCCTCGACCTCGGGGTCGGCGAGGACGTCCGCGAAGCTCGTCGTCCGGCGCACGCGGGGGTAGCGGCGGCCGATGCGTTCGAGGGACTCCGTCCGCATGTCGCAGACGAGCGCCACGTTCGCCGCGCTCGACTCGTAGAGGTTCCGCACGAGGTTCGGGCCCCAGTAGCCGAGCCCGACGACGGCGATGCCGACCGGGTCCCAGCCGCCGCCGGCTCCCCCAGCCGCAAATGGCTCGTTCAGCGGGTTCATCAAGCCGCGCCCCGCTGACGGAAGACCTGGAGCGGCGTGCGGGCGAGCAGCCGCAGGTCGAGGCCGATCGACCAGCCGCGCGCGTAGGCGACGTCCATGTCGAGCGCCTCGGTGAAGGTGGTGCGCGCCCGCGCGGTCACCTGCCAGAGGCCGGTGATCCCTTGCGGGACGAGGAACCGCTCGAAATGGTGCGGCTCGAAGAACTTCGTCTCGTACGGGATACAGGGCCGCGGCCCGACGAGCGACATGTCGCCGTTGAAGACGTTGAACAGCTGCGGCAGCTCGTCGAGGCTCGTCTTGCGGAGCCAACGGCCGATCCGCGTGACGTCGTCTCCCCGGTCGAGCTTGTAGAGGCCGTTCGCGACCGGCGCCGCCTGCTTCGACATGATGCTCTCGATGTAGTCGCGATGCTTCTCGTCGTCGGTGCCGACGCGCATCGTCCGGAACTTGAGCGCCGTGAACTCCCGCATGTCCTCGCCCAGGCGCGTCTGCCGGAAGAAGACCGGGCCGGGCGAGTCGAGCTTGATCCGCAGGGCGATGTAGAGCATCAGCGGCGCGAGCAGCGGCAGCAGAAGCGCCGACGAGACGAGGTCCATCCCGCGCTTGACGATGCGCGACGAGCGGGAGAGCTTCAGCGGGCGCAGGCCGAGCAGCGCGAGGCCTTCGACGGAGTGGATGTCGATGGTCGCCGGGACCGCCTCGAACAGGCGCGGCACGATGTCGATCTGCACGCCGAGCTCACGCAGCGAGCGGATGAGCGCGAGCGTCTCGTCGTGCGGCTCGCGCGAGAAGGCGACGACGACCCGCTCCACACGTTGCTCGCGCACCTGCTCGAGCAGGTCCTCCGGCTCCCAGATCTCGACGTCCTCGAGCCCGTGGCGCCGGTCGCGCGGATCGGCGTCGACGAGCCCGACGAGCCGGATGCCGTATTCGGGATGCTGGAGGTACTTGCGGGCGACGAGCTGGCCGACGTCGCCGGCGCCCACGATCACCGTGTTCTGGACGTAGATCTCGCTGCGACGGGCGAAGCTGCGGCCGAGCGAGCGCAGCACGGTGATGAAGAGGATCGCGAGCGCCCAGAAGAGGACGGTCTTCCGGAGCTGAGGAGTCGTCACCCCGGAGAGCCAGGCGCCTGCGTACAAGACCCACGCTCCGACCGTGACGAGGTGGAACACGCCGAGCACGTCGTCGGCCGTCGAGTGGTCGGTCCGCTCCTCGTCGTGGTCGTAGAGGCCGTAGACCTTCGCCGCGATCACCCACACCGGGAGGCTGACCAGGAAGTAGACGAAGAGCTTCGCGACCTCCGGGTGGATGCCACGGTCGAAGACGCTGCCGAGGGCCAGCTCGCTGACGACGAAGGCGCCCAGGAGCCCGATCACGTCGGCTGTGAGGAGAACGCGCCGGACGAGCCAGCCGCGGCCCTTGCTCGGGCTGCCGCTCGCGGCGCGCTCGCCACCTCGCGCGCGCGTCTCGATGACGTCGGGCGGCCGGCCGGGCGCTTGCCGCGCTGCTGATCTCGACAGAGTTCTCATTCGTGTGGCAGGGAAACAAGAGCGTCTGCCCTGCCCACAGACATTAGAGTCGCGGCCCCCGGCGCACATAGACCAGAGATGCCGGTTGCGACTAGCCGTTCGGTTAGGGCCTGTCCGGAAACTCGAGTGCGTCTGGGGCGGTTCAGGGCCAAGCGGGGCGTCTCCGGCACGGATTCCGCATAGCAGCGCTATGTGGGATCCGGGACGGGGGCGCATCCGTGCCGCGCCATGGGCCGCAGCCAGGCGTGCTCGGATTCCTGGGCAGGCCGCCATCATGCGACCGCTTCCTCGGATTCGGTGGTGAGGAAGCCGTCACCGCCCGTCGAGATCGGGTGGTCGTCGACCTCGGCGGCGAGGTCGGCCAGCGCGCGCTTGTAGTCGCGTGGCATCACCTTGACGAACCTGGCGAGCGAGCCCTCCCAGTCGTCGAGCACGCGCGCGGCGACAGCAGAGTCCGTGCGCTCCAGATGCTCCTCGACGAGCTCGCGGATCGTCTCGACGTCGCCGGGCTCGAGCTCCTCCAGCTCGACCAGCTCGTGGTTGCAGCGTGTGGCGAACGCTCGGTCGGAGTCGAGCACGTAGGCGACGCCGCCGCTCATCCCCGCCGCGAAGTTCCGGCCCGTCGGCCCGAGCACGACGACGCGCCCGCCGGTCATGTACTCGCAGCCGTGGTCGCCGACGCCCTCGACGACGGCGCTCGCGCCGGAGTTCCGGACGGCGAACCGCTCACCGGCGCGGCCGCGGAAGAATGCTCGGCCCGAGGTCGCGCCGTAGAGGACGGTGTTGCCGATGATCACGTTCTCCTCGGCCACGAAGCCGGCGTCGGCCGGCGGCCGCACGGTCAGCACGCCGCCGGACAGGCCCTTGCCGGCGTAGTCGTTGGCGTCGCCGTCGAGCGTCAACTCCACGCCAGGGGCGAGCCACGCGCCGAACGACTGGCCCGCCGAGCCGTGGAGGGCAAACCTGATCGTCCCGGACGGGAGCCCCTTCGCGCCGTGCCGCTTCGTGACCTCGTGCGAGAGCAGTCCGCCCACCGTGCGGTTGACGTTTCTGATCCTGAACTCATCCGTGACCGGGCGGCCGGTGCCGATCGCGTCGCGGGCTGCGTCGATCAGATGCCAGTCGAGCGCGTCCGCGAGCGGCGACTCCTGCGGCTGCGTGCGCCGCAGCGGTGCGCCCGCGGGGGCCTCCGGCATCCGCAGCACGTTCGAGAGGTCGATCCCGCGCGTCCGCCAGTGCTCGAGCGCCGCGTCGGCCTCGAGGAGGTCGACGCGGCCGATCAGATCCTCGAACTTGGCGATCCCGAGGCGGGCCATGATCCGCCGGGCCTCCTCGGCGACGTAGAAGAAGAAGTCCACGACGTGCTCGGGCTGCCCCTTGAAGCGCTTGCGCAGCTCCGGATCCTGGGTCGCGATACCGACAGGACACGTGTTGAGATGGCAGGCGCGCATCATGATGCAGCCGGTGGCGATCAGCGGCGCGGTCGCGAAGCCCATCTCGTCGGCTCCGAGAAGGGCGGCGACGACGACGTCACGGCCGGTCTTCAGCTGGCCGTCGGTCTGCACCCAGATCCGCGAGCGGAGGTCGTTCAACACCAGCGTCTGCTGGGTCTCGGCGAGACCGATCTCCCAGGGGATGCCGGCGAAGAGGATCGACGAGAGCGGCGAGGCGCCCGTACCCCCGTCGTGGCCCGAGATCAAGACATGGTCCGCGTTCGCCTTCGCGACACCGGCCGCAACCGTGCCGACACCGACCTCGGCGACGAGCTTCACCGAGATGCGCGCCTCGGGGTTCGCGCAGCGCAGGTCGTAGATCAGCTGCTTGAGATCCTCGATCGAGTAGATGTCGTGGTGCGGCGGCGGCGAGATCAGGCCGACGCCGGGCGTCGTCAGCCGTACGCCGGCGATGTAGCGGTCCACCTTGTGCCCCGGCAGCTGACCGCCCTCGCCGGGCTTGGCGCCCTGCGCCATCTTGATCTGCAGCTCATCGGCGTTGGCCAGATAGTGGACGTTGACGCCGAAGCGCCCCGACGCGACCTGTTTGATCGCCGAGCGGCGCGAGTCGCCGTTCGGGTCGGGCACGAAGCGCACCGGGTCCTCCCCGCCCTCGCCGGTATTCGACCGACCGCCGATCCGGTTCATGGCGATCGCGAGCGTCTCGTGCGCCTCCCGCGAGATCGAGCCGAGCGACATCGCGCCGGTCGCGAAGCGCTTGACGATCTCCTTGGCGGGCTCGACCTCCTCGAGCGGGATGCCGCCGTCGTCGCGGTACCGGAACGTCATCAGCCCCCGTAGTGTCCGGCGGCGCGCGCTCTCGTCGTTGACCGTCTGGGAGTACTGCTCGTAGGTCTCCCAGCCGCCGTGGCGGACGGCGTGCTGCAGGAGCGCGATCGTCTCCGGGTTCCACTGGTGGAACTCGCCGTCGCGCCGCCAGGCGTAGAGGCCGACGACCGGCAACAGCGAGTCGGTCGTGCCGGGGTACGCGCGCGCGTGGCGGGCGAGCGTCTCCTCCGCGAGCGTCTCGATGCCGATCCCGCCAATGCGCGAGGCAGTGCCCGTGAAGTGCCGGTCGACGAGCTCGGGCGCCAGGCCGACGGCCTCGAAGATCTGGGCGCCGCAGTAGGACGGGATCGTCGAGATGCCCATCTTCGACATCGTCTTGAGCAGTCCCTTGGCGATGCCTTTGACCGCCCGCTTCTGGGCTGTTTTCTTTGACATCTCTTCCGGCAGGCGCCCGAGGTCGACGAGCTCGGAGAGCGTCTCGAGCATCAGATACGGGTTGACCGCCGCGGCGCCGTAGCCGACGAGCACGGCGACGCTGTGGACGCTCCGGGCCTCCCCTGTCTCGAGCACGAGGCCCGCCTGCAGCCGGGTGCCTGCACGGACGAGGTGATGGTGCACCGACGATACGGCCAGCAACGACGGGATCGCAACGCGCTCCGGGCCGACGGCGCGGTCGGACAGGATCAGGATGTTCGTGCCGCCGGACAGGGCCTCGTCCGCCTCGGCGAAGACACGCTCCAGCGCCCGCTCCAGTCCCTCCGGGCCTTCGGAGACATCCCAGGTGATGTCGATCGTGTGCGACTTGAAGATCGCCGAGCGCACCTGGCGGAGCTGCTCGAGCTCGGAGTCGAGCAGGATCGGGTTGTCGATCACGAGCTGCCGGGCGTGCTCGGGCGTCTCGTCGAGCAGATTGCGCTCCGACCCGACGCTGGCGCGGACGCTCATCACGACGGCCTCGCGGATCGAGTCGATCGGCGGGTTCGTCACCTGCGCGAAGAGCTGCTTGAAGTACGAGGAGAGCAGCGGCTTCCGGTCCGAGAGGACGGCGAGCGAGGAGTCGTTCCCCATCGAGCCGACGGCCTCTTCGGCGTTGAGCGCCAGCGGCGCGAGGATCACGTTCATGTCCTCCTGCGCAAAGCCGAACGCGAGCTGGCGCTGGCGGAGCGGCTCAGCAGGCTCCGGTGAGGGCTCAGGCTCCGGCAGGTCGGCGAGTCGCACGACCTCCTCGTCGTACCAGCGGGCGTACGGGCGGCGGGTCGACACCTCCTGCTTGATCTCCTCGTCCTCGACGATGCGACCCCGGTCGAGATCGACGAGGAAGAGCTTGCCCGGCTGCAGACGGCCCTTGCGTACGACGTCAGCGGGCGGGATATCGAGGACGCCGGTCTCGGAGGCGAGCACGACCCAGCCATCGCGCGTCTCCAGCCATCGCCCCGGACGCAGGCCGTTCCGGTCGAGGGTCGCGCCGATCAGCCGCCCGTCGGTGAAGGCGATCGCGGCAGGCCCGTCCCACGCCTCCATCAGGCACTGGTGGTACGCGTAAAAGCCTTTGAGCTCGTCCCAGCCGGAGCGCTCGAGCGCTCCGGCTGGCAGGTCGTCCCGGTTCTCGTACGCCTCCGGGATCATCATCATCACCGCGTGCGGCAGCGAGCGGCCCGCGAGCATGAGCAGCTCGAGCACGTTGTCGAAGGTCGCCGAGTCGGACCCGCCCGGGCGCACGACCGGCAGCACCTTGCGGAGGTCGTCGCCGAAGAGCTCGGATGCGAGCTGCGACTCGCGCGCCCGCATCCAGTTCCGGTTTCCCTGCAGCGTGTTGATCTCGCCGTTGTGCGCGATCAGGCGGTAGGGGTGCGCGAGCTCCCAGCTCGGGAAGGTGTTGGTCGAGTAGCGAGAGTGGACGAGCGCCAGGGCGCTCTCGACGCGCTCGTCGCGCAGGTCCGGGTAGTACCCCGTGACCTGAGGGGCGGTGAGCATGCCTTTGTAGATGAGCGTCCGCGAGGAGAAGCTCGGGATCACGAGGTCCGCCCCGGCCGCGAGCTCTGCGACGCGCCGGATCACGTACAGCTTGCGCTCGAAGGCGTCCTGGTCGCCGGCAAGCTCGGCCGACGCCGCGACGACGAGCTGCCGGATGACGGGCGCGATCTCCCCGGCCACCGTGCCCACGTGGTCGCTGTCGACCGGGACGTCACGCCAACAGACGACGCGCTGTCCCTCCTCCTCGACCGTCCGCACCAGGAACTCCTCGAGCTCGCGCCGCCGCGGCTCGTCCTGTGGCAGAAAGCACATCGCGACCCCGTAGGCGCCCTCGGGCGGCAGCTCCTCGGCGAGGACAGCCCGCAAAAAGCGATCCGGCAGCTGCAGGAGGATGCCGGCACCGTCGCCGGTCTTTGCGTCGGCCCCTGCGGCTCCGCGGTGCTCGAGATTCTCCAACGCGAGCGCCGCCCGGCTGATCGTCTCGTGCGACTTCGTGGCGTCGAGGCGGGCGACGAATGCGACGCCGCACGCGTCGTGCTCGAAAGCAGGGTCGTACAGCCCGATTCGTTCTGTGGGTCTGCTGCGCCGGCTCACAGTGTGGAACCTCTCGACTGGATGGGCCTCCCGCCTGTCTGCTTCGAGCTAGTCCGGAGGGGCGGGAGCGAGGAGCCGGCTAGCGCATTCGCGGGCGCGCGAACGCCTTCGCAATCGGCTTCTCAGTTACGCGCGCTCCCGGCATGGCTTCAAAGGGTAAAGCATCTGGCGAGATCTCGCTGGCGCGACGTGTTGCGCATCCGAGATCACGGGTACAGCCACACCCCGTGCAAGACGCGCTGCTCCTCATCGACATCATCCAGCGGTTCGACCACGACGACGGCGATCGGCCCGCTCGTGCTGCTCCTGCGCGAGCTGGAGGTCGAGCGGCTCGTCATCGCGGGGGCCGCGACGGAGCGGTGCGTCGTGCAATCGGCGATCGACGCCCGCGAGGTCGGCTTCAAGGTGACGGTGCTCGCCGACGCTTGCGCGACGGCCGACGACGAGATGGAGACGCTGGCGCTCACCTACGCAGAGCGGATCGTCGGCGCCTTCGTCGGCGAGCAGCGCGCCTGGCAGCCCGGCCAATCCGACTGACCGGCATCGTTACTGCAAGAGAAGTCTTGCTACTCACCGCGCGCGCGTGCCGCCGAGGCGCGGACGAAGTCCACCGGGTCGGATGTCGCCAGCTCCTCCAGCCGCTCCTGTGCCTCCCGCGTGCTCAGCCTCGCGAGCGCATACGCGGCGAAGCGCCGCACGTCCGGCGAGGTGTCGCGCGTCGCCTCTATGACGCCCGCGACTGCCTCGTCGTTGCCGAGCCGGCCGAGGGCGTCGACCGCGTTGATGCGCTCGCGCTCGTCGACACGCTTCATGACGTCGCGAATTCTCGAGGCGGATTCAGGATCCGGCCAGCGGCCGAGCAGGTAGATGGCGTTCTGCCGGAAGGCGGGCTTGACCGTCCGGTCGACGCGCACGAGCGCCCGCAGAGCCTTCAGATCCTCGGCCCGCCGCTCGCGCAGGACGTCCTCGACTCCGGTCGCGCAGTCCGATTCGAGAGCCAGTCGCAATGCGTCCGAGATCGCCACGTCGACCACTACCCGCCGCAGGAATCCAAGCCGTCGTCGTTCGAGATCCGCGAGCACTGCGCCCCTCGGAGATCCGGCGGAGGGTTCGTGATCGCTCCCGGTGTAGGCCACATGAGGTTGTCCTGATCGTTGTCGGGAACCTGCGAGTCCTGGTTCGGGTGCGGGTTGAGCCCGATCACATGGGTGAGCTCGTGGGCGAACATCCATCGGCTCGCGTTGAACTGCACCCAGAACCCGCGCCGACCTTCCGGATAGGCGGAGCAGCCGCCGAGAGCCGGATTCGTCGAGCCGGCGATGAAATAGCCGACGACGTCGGCGCCGCGCCCGCGGCCGAGGTCGAACAGCGCATCCTCTTCGGAAGTCGGATCGTCCTGCTCGCCGAGCGGGCACGAGTTCTGGTTCAGGATGCCGTTGCTGCCGAAGATCCCGGTCACAGCGACGCTGCTGTCGACGCAGTAGATCCACGTGCCGCACTCCGCCTGCCACACCTGGTTGGCCGAGTCCAGGTCGCGCTGGAGGTTCGCGTAGGGCCCCGCCGTGGAGCCCGTAGGTCGCACCGTCACGACCGCGACCCGGATGAACGGCTTCGTCTGGATCAGGCCCAGCTGGCGCCGCAGCGAGCGCGTCTGGGGGTTGCTGCCGAAGACGCCGAACACCTGACGCTTGACGGAAAGCGGCACCTGCCGATCCAGACAGCTCGAGGCGATCGAACGGACGCTAAGCGTCGCCATCGCCGTTACTGCAGCGCCACGAGGATCGGCACGAGGCCGGTTTCCGCAGCGAGAGGCCCGAGCGATTTGCCGAGGATCGCGCCGAACGCCTGCCGCCGGTCGCTCGCCCGCATCGCGTGGCCCGGGCGCCCGGAGGTGGTGAGAAGATCGCCGCTCGCCACCGGGCCCTCGGCCTTGCACCACACGGTGCCGGTGAGCGCCACCGGTAGACGGCCAGACCGCTCCGCCCGCCGTCCCAGCACGAGGCCCGGACCGAGGCCGCCTGCGCCGGACAGCACCCCGGCGACGCGCTTGTCGTACGCAGAACGGCTCTCGTGCAGGCGCTGATCGTCCCCGATGACGAGCACCGTCCCCGGCTCGAGCTCCTCCGACCGCTCGACGGCGAAATCCTCGGCGCAGTCCGCGCCCAGCAGCTTGATGTCGCCCTCGGAGCCGTCCAGATGAATTCGAATCGCGCCGGTGTCGTCGTGGATGCGCAGGTCGCCCTCGTTGCCCTGCGCGCCGATCTCCAGCAGCGCGAAGTTGGCGTCGAAGTGGAAGACGTTCCTGTTGGAGGCGTCGCGGATCCGCAGGTCGCCCTCGCTTCCCTGCCCGCCGATGTCGAGCAGCGCGAAGCCTGCGTCGAAGCTGAGGACGGTCTGGTCGTTCGCGTCGCGCACGACGATCGCGCCGGTCGCTCCGTTGAGCTGAATGCGCAGCTTTCCGGCGGCGTCGCGGAGGAAGAGGTCGCCGTTTCGACCCTGCGCACCGGCACTGATGTCGCCGGCGTCCGCGTTGAGCGTGATGACCGGATTGACTCCTCCAGTCGCGGTGATCGTGACGGTGCCGTCGAACTGCTCGGACATGACGCAACCCCCAAGGCGTAAGGAAGCTCGATCCTAATGCAACCAGCCACTTCGATTGACGAGCGCCGCCGACGGGAACGGAGACGCCATGCCGCCCAACCCCCTCGACACGCTGCGCGCGCTCGGCGAGCAGCTTCGGCAGACCGTCGGCGAGGAGCTCGGCGACCAGATCGAGGCGCTGCGGAAGCAGGAGCCCGAGCGGAGCCTCGCCGAGCTGCAGGCCGAGCTCGACTCGCTCGTCGGGCTCGAGACGGTGAAGGAGCAGGTCCACGCGCTCGTCGCCTTCCTCCAGGTGCAAGCCCGGCGCGCCGAGGTCGGGCTCTCCGAGGCGGCGACGAGCCAGCACCTCGTCTTCCTCGGCAATCCCGGAACCGGGAAGACGACCGTCGCGCGGCTGCTCGCGCAGATGTACCGGGCGATGGGGCTACTTCGGCGCGGGCATCTGGTCGAGGTCGATCGCGCGGGGCTCGTCGGCCAATACGTCGGGATGACCGCGCTCAAGACCGACCGGGTCGTCCGGCGGGCGCTCGACGGCGTCCTCTTCATCGACGAGGCCTACGCGCTGACGCCCGACGCGGATCGGCTCGATTTCGGGCCCGAGGCGGTCGAGATCCTGCTGAAGCGGATGGAGGACCATCGCCACCGTCTCGTCGTGATCGTGGCGGGCTATCCGCGGCTGATGCGCCGCTTCCTCGACTCGAACCCGGGGCTACCGTCGCGCTTCTCGCGCGAGATCGTCTTCCCCGACTACTCGACTGACGAGCTCGTCGCGATCACGCACGGGCTCGCTCGCGAGCAGGAGTACGTCGTGCCGCCCGAGTCGGAGCGCGAGCTGCGTCGCGTGCTGGAGGCGACCCTGCGTGGCGAGGGCTTCGGGAACGCGCGGCTCGCCCGGACGCTGCTCGAGCAGGCGCTCAACGCGCAGGCGCTTCGGCTCGCGCGGGTCGAGGGGCGGGC
>WNFV01006351.1_pt1 | contig 14003 bp, 16 predicted proteins | sample 5400101 | NCBI WGS metagenome assembly WNFV01 (sample SAMN13153361, study PRJNA577476) | soil metagenome | isolation source: 115 cm soil or saprolite under grassland replicate 1 | place: USA:California | collected 2016-06-15 | reverse complement strand
GACACGGCTGTTCGTCCGCAGCGACGCCGGCCGCGTGCTGGTGGCCATCCGCGAGAACGAGCCGCGCTGCGAGTACCTGGGGCTCAACGTGTCCCGGGTGAAGACTCTCCTCCTCGCCGCCTCGGCCGGGGTCGCATCGATCGCTGGTTATGCCTTCGCGAGCGTGCAGATGGTGGTGGCGCCCGAATACGCCGGCTTCGTGTTCGGCACCGAGCTGGTGATCTGGGTGGCCCTCGGCGGACGCGGTACGCTCATCGGGCCGGTCATCGGCACGCTCCTGATCGACGTGAGCACCGCCTACCTGAGCGGGAACATGCCCTTCATGTGGAAGCTCGTCATCGGGGTGACCTTCGTGCTGGTGATCCTCGCCGCGCCCGAGGGCATTGGCCCACTGGTCATGCGCCTCCTGCGCGGGGGGCGGCGTGAAGGACAGAGCGCGGAAGCGCCGGAGCTTCGTCCCGCCGCGGACACCGCGCCGGCCCCGGGGGCGGCGGGAGCAGGCGCCGCCCTCGAGGTGAGCGGGGTGCGCAAGCGGTTCGGCAGTCTCCTCGTCCTCGACGGCATCGACTTCATCGCGCGGCGCGGGGAGCTCCTGAGTCTGGTCGGCCCGAACGGGGCGGGCAAGACCACCCTTCTGCGCTGCATCGCCGACGGCGGTGAGCGCACGGCGGGCGACATCGTGGTGAATGGCCGCTCGATCGAGCGCCGCCCGCCCTACGAGTGCGTGGGGCTGGGCGTCGGCCGCAAGTTCCAGAACGCCAATATCTTCGACGCGCTGACGGTGGCCGAGACCATCCGCATCGCCCATGCGCGAGTGGACCGGCCCTCGCTCTGGTCCCGCTCCTCCACTCTGGATCTGCCGCAGGCGGGGCTGCGGGTGATGCAGGCCACCGGTCTCGACCAGCAGCTGGGGGTGCGGGTGCGGCATCTCTCGCACGGGCAGAAGCAGGCGCTGGAGCTGGCCACGGTGCTGTCGCTCGAGCCGAGCGTGCTCCTGCTCGACGAGCCAACGGCCGGCCTCACCAAGGCGGAGCGCACCCTGATCGGACAGATCCTCGTGGACCTGGCGCGAAATCACGACCTTTGCATCGTGCTCGTGGAGCACGATCTCGACTTCGTCCGCGAAATCAGCTCGCGGGTCATCGTGCTGCACCAGGGCCGCATCGTGCTGGACGGCACAGTGGCGGAGGTGGTGGATTCGGAGATCGTGCGCACGATCTACTCGGGGGCGCGCCTGTGACCGCGGCCGCCCTCGAGCTGGACGGCGTGAGCAGCGGCTACGGCGAGGCGGTGGTGGTGCACGACGTGTCGCTCGACATCCGGCCCGGCGAGATCTTCGTCCTGCTCGGCAAGAACGGTATGGGCAAGAGCACGCTGCTCAAGACGGTGATGGGATTTCTCCCCGTCCGGTCCGGGACGATTCGCATGTCCGGAGAGGACATCACCGGCCAGTCCCCGTACCGCATTGCCCGCCGGGCTATCGCCTACACGCCGCAAGAGCAGGCCCTGTTCCAGGATCTGTCGGTGGAGGAGAATCTCCGGCTCGCGGTACGGGACGAGAGCCGGCAGCGCGCGGGGCTCCGGCGCATGGGCGACGTCTTCCCGTTCCTCCCCCACCGCCTGAAGCAGCGCGCGGGCACGCTCTCCGGCGGCGAGCAGAAGATGCTGCTGATCGCCCGCGCCCTCATGTCGGCGCCGCGGCTCGTGCTGGTGGACGAGATCACGGAGGGACTGCAGCCCTCGGTGATCCAGAAGCTGGCCGCCGTCCTCACGGATGAGCGCGAGCGGGCGGGAACGGCGATGCTGCTCATCGAGCAGCACGTAAGGTTCGCGCTCGAGGTGGCCGATCGCTATGCGGTGCTCAAGCTCGGCGAAATCGTCGACCGCGGCTCGGTCGAGGAGGCCGACGTGGAGCAGCGCATCAGCGTGCATCTGAGCGTATGACGTTCTCCCTCGTCGCCCACTGCCCCCGTACCGGCCGGCCCGCCGTGGCCGTGAGCATCGCGGTGCCCGCGGTCGGCTCCATGTGCCCGCCCGTGAAGCCCGGCGTGGGCGCGGGGGGCGGGAGCGCGCCGTGAGCGAGCCCAAGCCGCTCGATCTCGTCCGCGACGTTCTCGGCATCGATCTGCCGCCCGAGGAACTGGCCGAGAATCTGGCCGCGTTCGCGCGAATCTTCGAGGAGATCCAGAAGCTGAGGGAGCTGGATCTCACCGACATCCATCCGAGCATCGTCTTCGATCCGACCGCGCCCTATCGCCGGGAGCCGCACGCGTGAGCCCCGCTCTCTGGGCGGAGCCGATCGAGGCCCTCGCCCTGCGGATCCGCGCGAGGCAGCTCTCGCCCGTCGAGCTGACGCAGGCCTGCCTCGATCGCATCGCCCAAGTCGACGACCGGCTCCTGAGCTTCATCTGCCTCGCCCCCGACGCGCTCGAGCAGGCGCGGCGCGCGGAGACGGAGATCGCGCGCGGCGACTGGCGCGGCCCGCTGCACGGGATCCCGCTCGGCATCAAGGACAACTACCTCACCGCGGACATGCCGACCACCGCGGGCACCGCCGCGCCCGGCATCGCCTTCCCCCGCCGCGACTCGGCGGCCGTGGCCCGGCTGCGTCGCGCGGGCGCGGTGCTGATCGGCAAGACCCGCACGCACGAATTCGCGTGGGGCAACGTGACGCCGCCCGTCCGCAATCCGTGGGCGCTCGACCGCGTGCCCTCCGGGTCGAGCGGCGGCTCCGGCGCGGCGGTGGCGGCGGGCCTCTGCGCGGCGGCCATGGGCTCCGACACCGGCGGGTCCATCCGCATGCCGGCGGCCGCCTGCGGCGTGGTGGGACTGAAGGCCACGTTCGGCCGGGTGACCCGCGACGGGATCGTGCCCCACAGCTGGTCGCTCGATCACGCGGGGCCCCTCGCCCGAACGGCGGGAGACGCGGCCATCCTCATGAACGTGCTGGCAGGTTACGATCCCGCGGATCCAGCGTGCCGCGACCAGCCGGTGCCGGACTACCGCGCCGGCCTCGAGCGGCCGGTCGCCGGACTGCGCGTGGGCGTGTGCCGCAATCATTTCTTCGAGGACAACCAGGAAGACGTGGAGCGCGCGGTCGAAGCCGCCATCCACGACCTCGCCGGGCAGGGCGCCACGGTGATCGACTTCACCATTCCGAATCTCGCCTACGGGCTGGCCGCCATTTTTGCCATCGAGCTGGCCTCGTCCACCGCCTATCACGATGTGTCGCTGCGCGCAGGACGGGTCCGGCACTACACCCCGGACGTGCGAACGCTGGTGGAGATCGGGCGCTTCGTCACCGGCCCTGACTACCTCAAGGCCGAGCAGGTGCGCGCGGTGCTGATGGAAGACTTCCGGCGCGCGCTCGACCGGGTGGACGTGATCGTCGGGCCCACCACGCCCATCACCGCGTGGAAGGTGGGAGAGTGGACGGTGCGCATCGGCGACCGCGATGAGAGCGTGCTCGCCGCGTCGTGGCGCTTCACGTTCCCGTACAATCTGACCGGGCTGCCCGCCATCTCGATCCCGTGCGGCTTCGACCGGCACGGGCTGCCCATTGGGCTCCAGATCGCGGGGCGGCCGTTCGACGAGGCGACGGTGCTGCGCGTGGCCCACGCCTACGAGCGCACCCACGTATGGAATGAGCGGGCGCCCGCGCTGTGAGCGCGCGTCCCGCGAACGGGAGAAGCCAATGACGGGAGCCGGCGAGAGCACGCTGCGGGTCGCATGTCTGCAGATGGAGCCGCGGATCGGCGACACCGCCTACAACCTCAAGCGCACGCTCGAGATGATCGGTGACGCGGCCGCCGCGGGCGCCACACTCGTGGTCCTGCCGGAGCTGTGCAGCACGGGCTACGTCTTCGAGACGCGGGAAGAAGCCTTCCGGCTGGCGGAGGAGGTGGCGGGGGGTCCGACCACCGAGGCGTGGACGCAGGCCGCGGGCCGCCACGGACTGACTCTGGTGGCCGGCATCACCGAGCGCGAAGGCTCGGTGCTGTACAACAGCGCGGTGGTGATTGGTCCGGGCGGGTATCTGGGCCGCTACCGGAAGAACCACCTGTGGGGAGCGGAAAATCTTTTCTTCGAGCCGGGCAATCTGGGCGTGCCGGTGTTTGCCACTCCGGTCGGCCGGATCTCGTGCGCCATCTGCTACGACATCTGGTTCCCGGAAACCTTCCGGCTGGCTGCCCTGCAGGGAGCCGACATCCTGTGCGTGCCCACCAACTGGGTGCCCATGCCCGAGCAGCCCGGCACCCTGCCGGTCATGGCCAATATCCTGGCCATGGGCGGCGCCCACTCCAACTCGATGTTCGTGGCGGCGGCCGATCGCATCGGGATCGAGCGCGGCCAGCCCTTCCTGGGTAATAGCCTCATCTGCAGCTACACCGGCTGGCCCATCGCGGGGCCGGCGAGCGCGGATCGCGAGGAAATGCTGGTGGCCGAGGTGAACCTCTCGGATGCCCGCCGGCGCCGTAACTGGAACGACTTCAACCAGGTTCTGCGCGACCGCCGCACCGACCTCTACGACGAGATGCTCGGCGCCGACGTCAAGCGCGGCTGGTACTGAGCCGTCAGCCCTCGCCTAGCGCGGTCGACGGCCTTCAGCGCAATTTCGAGCCCGCACTTGACGTCGGCGCCGGTGCGGGCGAGCCAAGTGCCCCACGCGCCCTTGGCGATCTGGGCACCTTGGGCAACCTGGTCGCCCCAAGGGGCCCCGTATGGTCGTGGGCCACGACCTTAGCTTCGAGGTCAGGGGTATTGCCTTGCGGCCTTAGCATGGTCCCCGAGATGCAGGCGTGTTGCGGTGGGTCCGCAATCGCCGAAATCGAGGTATCGCCTCCTACTTCCCCTCCCTCTTCTGCGCGTCTTGCCCGGCGAACTGGGTCTGCTTGCTCTTCATCTTCTCGACGAGGGCACTGTAGCCCTTCGTCTGGATAATCTTATTGAATTGAGTCCGGTAATTCGACACAAGACTGACGCCTTCGACGTTGATGTCGTAAAGGCACCACATGGTCGATGCGAACCATCTCTCAACCTGGTTCCCGAAGCGGGCGGGGGAGCGCTGCGCGTACTTCGACCGAATCGTCAAGGCGACTCAATTCTGGCTGGGGACGCCGGCGCCCCCACGCTCGCCTTGGTGATCTTCCAGCCCTGCCGGCCGACCCCTGTCATCAGCCCCGTCTCGCCAAGGACGAATGCATAGGTATCAGGCCGGGCTGTCGTGCGGGGAGCCATGGTCCCGGAGGTAGCCTTCATCGTCCCCCCTTGAGTGTCCATGTTCGACGTCCCGGGTGTTCCGGCCGGCAGGACGTCGACCCGGGGGTCCTTGCCGACTTCCCAGCCGCCGCTGTGCTCGAGGCGGCTCAGCGCGGAGTCGGTCATCAGGAAGAGGATGGACGCAAACGGCAAGGCGCCGGCCTGCAGTCCGTAGGTGATCGAGCTGGCGGTGTAGTAGCCGACGACCTTGCCCCCAACGAGGAGCGCTCCGTTGCCGGATTGGACTCCGAAGGTGTAGTAGTAGTTCTCCCTGAAGATGTCCGGGAAGACGAGGATGCCCCTCGCCGACGATGCCAGCTCTCGGGCTTCGGGCGTTGTCTCGTAGAGGCTCCTGAGCGTTGCCTCTACTTCGCGGTCCAGGCTCTGCGCGCGGGCCGCGACGGCCGCTCCTGGGCCCGCCGAGATCGCCGCGAGGACGGCCAGAACGAGAACGTGCCGAGCGTAGGCCTGTCTCATAAGGCGGATGCGTGCGGTAGCATCGCGCCGATCCTGTCAGAGCGACCCGCGCAGGTCAAACCGGCGTCCTTGGTGGCCCTCATGTGCCAGGTAAATCAACAGCGAGCACACTTCGACGAACGGATCGCCGCGCTCGCCCAGACGGACGAGCGGGTGCGGCGGCGGCACCGCCATGCTAGGCTCGGGGACGATGGCGGCACGCTACGCACCCATCGGGGAATACGGCGTCATCGGCGACCTCTATACCGTCGCCCTGGTAGGCATGGACGGATCGATCGACTTCCTCTGCCTGCCGCACTTCGACTCGCCGTCGGTCTTCGCAGCCCTGGTCGACGCGGAGCGCGGCGGACGGTTCCAGATCGCGCCGCTCCTCGAGGGCGCCGCGCGCAAGCAACTCTATCTCCCTGACACCAATGTCCTGCTGACGCGGTTTCTTGGTGCCAACGGGGTCGCGGAGTTGTCCGACTTCATGCCGGTGGAAGGCGCGGGGCAGGCGCACAATCTGGTTCGGCGGCCGAAGACGGTCCGAGGCGAAGTGCGCTTCCAGATGCGCTGCGATCCGCGCTTCGACTATGCACGCGCCACCCACACGGCTGAGCGTCGGAGCGACACCGAGGTGCTCTTCCTCGGGCGCTCCGGCGACGGTGAGCTGGTGCTGCGCTTACGGTCGTCGGTCCCAATGCGTCTCGAGAACGGCGCGGCCGTGGCCGAGTTTACCCTGGGTGCCGACACCTCGGCCTGGTTCGTCCTCGAGGTGGTGCTCGCGCAGGAGCCGTCGCCCTCGGAGCAACCCGACTACGAACGTGACGCCTTCAAGCAGACGGTGAACTTCTGGCGCCGCTGGGTCGCCCGCAACACTTACGGGGGTCGCTGGCGGGAGATGGTGAACCGCTCGGCCCTGATGCTGAAGCTGCTCACCTCACGGCAGCACGGCTCGATGGTTGCCGCGCCGACGTTTGGTCTCCCCGAGACGATCGGGGGCGGCCGCAACTGGGACTATCGCTATACCTGGATCCGCGACTCGTCGTTCACCCTCTACGGGCTGATGCGGCTCGGCTACACGGACGAGGCGGCGGCCTTCATGCGTTGGGTCATGGCGCGCTGCCGCGAGCTCGAGCCCGACGGCTCGCTCCAGATCATGTACGGGCTCGACGGTCGTCACTCGCTGCCCGAGGAGATTTTGCCCCACCTCGAGGGCTACATGGGGTCCAGTCCGGTACGTGTCGGCAACGCCGCTTTCGACAACCTCCAGCTCGATATATACGGCGAGCTGATGGACTCGGTCTATCTGTACGACAAGTACGGCTCTCCCATAGGGTACGACGCCTGGACCAACATCGTGCGGGCGATGGACTGGGTGTGCGCCAACTGGCGCCGGCCGGACGAGGGCATTTGGGAGGTGCGAGGCGGACGACACGAGTTCCTCTACTCGCGGGTGATGTGCTGGGTGGCCGTCGACCGCGCCATCCGGCTCGCCACCAAGCGTTCGTTCCCCGCCCCCCTGGCGCGCTGGTACGAGACGCGCGACACGATCTACCAGGACGTCTTCACCCGCTTCTGGGACCCGACGCGGCGTGCGTTCGTCCAGCACGTCGGGGCCACCACGCTCGACGCCGCAGCTCTGCTGATGCCACTCGTCCGCTTCGTGTCCCCCACCGACCCGCGGTGGATATCAACGCTGCGCGCGATTGAAGGCGAGGTGGTGAGCGACTCGCTGGTCTATCGCTATCGTCTCGCGGGCGGATTCTCCGACGGACTCACCGGGGAAGAAGGTACCTTCTCGATGTGCTCCTTCTGGTTTGTCGAGTGCCTCTCCCGCATGGGGGACCTGCACAAGGCGAGGTTCTTCTTCGAGAAGATGCTCGGCTACGCCAATCACCTCGGGTTGTACGGCGAGGAGCTGGGCCCCCAGGCACAGCACCTCGGCAACTTCCCCCAGGCGTTCACGCACCTGGCGCTCATCAGCGCTGCCTTCGATCTCGACCGCCGGCTCTCAGCCGCCGGCCATGCCGGGTGATCACCACCCGCCGCAGCTGACCCGAGAGCGGCAATCAGGATTTACGACGGCAGCAGCCGACAATGGATCTCCTTGACGTCGGCCAGAAACGCTCGGGTATGGTCATAGATTCTCTCTTCTCCTTCCTCATGGGTGTGGCCGTCCCGGGCCATATCGATCGGGTCGGGCGGCGCGCCTGACCTCCGGTCGAGGCTCCATGATTGAAAAGGGGACGACGACCGCCTGGGTCGCCTCGGCGTCTTCCCTGTCGGAAGGATGTGAAAGAGGGAGAAGCAGGGTGGGCATGCGGGTGCTGTCTCCGTAGTCCGCACTTGCGCACTTCTGCTCATCGCTGGTTCTGAGGTGCGGGTCGCCTCCCCCGACCTGCCTCCGCCGCGCTATTCCGGCCGGGAACGCCTACGACCTCCTCGCCCTTGCATCAGGCGTTAGCATCGAACTCAACACGCCTCGCGAAGGGAGGGCCACATGGACCTGGCACTCACAGGCAAGCGAGCTCTGGTGACAGGGAGCACGCGCGGCATTGGGGAGGGCATCGCGGAGCTGCTGGCTCGGGAAGGGGCGGCCGTCGTGGTGCAAGGACGAAATGACTCGGCAGGCCGGCGCGTGCAACAGGAAATCGAGGCCGCGGGTGGAAGGGCTGCCGTCGCCATCGTGTTTACAGTCCGCTACGCGCTTCTTTTCAACTGTTTCCGGCAGTTGTGGGTTCGGCGTTCACGCGTCGTAGCATGTGATTAGGATTTGCGGGATGTCTAAGGGAGAACCCTACTTAGAATGTGCGAAGGTCTTTGCCGGTGCAGTACAGGCAGGCACGCTTTTGTCATGCTCGCCGATGGACAACGTAACTACTACCGCACGTCAGCAATTGTCACAGCAGTCCTCCTATAGAGGCAAAACTGGTAGAGGCAAAACTGGCCTCCTATGGGTTTAAGTCCGGCCGATCGAGGCTAGCGCCCCGGCCCGGTATACGTCAGGGGCTTCTTACTCGCCTGGTCGACCTCCTCGGGGGTCATGAGGACGATGGTCTTGCAGTGAGCCCCGCCTGAGGCGCTTACCGCCAGCGAGATGGCCGAGGCGCTGGCGTGATCCGGCACATCGGCGATGACGAAGGCATCGGCGTCGCCGAAGGCGAAGTAGAAGGACTCGATCTTGCCGCCGACACTCTTGGCGGCCTGCTCGGCCGCGGCCCGCCGCTTGCCGCCGCCAACCTCGAGAAGGCTTTTGGCACCCTGCGCGGTGTAGGAGACCTGGAAGAGATACTTGCCCATGGCCACCTCCATGACGTCGGGACGGTTGAGGAAGGGGGAGCGAATAGATGCTAGATGGGGCACGATTACACTGTCAATACCGATCTTTCGGTCCTCGGCGTCACGAATCCCGGTGAACCCGAGGCCGGCGAGCTAATCCTGATTTGCGCCGTAGCCGGGTTGGAGGCGAGGTGCTATACGGGCCGAAGCTCACGTTGCAGCGGATCCGTAGCTCGCGTTGGCGGAGGCCCGGTCGCCGTCATCCAATGATCGAGCCGATGACGGCGGCCACCACGGCCCGTGCCTGGCGCGTGTGATTGATATCGGAATCGTCGATCATGGTGTGGCGTCGCCCGCGGATCCTCCCCGAGGGAGAAGCCTCGGTCTTTGCGTAGACACCCGCCACCCGCTCGAGCCCACCGGACTCGACCAACTCCCACGGAGGCCAGCGCCCGCCGCACCGCGGCGGTGTCGATGGCGTCTTCCATCACGTCGTGGCCGATCACGAGGTCACTGGCTGAGCGTTCGGCATTGCCGAGCACGAGGATTTCACAATGCGAGATCTCCACGCCGGCCGAGGTCGAAGCTACACGTGAAAAGAGGTCCCAGCGTCTGGCGATGACGTCGTCACCGAGCGATCCCGGCTCGATCTCACCGAGAGCCGCCGTCACTCCAAGTGCGGAAGCCGCCCGGGAATACCCCGGGAATACCCCGTGTTGACATCGCTCGCCGAGACGGCGCACTATCTCGCCGGCCGGAACGGCGTCGTCCGCACCCACAAGGTATCCGCACCCTCGTAGGGGGCACAGGGGGCAACCATGGCGATCCAAGCCACAGGCGAGCTCAGGGCCGACGTTCACAGCATCGAACCCATCCCGGAAGCCGACAAGGACTCTACCGGTCCGCAGCAAATGTGGATCTGGGCCGGGGCCAACATCGCCCCCATCAACTGGGCCCTCGGCGCCCTCGGCATCGTGCTCAAGCTCGGGCTGTGGGAGACCATCACCGTCATCGTGCTCGGCAACATCGTGGGCTGCGCGATCTTCGCGGCCTTCACGGTGATGGGCCACCAGACCGGCGTGAACCAAATGGTCCTGAGCCGCTCCGCCTTCGGCCGACGCGGCGCCTACCTGCCGAGCCTGCTCATGTTCCTCATGACCCTCGGCTGGATCGGGGTCAACACCTACTTCCCCGTGAAGATCGCCGTGGCCATCCTCGGGCAGTTCGGGATCGGCGACACGTGGCTCACCAACTTCGTCGTGGTGAGCGTGGTCATGGTGGTGCAGGTCGTAATCGGCATCTACGGCTTCTATGCGATCCGGACGTTCGAGAAGTACACGGTGCCCATCACCGCCGTCATCATGGCGCTCATGAGCATCCTCGCCTGGACCCGCCCCGGCGTGGTGAACTGGGGACTCACCAGCTCGCTGCCGCCCGCCGCTCATCTCGCGATGCTGAGCCTCCTCACCACCGCGATCGGGGTCGGCTGGGGCATCTCGTGGGTCACGTGGGCCTCGGACTATTCACGCTTCGTCCCCCGCCGCGTGTCCTCGTCCTCCGTGTTCTGGTACAGCTACCTCGGCATGTTCGTCCCCACCGTGTGGCTCGCCATTCTCGGCGCCACCGTCGCCAGCACCACCATGGACACCGATCCGGCCAAGATGGTCAGCGCGGTCTTCGGCGGGGTCACGAGCGTCCTGGTGCTGCTGCTCGTGCTCCACGGCCCCATCGCCACCAACATCCTGAACGTCTACTCGGCCGCCTTGGCCGCGCTCAGCATGGGCCTGCGGGTCTCGCGCACGGCCATGGCGGTGGTCGCGGGCGTGGTCGGCTATCTCGTCACCATCTACTTCGTCTTCCAGCCGTCGTTCGCCAAGGCGTTCGACAACTGGATGATCAGCCTGCTGCTCTGGATGAGTCCCTGGGCCGGGGTAGTCCTCGCCGACTTCTTCATCGCCCGCAAGGGGCAAATCGACGTCGACGCGCTCTACCAGACCCCCAGGCGGAGCGCCTACGGGGACGTCAACTGGGGGGCGATCGTGGCCTTCGTCGCGGGTCTCGTCGCAGGCTGGTCGGTCGAGGACGGTCTCGTGCCCGCCCTGCAGGGCCCGATCGCCACCAAGCTCCTCGCCGGCGCAGACCTGAGCTGGCTGGTCGGTATCGTCGTGGCGGGTGGGCTCTACCTCGCCCTCGGCCGTCGCCCCGCCTCCTTCGTGGTACCGCGCGCGATGCGAGGAGGCGGTTAGCCGAGATCTGCGGCGAGTCCCCCTGGACTCTCCCGCATTCGCCTCCCGCGTCAGGTTCTTTTACATTCGCAGAGCGCGGAGAGCTGACGTCGATGCAAGTCATCGCCCTCATCGCGGACACGCCGGAGACGTTTGCCGCCGCCACCGTCCGCCTCTGCCTCGATCAGGATCTCCATGCCAGGGTGAGCCGGAACGGCCTCGAGCACGCCAGAGCGCGATGGGAATCCCGCGAGGTATCGCGGCGTCTCCTCGAGACGATGGCGCGCCTGCCCGCGCTCACACCCAAGCGCCTGGGAGCGATGGACCGGGCCCGTATCAGGAGTCGGGCTACCTATGAGGCCAGCGGTGTCGACGCCAGCGTCGGCCGCCTGTCGAGTCTCCTTCGCTGGTACTACTTTCGCCTGGGCCGCACTCGGTTACCTGGACACTCGCCGGGGATATGAATCGGCGGCACTCTTCCCGCCCCGCGATCAATCCACCCGCCCCGCCGTAGCCGCGCACACGACGTACCCTTTCTCGCCTGCACCCTCCCGACCATCGAGGTGGAAACCTCTACACGGCAGATCATTCCGACTTGCTTGCCATCCGATCGTGCGGGCAATGGAATTTCACGCACTTCCGAGCCCGGCACGAGATATGCGCCTCCGACGCCAGCGGGCGTCGTCACGGATAGGCGGCCCGCCTTCTTTAGGCCATCTAGACCGAGGGCTCCGATGAAACCATGTGTCACGGGCGCAGGCATGCTGCCAGGAGCACTCTTGGTTGCGCTCCTCATCCTGACCGGAGCGGCGGCGGAGCAGCCAGACGCATCGTCCAACGCTGAGCGTTCTCTCACGCCAGACAGGGTGCTTGACTCCCTGACAAACACGCTGGCGTGGTATCGGCAGGTCCGCGTGGCCATGCGGGGCGCCGGCACAGTCTTCGGGCGAGAGGACGAGCAGACCGCTCTTGCCGTGGTCCGGCGCGCGTTCGAGACGGCGCGGGCTCAGGCGGCCGTGGTAGCGGCTGAGAGCAGCTACGCCGCGACGGCTCAGCACAGCAACGCCGGGCCCCGAGCCGGCAAGCTCACGGAGATGAAGGCCACCATTCAGACGGACGAGCGAGAGGTTCAACGGCTCCGGCGACAGCTCCGAACCGTGTCGCCCGCCTCACGACCAGGGGTGCAGGACGCCCTTGCCGCGGCCACCAACCGATTGGAGCTGGATCGGGTTCGCCTCAATTTCCTGACCAAGCTGGCGGAGGACAAGGTCTCGTCGTCCGACGCCGGCCTGGACCTCGGCCACGAGATCCAGACGTTGCAGGAGTCGGTGCCGGAATTGCGCTCGGCGAATGGCGCGGCTCCGGCCGCCACTCCCCCAGCAAGTGGAACGACCGGCCTCGTCCGGCATCTGATCGGGATCTATCGTGTACGGGGCAGCCTGGATCATTTGACCCAGAGCACGCGGGCCCTCGAGCGGAGCATCGGAGACGATCTGCAGGCCACCCAGGCAAGCCTTCGCCCGATCATGAGTCAGCTCCGTGCGCTGACCGTCGATCCTTCGCCCGGCGGGTCGCTGGCCGAAGGGCAGCGGTCCTTCCGCAACCTGCTCCAGCGAAGCAAGGATCTGAGCGCGGTGGCTCTGTCCCTCCGTGAGGAGTCGGCCCTCGTGCACCGCTTCGCCGGAGATCTCGATGGCTGGAAGGGTACGGTCGATCGCGACCGATGGCAGATTCTACAGAACCTTGGGATCGACCTCATCGGCGTCATCATCGCCCTCGCCGCGCTCCTCGTGGGCGGCGTGCTGTGGCGCGTGGCCACCGTCCGCTACGTCCAGGATGGTTACCGTCGTCGTCTCCTTCTCATGGGCCGGAATGTCGTGGTGGGAATGGCCATGGCGCTCGTGCTCGTCTTTCACTTCGCGAGCGAGCTTACGGCCCTTGTGACGGGGCTGGGATTTGCCGCAGCCGGCATTGCCTTCGCCCTCCAGAACGTCATCCTCTCCCTCGCGGGGTACTTCTCGATGGTGGCGCCCAACGGTATCCGGGTCGGCGACCAGGTGGGCCTGCAAGGGCCCTTTGGCTATGTCCAGGGTGAGGTGCTCGAGATCGGCCTCGTCCGCATTCGTCTGCGCGAGCTGGACGGCGCCCCGCTCCATCCCACGGGTCGTACCGTCGTCTTCCCCAACTCCGTCGTGTTCACGGGGAGTTTCTTCAAGCATCCGCCCTCCGGAGACCGAGGCGAGGGGCCACGCTCGGTGGAGCGGAGCGCGGCCGCCTGATGAGTGCCCTGAGAGGCTTGACCATCTCGTAGCCGAGGGCGCAGAATCGCCGTCAATGAAACCCGGGCGGCTGTCGCCCCCCACCGCTGCGAGACCGGAGGCCACGATGCACTACGAGAGAATCTCCGCGGACTGCCACATCGATCTCTGCCAATTGCCGCCCGACCTGTTCACGTCCCATGCATCGGCGGCGCTGAAGGACCGTATGCCCTACGTCACCGACAGCCCGAAAGGCAAGATGTGGGTGAGCAAGAACGGCGGCTTCTTCGGCCTGGCGGGCGGCATGGGCTCGGCCGGTCGCGAGTACGTCCCTGGGCAGATCCATCGCTCCGATCGCATGGCGTCCACCGGCCTCTACGAGGATGGCAAGAAGGGCATCTACCGTCTGAGCGACCCGGAGCTCCGCCTGAAGGACCAGGACCGTGACGGCGTGCAGGCCGAGGCACTCTACGGGATCCTGGGCTCCACCACCCGGCTCAACGACCCCGAGGCCGCCGTGGAG
>WNFV01006350.1_pt1 | contig 14004 bp, 9 predicted proteins | sample 5400101 | NCBI WGS metagenome assembly WNFV01 (sample SAMN13153361, study PRJNA577476) | soil metagenome | isolation source: 115 cm soil or saprolite under grassland replicate 1 | place: USA:California | collected 2016-06-15 | reverse complement strand
CGCGCAGAACCGCGCCGTACCAGACGCTTGATTCTTCTTCGAGAATTACGTCGCCCAGCACAGTCGCACCGGGAACAACCCATGCGCTTGAATGGATGGTGGGGCCTTTTTGCAGTCGCGGGACGATGCCGTCGTGTCCCGTTGGCAGTGAATCTGATTCGATGTGCATTCGGCGATTGGCATCCAACATGGAACGCCCATTCTTCGTTCGCAAGGCTGCGGGTTGCTTCGCGGAATGGCGTAGCCTCTCTGGCTGGCGCGCATTACAAAATTGTAATAAAAAGGCTTGCATCCTCGGGAGCATTCCTCTTTTATCGCGCGCATGTGTTCGAAAATTACTTTCGCGCTCGGAACAGCGCTCGCAGCAATTGCGCTCTGTTCGTTTGTTGAGTCCGGCGTGGCTCAGGATGCCGTCGCCGCCCCGGTGAGGGCAAACGACAACGATGACGTAGACAGCAGCGGCGATGAATCCCACCGTCGCCGCGTGCACAAAAGTGCCAGCGCGCGGAGCGCGGACAACTCACCCTTTGGAAACGTCGATAAAAATCTTTCGCTCGGTGTAACTGCCATCGCTGAACCTACCGAAGCCGAAGGCGTCGTTGTTACCGGAAGCTTCGAGATTTATCCGGTGGAGTATCCGGCGCTTCCTCCAGTTGAAGGAACGAGGATCAATGTCGGCAAGAAAACTTCGTTTGTGAAACCGCAGGAGTTCCCCGCCTTCGCCGGTAACGATTATCGCGAAGTGATGGCCACTACACCGGGCATCATCGTGAGCGAAGAGCCCCAGTCGCCAATTATCAACTTCGGTTATCGCGGCCTGAATTCACAGCGCAGCGAGTTCACGCAGGTGCTCAAAGACGGCGTCTCGATTAAGAACGAGCAATTCGGTTTTCCTGAATCGCACTATACCCCAATCTTGGACGCGGTGGAGCGCATTGAAGTCATTCGTGCGGGTGCGGCTTTGCAATTTGGCCCGCAACCCGGTGGGGCCATCAATTTCGTCATGAAAATGCCGCGCATGGATGCCCCGTTTCATTTCACCACTAGAAACGTATTTGGCAGCTATGGTTATTATCGAAATTTCACAGAAGTGGACGGCGCGGTCGGCCGGTTCGGCTACTATTCCTATTACGACCACCGGCAACAGGATGGATTCCGCGAAGCCAATAGCGACTACGATCTCAATGCGGGAAGCACGCGTCTGGTGTGGGACGTAACCAAGGATAGCCAGTTCATACTCACGCTCGATGCGTACGACGAAGAACATGGCGAACCGGGCGGCATGCGTCGCCGGGAAGAAGTCAATCCGCCAAACTCTGTCTTCGTGGAAGACGGTTTCACTCAGAGTAGTCGATTTTTCGATCGGTTCCGGCTCGAGCGCTATTTCGCCACATTGGAATATCAGAAATTCTTCTCCGAGAGAACAGAACTCGATATCAAGGCGTTCGGTGGATACCTGACGCGCTGGAGCACGCGGCAGCGCGGCGGCGGCTTTGGCACGCTGCCCAGCGGACCAGATGCGAATACCGATTCAATTCAGTTGCGGACCGATTACACAGAAGGTCTCGATGCGCGGGTGCGCCACGACTACAATTTATTCAACGACGTCTCGACCATTGCCGGCGGCATCTATTTTTATCATGCGTTGCAGGATCGTCGCGATGAGCGAGGTGAAACGCCGGACGCAGAGCATGGTGCGCTTCGTAATTTGAACACCGGTGAAACGTGGGACGGTGCTATCTTTGCCGAGAATCGGTTCAAATTCGGACGTCTTTCCATCGTTCCCGGGATGCGCTTGGAATTTCTGGAGCAAAGCGTTAGTGAAGAAGTAAACGTCTCGAATCCCTTGCATTCGCAGTCCGATTTTAATTTTGTGCCGCTGTTTGGATTGGGACTCGGGTATGTGCTGGTCGAGGGTCAGCCAATCCTCTCTGCGCCTCCCATTGCTGGAGGAAAGGGTGCCGAGGCCAAAAATCCTCCTGCGCCGATCGTCACAGGCATGGGTCCGCCGCGCGTTGAACTTTACGGAACAGTATCGCAAGCCTACCGGCCTATCACCTATGGCGAACTTGTGCCGACCGGCGCTAGTTCAGTCGTAAATGGCGATTTAAAGGAAGGCGAAGCGCTCCAGTTTGAGTACGGGGTCCGCGGAAAACCGTTTCCGTTTCTCAATTTTGATTTGGGCGGGTTCTATTTCACTTTCGACGACCAAGTCGGCGAGGTCATTCTGCCTAACGGTTTTACTTCGACCGAGAACGTCGGCGACGCGCGTTACATTGGATTCGAAGCTGCAACCGAACTGGACGTTCTGGCGTTGATCAACGGTGGCGCATCCAGCCCTTACGGCGACCTCAGGCTATACGGCAATGTCACGTTGCTGGATGCCGAATTCACCTCCGGCCCGAATCGCGGCAACACACCAGCTTATGCTCCGGATTATCAGGTGAAGAGCGGCGCGATTTATCGCTACAAAGATTTCCTTAAGGTCGCGCTGCTCGGTACGTTTGTTGACGATGAATTTGGCGACGATGGCGATTCCTTCGAAGGCTTCATTCCCGCCTACAACGTTTGGGATCTGACGGCGGAATTTAAGTTTTGGAAGGGGCGAGCCGGAGTGTTCGCGGGTATCAGGAACGTTTTCAACGAGGATTATTGGGGCGAAGTTCGCGAGGAAGGCATTATGCCCGCACTGCCGCGGAACTACTACGGCGGGTTCGAATTTTTCTTCTAGCGCAGGTTCAAGAATCTGTAGCGGCGGTCTCTGATTGCCGAAATTCAAGGAAAGGCGATCTCCATGTCGCCCCGGCGGTTTTAGAAACCACCGCTCCTTGTGACGACCGCACTCACAGAACGCTACAGTCACGAATCGGATTTTCTTTCCTCGGACTTGGGCGATTATGCGCGTTACATGCCCGAGCTTCCTCCAGAACAGGTCACGCCGTTCGTTTTCTCCGATCCCAGCGGTAAACGCTGGCCGCGGCTACGTCTCATTCTGCTAATCGGCGGTGTGCTGTTCTTCGTGGCGCTGGTGCTTTTCGTTCAGACGCTTTTTGTCATACCAAAGATGAACGTACCTTTTTCGCTGCGGCAGTTGAAAGGCCAATTGCGTGCGTTGCAACGGGAGAATCCTGCGGGCCAGGTTTCTCCAGCTTCATTGCTGTGGCAGAAATTTAGCGCGACTCGCCAGGCGGCGAAAAAGCTCGCCGGCACAGCGCCAGCTTCTTCGCCGCGCCCCCGAAAGAAAGCGCCTGATAACGAAGTGCGACTCGCATTCTATGTAAATGGCGATCCGTACAGCTACGCGTCGCTCGAGCAACACGCGGCTCAGATTACGCATGTGTGCCCGGAGTGGATGACGGTCATTGATGGCATGGGCAATTTGCAAATCGACTCCGATAGTCGTGTGTCAAAGCTGACGGCAAACAAAGGGATCGCGCTGATACTGCTCTTGACGAATCTGGTCGGCGACACCTGGCAGCCCGAAGCGATTGAGAATCTCGCGCATGGACCGGCGAAACGGCAGGACCGCTTGATCCAGGAAGTGCTTGCCGTGTTGCGCCACGCCAAGGCTGCCGGCGTCGTTGTCGATTGGCAACAAATTGATCCTGCTTACAAGAAGGATTTAACCGCATTCATCGACAAGTTTGCGGACGCGTTGCACGACGATAACAAAGAGCTGTGGTTATGCGTTCAGCCGGGGCAAGAGCTGGATTACATCGACTTCGATGCGCTCAGTGACAACATCGATCGTTTCGTCGCGATGTTGTTCGATGAAACGTCGGAGACGGATCCGCCGGGGCCGCTGGCGTCCCGCTCGTGGTTTGAAGGTTGGCTGCATGTGCTGCTGGATGGATCGGACACCAGGCAATGGATCATCGCAATGGGCGGCTACGGATATGACTGGCCTGTCGGCGGCAAAAAGGGCGAGCTGATCAGTTTTTCCGAAGCGATGAGCCGCGCCAACGACGCGGAAATCGATAGCGTCCAAGTTCAGCGGCCGAGTTACAGTCCGTATTTTTATTTCCAGGATGAGGATATGGAACACGGGGTCTGGTTCCTCGATGCCGTCACATTTCTCAACGAATTGCGCGAGGTGCGCGATGAGAAGGCGGGCGGGTTCGCACTTTATCGGCTCGGCAGCGAAGACCCGGCAATCTGGGACGCGTTAAATGTGCCGCGCGATTTCAAGTTCGATAATCAAACGCGACAGGCGCTGGAACTAATAAAATCGACGGACACGATAACGGACGTTGGCGACGGCGAAATCGTGACTGTGGACGAGGATCGCACTGACGGGATGCGCAAGCTGGCTCTGGATGAAGACGGCTATCTCACAGCGAAATATGTGAAGTTTGCGGAATTTCCGACGCTATATCACCAGGGCGCGGGCGGCGAGCATCAGGTCTCGATCACTTTTGATGACGGCCCCGATCCGCGATGGACGCCGAAAATTTTGGACATTCTTAAAGCAGCAAACGTAAGCGCCACGTTTTTCGTCGTCGGAGTAAACGCAGAGCGTTACCCGACGCTTGTTCGTCGCATCGTCAACGAAGGGCACGAGATCGGGAACCATACCTATTATCATCCGAACCTGGCGCTCTGCTGGCCGGAGCATATCCGACTGGAGCTAAACGCCACGCAGCTGTTGCTCGAAACGATTACCGGCCGCGCGACGACGTTGTTTCGCCCGCCTTACGCCGCAGACACTGGCCCGACGGAACTCAGTGAACTGGCTCCGCTGAAAATCGCGGAAGATCTTAATTATCTCGTCGTCCTTGAGAATATCGACCCTCAAGATTGGGCGAAGCCCGGCGCAGACATCATCCTTCGACGGATTAAACAACAAAGACACGATGGCAGCGTAATCCTGCTCCACGATGCGGGCGGCGACCGCTCGCAAACAGTGGAAGCGCTTCCGCGCATTTTGGATTGGCTGCATACGCGGGGGGACACCGTCGTGCCATTGAGCACGTTGCTCGGAACGACGCGCGACGCAGTGATGCCGCCCGTGCAGGGCAATGGTCAGTCGCTCAGCCGTATTGTCAGCAGCACCGGGTTCCGCGTTTACCACAGCATCGAAGAATTCCTCTGGGCCTTTATGATCGTGGCGACGGCGCTTGTCGTCGTTCGGACCTTGATTGTCATCTGGCTTGCGGCTCGTTTTCGACGCCTACCAAGAACAAACTTCGCGGAACCGATAAGTATTGTGATCGCCGCTTACAATGAAGAAAAATTAATCGCGGAAACTCTGCGCACGCTTCTGGCCACGGATTACAAGGGCGAAATTGAAGTGGTCGTCGTCGACGATGGCTCGACTGACCAAACTGCTGCGGAAATTGAGCGCGTTGCGCGGAACGAATCGCGTATTCGTTTATTCCAGCAGGAAAATCGCGGCAAAGCGCGCGCTCTCCAACGCGGCCTCGCCGCCGCGCACAACGCAATCGTCGTTTTCATTGATGCCGACACGCAATGTCAACGCGACACGCTGCCGCGCTTGCTCGAGCCGTTCGCAGATGAGCGCATCGGCGCGGTGTCAGGTCATGCGAAGGTAGGGAACTTGCGCACGTTCATCGCGCGTTGTCAGGCGCTGGAATACACCTGCGGCTTCAATCTGGATCGGCGCGCTTACAACCTCTGGAAATGCATCACGGTTGTGCCCGGCGCGATTAGCGCCATTCGCAAGGATGCGATTGACCAAGCGGGCGGGCTCAGTTTGGAAACGCTCGCCGAAGACACCGATCTCACGCTCTCGTTACACAGACACCGTCAACGCATCGTGTATGTGCCTGACGCGATCGCGTGGACAGAAGCGCCCGAGACGGTGGCCACGCTCGCGCGGCAACGTTCGCGGTGGGCCTACGGTACGCTGCAATGTCTTTGGAAACATCGCGACATGGTGTTCAACTGGAACTATCGCGCTCTCGGCTGGTTCAGTTTGCCCAGCATCTGGTTTTTCCAAATCATTCTCGTGGCCATCACACCGATGGTGGATTTGTTCCTGCTGGCGTCGCTGCCATTTGGCGTCTGGAGCGCGGTGCTGCCGTTCGTCATCACCTTCCTCGCAATGGACGTGCTCCTTGCCACGCTGGCCTGCATGCTCGAACGTGAACCGATCGTGCGCGCCTGGCGCATCCTGCCAATGCGCCTGATCTATCGCCCGATGCTCAGTTACTGTGTCTGGAAAGCAATCCTGCGCGCCATCAAAGGCGCATGGGTCAGCTGGGGCAAACTCGAACGTACCGCCAGCGTGCCTGTCAGGGCCTGATTCGACGTTGGGCGTTGGACGTTGCGCGTTCGACGTTCTCTTCGGTCTCTAAATCCAACGGGCTTTTGACTCCGATACCTGGCTTATTCAGTACGTGCGTGTAAATCATCGTCGTGGAAACGTCTTTGTGACCGAGCAACTCCTGGACGGTTCGAATGTTGTAACCGTCTTCGAGTAAGTGTGTGGCGAAGGAATGCCGCAGCGTGTGGCAACTTGCCGGTTTTGTGATTCCCGCCAGCAGCACAGCCTGTTTTACTGCGTCTTGCAGTAGCTTCTCCGAAACGTGATGCCGCTGGACGCGGCTGGAGACTGGATCTATTGATCGCTTCGCGGCAGGGAAAACGTACTGCCACATCCATGCCCGATGTGCATTGGGATATTTGCGCTGCAACGCGTCCGGCATATGGACCGAGCCGAAACCCGATTGTAAATCGCGCTCGTGCACAGCTTTCGCATGCGCCAGATGCTCCTTCAACGCTCGGCGCAAGCGTTCCGGTAGCATCGTCACCCGATCCTTCTCACCTTTTCCGCTCCGCACAACGATTCGGCTGTAACCAAAGTCGACGTCCTTGACGCGTAGACGCAGACATTCTAGGAGCCGAAGGCCACTGCCGTAAAGCAGTTCGGCCATGAGCCGATATGGCGGTCGGACGTGAGCCAACAGCGCGCGCACTTCAGGGCGCGTCAACACCACTGGCATCCGAGCCGGTTTGCTTACGCGCAAAGCGCCGTCGAGTCGGCCAAGCTTTTGCTCCAGAAATTGCTGATAGAGGAACAGCAGCCCGCTTAGCGCCTGATTTTGAGTGGAAGCCGAAACATTCTGCTTCGTGGCAAGAAAAGTTAAAAATTCGACAATCTCCTGCTCGCCCATGTCACGCGGATGCCGCTTGCCGTGGAAAAGAATGAACCGCCGAATCCAGTCGAGATAAGCCTGCTCGGTGCGCAAACTATAGCGCCGCGTCCGCATGAAAATGCGGAGCTGCTCGAGTAATTTAGGCTTGCTGGCAACAGCGGTTTGCCTTGTAATCGGTTCCAACTTCCCGCGACCGTAAATGATTTGCCCGTCAACTTCCAATCCAGAATTAGACGAAGAAATCTTCGTGTTTTTTTGCGAATCTTCGTCTACTTCTCGTTAGATCGTAAGCGCCGTGAAGAGGCCACTCTTTAGTCCGATGATGTCGTTTGTGGCGGCTTCGGGCGCTCTGGTCCTTGGCACGCTAGTTCGTTTCCGTGCTTTGCCGTTTCTTCGTGGCGATACGATTCTTTCGGCTGGGAACCTAGTTCCCACGGAGCAGTGGGCCGCATTCATGTCGCGATTTTTCTACATTGCTAGCGCCGTTTTCTTGGCCGTGGGGTTGATCACGCTGTTGACGCTGTCGGACGCAAATCGTCGATATATTGCTCAGCTACCACGATGGCAACGCTTTTTGATCTGGCCATGGTAGCATCGTTTATGTTTTCGCACGCAGACGATCTAACCAATCGATGAAGCCAACGGCCCCATTACGAAATAAGTTCGACGTGTTTGCCACGACACCCTGCCGTGGCTTATCTCTTTCTCGTTAGATGTTACGAGCTGCCACATTCGTCTTTGCTGTCGTTGCGCTACTCGTGCAACACGTAGACGGCCAACGCCCACACGAGCCTTCGGCTTTAATCGGCTGGACGCCTCCCCCATCCCCCCAGTATGACCGTCCACCAATCCTTCTTAGCGGTCGCACTCCGATTTATCCGATAACCCGGCTACAGCGGGGACAATCCGGCGATGCTTTGATTGCATTCACCATTGATGAACACGGCATCCCGCGAGACTTTCGCGTCATCCGCTCGGATTATCCCTATTATGCATCGCACGCAATTGTTGCGATGCGAGAATGGCGGTTTCAACCCGCGCTGAAGAATGGAAAGCCCGTTGCCGTCCGTGCGCGGATACCATTTAAGTACCGAATAGGACACTGAGACTATTCATCTAACCAATCGATGAAGCCAACGGCCCCATTCCGAAACAAGTCCAGTGTGTTTGCCACGACACCCTGCCGTGGCTTATCTCCGTCTCGTTAGATGGAAGTTCCCTTCACGCTTCGTAGCAGCCGAAAAAAAGCAGTCTTGCGTCTGATGGGATGCGTTGCGTTCGTAGCGATTGCTCTCTCCATGGACCACTCGCTGTTCGCGTACGTCGGCGTCGCGTTCTTCGGTCTTGGAGCCGTCGTGTTCACGATGCAGCTGCTACCAAACAGTTCGTATCTGCGCCTTACACGCGAGGGATTCACGATGTGCAGTTTGTTTCGTTGCCACACGATCCAGTGGCGACATGTCAGCAAGTTTGGTGTCGGACGTATTTACATGAAGAAAGTTGTGGGGTGGAATCCCGCACACGAGATTTCGAAAGCCGGCAAAGCCACAAAAGCACTTTCTGGTTATGTCTCGGCTCTTCCGGACACGTACAGTTTACGCGCTGAGGAGTTGGCCGATCTGATGAATCGTTTGCGAGATGAGTATGCGGCGCAATCCATCTAACCAAGCGCTGGAGCGAACCGCTGACCGACGTGAAGATTTGCTTTCGATGACTTCAACACTGAAACCCACAGCTCAGCTCGGTCTCGTCAGCGGTCGCTCAGCTTGTTCTCGTTAGGCCCCTACAGAGCGTCGTGGACTTGCCGGCATACTTTCGAAGACTTTGGATGGGCAGCGTTACTGCGCCGGAGAACATCCGCTGGTTCCTTCCTGTGTGGGGCTGGTTCGCCCTCGTTGTTTGGGTAGAGCTACGGCAGTCGTCCTCCCAAGTTTTGTTCGTCACATTCTTTTTCGTGTTCTTCGCATCCGCGGTGCCGTTCTTCTGTCGTCGCGTTGGGATGCTTCGCCTCGGGCTATTCGGCTGGCTTCTTCCCGCTATCTGTGCCACCGTCGTGACTCAGCTTTTTCGCACGCTCTTTCATCTATCGTGAGACCTTCGATGAAGCCAGCATCAGGCCTAACCAACCGATGAAGCTAACGGCCCATGGCGAAATGAGTCCAGCGTGTTTGCCACGACACCCTGCCGTGGCTTATCTCTGTCTCGTTAGGTGACTGACCGCACAGTGTGAAGCGAGCCCTCCTAGGATGTCTGCTACTCGTGCTTGCGGTCGTCGTCGGCATGTGCTCGCGCCCGTACACCCGAGACAATCGTCTGCTCGGACGCGTCCGAGCAGAGTACTCACGCATCACGCATCCGGCGTCGAGTTCGGCTCTTGCCAGCTTTTCACAGCTCGGTATCGCGGCCGGCGGCAACGGCAATCACTGTGATTACCTCGTCGGAGAGATTCGCGAGAGTGATGACGCTCCAGAGCAGATCAAGGCACATTACTCCACATTCCATTTCCCCATGCTCGATCCGCAGAACTCGCAGTGGGCAGCAGGTGAGGACGTGGCGGTCAGCGTGGAGTTTCCCGGCACTCGGGATGATAGTGGCATTCTGCGCTACGACATACCGGACTTGCTCAGAAAGGCTCGGACGCAGCAGCGCAAGAAGACGCTCTATGTCGTATACATATTGGACGGCGGTTACGAACCCAACGGAGATTGGAGATGCCACTAAATCACCTAACCAATCGCTGGAGCCAACCGCTGACCGTTGTGAAGTCCACGTTTTGATTTTATGAAGCAGTTCCCCACGTTTGTCGCGCTCGCCGCCGCCAGCGGTGGCTCAGCTCCGTCTCGTTAGACCTCATCACTATGCGCACTCTTTCAATCACCACACTCGCTCTGCTCGCTAACATCGCATTCGCGCTTTCTTCGTACGCTACACCGTTCGAGACGCTCCCGGACGGTCGCATTCGACACACCGTTTCCGATTTCGTCTTTCCGAAGCGCATTGGTGTTTTCGAGCGCGAGAAAATGCAACAGTACAATCAAGCTGGATCGGACGTTTCGGCCGGCTACAACGCTGGCGTTCTGATCGCGGCGACTGTTTATGTTTATCCCGCTCCCAGCCAGCAAGGCGCAGATGTACTCGCGCGAGAGTATGCTTCGAAGCGCGCCGAGGTGTTGCAAGGACATCAGGGCGTCGCTGTTCTATCGGAGGGCGCGACTACCGTCTCCCAGGGCGGCAGGAAGTACTCCGGGAAGCGGGCATATTTCTCCTACCGAGACATTTTCGCCCGCACCCCACACAACGTAAAATCTCAGTTATTGGTTTTCCGCGCCGGTGTGATCGCGCCGCTTATCAAAAGGTCTTTGATTCCCTGGCTCGTCCTAGCGATGACGTTGAAGTCGTGCGCGGATGTATGATCAGCAAAGAGCCCTTTCGTCAGCTCCTCTCACAGATTCAAGATGGTCGATTCGATGATTACTTGTCACGGAAGCCGAGGTGATTATGAACCGTGGTTTTCGTTAGATGCCGAACAATGAGACCTCCTACGCAGCTTCCAGATCAGTCAGGATCGTTTGCCACGTGCTCCGCGCATGGTAGAAGTTGCGAGAGCCATGCAGCAAAACATCGACAGTATTCTCGACGCCGCGGAGCAGCAGCAGGCGAGTGACGTCTTCCTTCAGGAGGACGAGATACCGCGGCTTAAGATTAATGAACAAATCATCGTGTTCGGGGACGAACCCCTGTCGCTCGCGCACATAACCGCCTTCTGGCAGGCCTGCGGCGCGAACGCTCAGAGCGATGGCGACATGGATCGCGACACCGGCTTCGTCTCGCGCACGCATACGCGCTACCGCGTGAGCCTGCACCGCACCATGGGCCGCCTCGCTGCGGTCCTGCGCCGCATCAAGACCAACGTGCCCACATTGAAAGCGCTCGGAGCGCCCGAATGGCTCCTAACCAGATGGGGCGCTCGCGAGCACGGCCTGATTCTTATAACGGGACCAACCGGCTCAGGGAAATCCACCACCATCGCCTCCCTCCTTCAATGGATGAACGAGAACCTGGTGCGACATGTAGTGACGATCGAGGATCCCGTCGAGTATCAGTTCACCAGCAAGCGCTGTCATTTCACTCAACGACAGGTGGGACGTGACACCGGCAGTTTTGCGAGCGGGTTGCGGAGTGCGCTTCGTCAGGCGCCGGATGTCATTTTCGTTGGTGAGATCCGGGATTACGAGACGGCGTTGACGGCCCTCCAGGCTTCGGAGACTGGACATCTCGTTGTTTCGACCCTGCATTCGGAGAAGGTTGCCGACACGATGGAGCGCTATTTGAATCTTTTTCCGGCGGAAAACGAGAAGCATGGTGTGAACCTTCTGGCAAACCAGCTTTCTGGCGTCCTGTGCCAGAAGCTGGTTCAATCTGCTGACGGAGGCCTGCATTTGCTGGTGGAACACGTGGAAAATGCCGGTGCTATGCGCGACTGGATCGCTCGACGAGAGTTGCAGAACATCGATCAGTATATCTCCCGCGGATCGGATCCTGCCGCCGTTTCATTTTTGCAATCGACGCTTAACGCTCTCAAGGGCAAGATGATTACGGAAGAGACCGCCTTGGCTTCAGTCAGCAATGAATCCGAGCTGCGTCGCGCCATGAGGGGAATCGGCTAGACGGTTCTCGGCACCATTTGAATACTTATGAAGAAAGATGACTTGATCGATTTTCTGGTTCTTGCCGCCCAGCAGGGCGCTTCTGATCTTCATTTGACCCCAGGGGCGGCACCGATGATACGCGTCGCTGGTGCCATCAAGCCCCTCACCGAAGACGCAGCGGTGCTGTCTGCGGAAGATACAAGGCGATTGGTTATCGATGCTTTGAAGGAGGGACAACGCGCGAAGCTGGAAAACGAATGGCAGCTTGACTTTGCGTTGCAGGTTCATGATCTCGGCCGGTATCGCGGAAATGCCTGCTACGTGTCAGGTGCGATTGAGGCCAATTTCCGGCAGATTCCTGCAGAGATCCCCGATCTGAAGTCTTTGGGACACTCCCCCGTGGTAGATCGCTGGTGTGACGAGACCGCCGGGCTGGTGCTGGTGACTGGCGCGAGCGGTGAAGGCAAGAGCACAACACTGGCGAGCATGGCTCAGACGATAGCCGGACGGCGTTCCGTCAACATGGTCAGCATTGAGGACCCGATCGAATTTGTTCATTCGCAGGGGCGGAGCCTGGTGAACCAGCGCGAGGTCGGTTCCGACGTGCACAGTTTCGCTTCAGGGCTCAAGAACGCGTTGAGACAGGATGCGGACGTCATTCTTGTTGGAGAGTTGCGGGATCTGGACACGATCCAAACTGCGATTACGGCGGCCGAAACGGGGCACCTTGTGCTTGGAACCATGCACACCAACGACGCGCCAACCGCCATTGGGCGAATTATTGATGCCGTTCCAAAAGAGGGTCAGCAGTTCGTCAGTGCCCAACTTGCGTGGTCGTTAAAGGGAGTGGTGTGTCAGTATCTCCTGCCGCGAAGCGGCCAGTCAGGCCTGGTTTTGGCTTCGGAATTGTTGACGGTGAACTCGGGAATCGAGGCGTGTATCCGGGCCGGGCGGCTTTCGCAGATACCGGGACTGATTCAAATCGGCGCTAAGGACGGCATGCATACCGTGGACGAGAGCCTTATCGAGTTGCTTCTGGCTGACCGCATCAATCTCATGGACGCGATGGCTCACGCACGGGACCCCAATTTTGTGAAGGAGGAGTTCCAGAAAGCTTTGAAGTCCCAGCGAAAAGGGTGGTTTGCCGGAATGTTCCGCAAGTAAAACGCCTGGCCTCGTGGGCATACATTAGTCGTCAACTTTTCCGCGAAGGACGGTGAGTGAATACGGCGGGAGTTCGTAACTTGCTGGTGCTTCGCGCGTGAATTGCGCCGGTGGCAGGCTGCGGATTGGCTGGCCGTTTGGGCCCTCGTCACGCCAGGCGTATTGCTGTTGCGAGAATTGAATTACCTCAACGCGGTCGATAAAACTCAGCGGCTGCTTTGCGCCGTGAAGATTAAACTCCACATTCAGCTGCGCTGCGCGTTTGGGATCCTTGTTGATTGCAAGTAGGGCCCACTGCTTGTCCGGTCGTCGCGCTGCATACGCAGTCACGCCAAGGCGCGTCACTCCGTGGGCGCCGTTTTTCGTTTCTTTTATTGTGACGGGAAATATCTCGTGTTGCTCGTTGACCGGCTGCATCCATTCTTTCGTGAGAAGCTGAGCAGCGTAGTAAGCGGAGAGACGTTTCAGTTGATCGCTCTTGGGACTTAGCTGAAGAATCATGAGATTGCCCCAGGAACATTTGAGCTCATCCTGGAGATAGTTCGGCTCGTAGCCGTACAAATACGGCTTCGCGCCGCCTAACGTGAGAAACGCACCAACTGTATCCGCGGTGAAGAGTGCGCCTTCGATATCCACCTCGGGACGTCCGGCAAAAACGGAATAGCCGTACTCGGTTATGAGCCACGGAATGTCTGCGGGCACTCCATCTCTGCGCAAGCTGGCCATCATCGCGCCGAGACGCTTCGGGATTTCCAACAACTGCGGCGCAGCATCAGCACAGATGTTGTCGAACGGGTAAAACTCGAATGACAAAAAATCGAAGCGGACTCTTGCGCCTCGAATGTATTCCAGAAATCGATTCATCCACGAGCGATTCCCGGATGCGTCCGCCCATGTGAGCAGTTGGTCTTCAAAATTTTGCAGGCTCGGGCCTCCGACTTTCAGTGGCGACTTGAGTCTCGCCAAACGCCGGGCAACTCCAGCGTACAGTGCGGCGTAATCCTCTGGCGAAACCCATTGTCCATCGGGTTCTTCGCCTAGCTCGATCCCTTCCAGACTGTAATTCCGGCGCA
>WNFV01006348.1_pt1 | contig 14004 bp, 13 predicted proteins | sample 5400101 | NCBI WGS metagenome assembly WNFV01 (sample SAMN13153361, study PRJNA577476) | soil metagenome | isolation source: 115 cm soil or saprolite under grassland replicate 1 | place: USA:California | collected 2016-06-15 | reverse complement strand
AGGGCGCGGATGTCGTCGCGGACGGGCGCGAGTCGGCGCCGGATGGCGACGGTTTCTTCCTCGGCGTGTCGCTGCTCGACAACGTGACGCCGGAGATGGACGCCTACAAGGACGAGATCTTCGGACCGGTGCTCGGCGTTACCCGCGTCGCCACGTACAACGATGCGGTGCGCCTCGTCAACGAGAATCCGTACGGCAACGGGACTGCGATCTTCACGCGCGACGGCGGCGTCGCCCGACAGTTCCAGTTCGAGGCGCAGGCGGGGATGGTGGGAATCAACGTCCCGATCCCGGTGCCTGTCGCGTATTACTCGTTCGGCGGGTGGAAGAACTCTCTCTTCGGCGACACGCACATCTACGGCCCGGAGGGAATCAACTTCTACACGCGCGGCAAGGTCGTCACGTCGCGCTGGCCGGATCCCGCGACGTCGAAGGTCGACCTGGGCTTCCCGCAGACGCGGTAGACCGAATTCGGGACAGTCCCTAGAACATGCCCTAGCTGAAGCGTCCTTCCGCCGGCGCGCCTTCAGGACGCCGGAGCTTTGGCAGCGTTTTCCGGATGGAGTGGATCGCCCAGTCGCTCGCCCAGACGATCGGAAGTCCGAGGACTATCGTCCACCATGGCGCCCACCAGACCCAACTCAAGTAGTCCACCTGGATGAGCAGGAAGATCGCGATCAGGAGCACCACACCAGTCGCGGTCAGGAGTTGAACCAGCCTACTCATGCACCTCACCGTAGTCGCACGGCGGCTGGATGTGAACCGACGTGGGGGATGTCCGAGGGAATGTCCCAGGGCACGTGCACGGTCGAGCTCGAGTTTCAGCAGGCGGAGTAATCGTCCCGGGGCCGACGGCTGTGGACGAATTGCGACAGATTCGTCACAACCAGGGTCAGACCCTGGAATTTGGAACACGTTCGTCTGGGACGGTCCGGCTGTGGAACGAAAGTCACGGTTTCGTCACAACCAGGGTCAGACCCTGGAATCTGGAACGCGTCTAAATCGGCGCGGTGAAGGTGACTTCTTCGCCGAGGAGCGTTGTGCGCGGCGGTGTCGTCTCCGCGATCACCTTGCCGCGGCGGATGACCCAGCGGCGTACCGGCTTCAGCCGCATCACCTCGAGCGGCGACGGCGCGTCGAAGATCACCAGGTCGGCGGGTTTCCCCTCTTCGATCCCGTAGTCGTCCTCGACGCCCAGGGTGCGGGCGCCACGCGTCGTCGCGCACTCCAGCATCTCCGGAATCTCCTCGAGCCCCGACATGTAGGTGAAGTGCAACGCAAGCGATGCCGCGTCGACGAGATCTGCCTTCCCCAGCAGATACCACGGGTCGACGATCACGTCGTTCCCGAGCGACACGTTGACGCCCTCCGCGAGCAACTCCTTCAGCTGCGCGAAGCCGCGACGCTTCGGGTACGGATCCAGCCGCCCCTGGATTAGCGAGTTCGCGTACGGATTGACGACGACGTTGATCCCCGCGCGACGCAAGAAGCCGCGCAGCTTCGACGAGTAGTACGGCTCGTACGAGCCCATCGCCGTGCAATGGCTCGCCGTGACGCGCCCGCCGAGCGCGTGCTTCACGGTGTTGTCGGCCATCACCTCGAGGAACCGCGAATTCGGATCGTCCGTCTCGTCGCAGTGGACGTCGATTCGTCGGCCGTACTGCTGCGCGAGCTCGAAGACGCGGTGCACCTCACGGTGGCCGAGCTCCATGGTCGGCTCGTAGTGAGGGATGCCGCCGACGCAGTCCGCGCCGAGCCGCAGCGCGTTCTCGAACAGCTCCTCGTTCGCCGGATGGGAGTAGATCCCGTCCTGCGGAAACGCCGTCACCTGGATCGTCACGAGCTCGGCCAGCTCGTCCCGCACGCGCAGCAGCCCGCGCAGCGGCGCCTCGTTCTTCGCCGAGACGTCGGCGTGGGCGCGGATGTAGAGCGTCCCCTGCGCCGCCGACCAGCGGACGATCTCGCTCGCCCGCTCGAAGACGTCGTCCGCCGTCAGGCTCTCCTTCAGCTCGCCCCAGACGTGGATGCCTTCGATCAGCGTCCCGGACTGGTTGTAGCGCGGCCTGCCGGCGGTCAGGGAAGCGTCCAGATGGAGGTGGCAATCCACTAGCGGCGGAGTCGCGAGACGGCCCTCCGCATCGAGCGTCTGAGGGGCGTCCGAGTCAAGATCGGGCCCGATCCGGGCAAATCGCCCGCCCTCGATCCCGACGTCGACGAGCCGCCCACCGACACGCACATTTCGAACGAGGAGGTCCACCGGGTTACCGTAAACCGGTGACGGAACCGCCGTACAGGCCCCTGGACGCGCAGGTGATCCCGCGCTTCGCCGGGATCCGGACCTTCATGCGGGCGCCGCACGTCACCGCCCTGAAGGGCGTCGACGCCGCCGTCTACGGCATCCCGTTCGACACGGCCACCACCTACCGCACAGGCCCGCGCTTCGGGCCGGAGGCGATCCGCTCGGCCTCGGTGCTGCTCCGGCCTTACCACCCCGTCCACGAGGTGAACGTCGTCGAGCGGCTCTCGATCGTCGACTACGGCGACCTGCCGGTTTCGCCGGGGGACACCGAGCGCACCTACCGGCAGGTCGAGGAGGCGCTCGCGCCGATCGTCGACGCTGGGGTGTTCCCGGCGGCGATGGGAGGCGACCACTCGATCACACTCGCCGAGCTGCGCGTGCTCGCCACGAAGCACGGACCGCTTGCACTCGTTCAGCTCGACGCGCACGCGGACACGTGGGACGAGTACTTCGGCCAGCGCTACTTCCACGGGACGACCTTCAAGCGCGCCGCGGAGGAGGGCGTGCTCGAGCCCACCGCGTCGGTCCAAGCGGGGATGCGCGGCTCCGTCTACGCGGCCGGCGACCTCGGAGGTGCGCGCGAGCTCGGTTTCACCGTCCTGACGAGCGACGAGCTGCGTGCTCTGAACCCGGAGGAGTATGCGAAGCGGGTGCGCGAGCGAGTGGGCGAGCGGCCGGTCTTCCTCTCCTTCGACATCGACTTCCTCGACCCGGCCTTCGCGCCCGGCACCGGCACGCCGGAGATCGCGGGCTTCTCGACCGCCGAGGCCGTTGCGTTCCTGCGCGCGCTGCGCGGCATCAACCTGGTCGGCTGCGACGTCGTCGAGGTCTCGCCCTCGTACGACGGTCCCGGACAGCAGACCGCGCTCGCCGCGGCGAACGTCCTCTGGGAGCTGCTCGCGCTGCGCGCACTCGCATGATCCAGGCGATCCTCTCCTTCGACGTCGACGCCGAGTCGCCGATCCTCGTCGAGGGTCGCCGCTACGCCGACAACGCCGGCGTGATGTCGCACCAGGCGTACGGCCCGCTCGTCGGCGTGCCGCGCATCATCCAGCTGCTGCAGGAGTACGACCTGCCCGCGACGTTCTTCGTCCCGGGCCTCACCGCCGACCGCTACCCGCAGACGGTCGAGCAGATCCTCGCCGCGGGACACGAGATCGGCCACCACTCGTATGCGCACTTCAGCCCGTTCGACCAAACCGAGGACGCCGAGCGCGCTGACTTCGAGCACGCGCTGGCGACCCTCGACCGCTTCGGTGTGAAGCCGGAGGGCTTCCGCTGCCCGAGCTGGGAGCCCGCCTGGCGCACGCCCGCGCTCGTCGCGGAGTACGGGCTCGCCTACGACTCGAGCCTGATGGACTCCGACCGGCCGTACCTGCTCGAGACGAGCGCCGGCGAGCTCGTCGAGCTGCCGGTGCACTGGAGCCTCGACGACTGGGAGCAGTACGCGTACCTGCCGCGGCCGCCGTTCAAGAGCCCGATCGAGTCACCGCAGAAGGTGCTCGACCTCTGGACGAGCGAGCTCGATGCGATGCGCCGCTACGGCTGCCTCTTCGTCCTCACCTGCCATCCCTTCCTCTCTGGGCGGCCGCACCGCGTCGAGATCCTGCGCGCGCTGATCGAGCATGCGCTCGCGGCGGCAGACGTCGAGTTCGTCGACGGCCGCGAGGCGGCGCGTCGCGCCCGTGCCGACGACGGGCTCCAGCGACGCCGCCTGGAGCCCGTCGTCGTCGACGAGCAGGTCTACCCCGAGTACTAGATGGCCGGAATCGGGCGCGCCTTGCCCGAAGGAGCTTCCCCGGCCTCGCTCGCCACGTCCACGACAGCACCCGGCGGGACGCTCGTCTGCAGCGCCGGCCGGCTGAAGGCGAGGATCCGCTTGATGTTCGGGGACGTCTGCACCGCGGCGACGAGCGCCAGGTACAGCGCACCCGCGAGCACCCAGCACTCGAGCGGCACCGGGCCCCAGTTGCGGGCCGTGTCGTAACCGAGGCTCCCCGGCAGGATTGCGCTCGCGATCGCGCCGTACGCGACGGCGACGAGCAGCGAGACGACGGCCGGGACATTGATCCGGCCGGCTTCCTGCCACGACGGCACCTGCAGCAGCGGCCGCGAGATGCGGAACCGCTCCGGGAGGACGAAGTGGTCGACGACCATGATCACCGTCGCGCACGGCACGGTGATCGCGAGGAACGTCGCCACGTCGAACCAGCCGTTGACGGCCTTGTAGTTCACGATCCACGCCGCCAGCGCGCCGCCGCCTGCGACCGCGACGCACGTGTACACACGCCTCCAATGTCGCCAGCCGCCGAGCAGGTTCTGGCCGGCGTTCACCGACTCGTAGTAGTTGCCGTCGTTGATCGCGAACTGGCTGATCGTGGCGATGATGAACGCGAGCCAGAAGGCGCCGAACAGGGAGTAGTGCACGCTGAAGTTGAACGGATCGGCATCGCCGGCGAGCGTCAGCATCATCCAGCCGCCCATGGTGAAGAGGATGAACCAAGCCGCAGCGAAGATGTACGTCGGCAACGGCCAGGTGAAGCGCGGCCTCCCGTACCGCCAGAAGTCCGGCTCGTTCCCCCACATCGAGAAGCCGATCGCGGCCCCAACCGCGACCCAGAACGGCAGGTGGCCGCCCGGCGTGCCGCCGAGATGCCCGCTGTCGGTGATGAAGCCCTTCAGCACCAGGTAGATGCACCACAGGATCAGGATCGGCGTCACGAGATAGCGCGCGAAGACGCTGATCCCGGTGAATCCGAGCAGGTTGTTGAGGATCATCACCGCCGCGAAGATGATCGCGATCGCCTCGACGTGGCCCCAGCCGTAGAACCCGTGCCACAGGTTCGCGAGCAGGCCGGCCTGGAAGCCGACCCAGCCGAGGGGGGCGATCAGCACGAACAGCGACACGATCACGGAGCCGGCGCTCCCGAAGATCGACCGCGTCAATAACGCGTGCGTCTGGCCCGTGCGCGAGCCGAGGTACGACCCGAGCAGGGCGTACGCCACGTACAGGCCGTAGCCGAGCGCCGCGATCCCGACGGTGGCGGCCAGCGAGTAGCCGCCGTCATGGATCTCGAAGCCCAGGACCATGTAGGAGAACCCGGCAACGAACGTCGTCCAGAGGCCCGCGAAGTGCCACATCGGCCGCCTGCGGTCGAGGGGGACGATCCCCGTGCCGCTCGTGGAGTAGTCGTGCCGGATCGAGCTCTCGAGCTCTTGGCGTTCGAACTCGAGATCAGCGCGAAGATCGTCGACGTCGGTCGCGATCTCGTGCCGTGGGCGAGGCTCGGTCACTGCAAACCTCCTCGTAGACCCGGATTGGTCGCGAGGAGTCTAGGACGGAGGCCGGATCGAGTCTAGGCCGCGCTTCTACTCGTCCGGATTGCTCCCCGGGCCTAAGTGCTTGGCCGACCCGATCGCCGCGAACACGGCCGCGACCGCGCCGAGAATGCCCGTAATGAGCCCGGCGTTGTCTTTGTCGCGCAGGAACGAGGGCGACGGTGCCGAGCAAGCGACGCCGCCCACAGTGGGCGGCGCCCCGTCGCCTCCGCGGAGCCCCTCGAGGCAGTCGTTCGCCTTGCGCTGCCGCCGGTCGAGTTCCTTGCGTGCCGCCGCAATCGTTGCGGGCTTTGCATCCGCGTCGATCCCGAGCTCGGGCTCGGTCGCCCAGGCCAGCAGCTTCTGAGTCTTCTTCGCCGTCGCAGCTGCGCTCGGCCCGGTGTCGCCGGCGAACTCGAACCAGGCGCCGAATCCTGCGGTCGCGAGCGCCACCGCCGTCGTGGCGGCAAGGACCAACCCCGCGGGCGTCCGGAGCTTGTTGAACACATCGGACCGGTTGTAGAGGCGAAGAGTTGGGTTCTCGACGTCCTCGCCGATCTCGTCCGCGTGTGAGGCGCTCACATAAGTGCCGTCCTGGTCGGCACCGGAGGGAGCGTCCGCGCGAGTCCGGAGCTCGTACGTCTTCCCACCTGCGGTTCTGAGCACGACCCAGTGGCCGGCCTCGAGCTCCGACTCACCGTCTTTGATCACGACGACGTCGTTCTCGCCGAGCTCGGCCAGGCCCATTACCCTCGGTACGACCGTCGGCGTGTTCGTAAGGTCGATCACGCGGCGACAGGCGTTCCCATCGTCACCTGCCGGACGGCGGTGGACACCATCCACATCACCGGGTCGAGGAGCAGTGGGTCGCTCATCTCCCAGGGTGGAATCAACGCCGCGGCGACTGGGTCATCAGACTCGTGGGCAACCTGGACTGCGATCAAGAGCGCACCGGTCACGACTGGGACGCTCGCCTCGGTGACGACGATGTCTTGGTCGGCGAAGAGCTCGCGAACGACGCCGCCGACGGCGTCGAAGAACCCGTCCTCCAGGTTGTCGGGACCATCACCGCGAGCCGCAAAGTCCCGGGGCTCACCGGCCAGCTCGCGGATCGACTCGGAGAGGTTGAACACGAGGTTCGGCGATCCGGCACCCGGAAGCGCGAAGTCGAGCCGCTCGGCGCGCCCCGGCCTCTGTGAGCCGGCCTCCTCGATGAGGGTGAGGGCCTGGCGCACGGTCTCGCGGAGATCCGCCGGCGCCGCCTCGCCCGCGGCCTTCGCCTTCGGGATCGGCCCGCCGGACATGGCGGTCACCGGGATCGAACCGGGGGCGATTGTGGACTGGGTGACATCGGCGCCCTCGCAGATCGCGCAGATGAACTGGCCGACGCGTGCTCCGTGTCGAGAGCAAGCGTGCGCCGAGCATCGCCGGCAGGTCCCGAGCGTTTCAGGAGGCGGCGTCATACTCGCCGGCTTGTCCGGCGTCTTGGGTACTCGTTTGCGCCCGTAGGCGCAGAGGAAGCAGCTCATCGCCCCGGCTCCCGTCGCGTCGTCGAGGCGATCCTCCCATTAAGCGCTGTCTGCAACAAGCGCGGGGATAAACCGTAAGGCTGGGGTCAGACCCAGCAGTTGGTTGTCAGGCGGTGGCGGTAGCCCGCTCGGGCTTCAGCTCTTCGCCGAACTTGGCCCGCGCCACGAACTGACCGACGCCTGGCTCGGCGACCAGCTCACCGCCTTCGACGAGGACGTTGCCGCGGAGCAGGACGACCTCCGGCGAGCCCGTCACCTCCGTGCCCTCGTAGAGGTTGTAGTCGGTCTTCGAGTGCTGGTCGGCGGCCGTGATCGTCACTCTCTTCTCCGGATCGAAGACGACGATGTCGGCGTCCGAGCCCACCGCGATCGTGCCCTTGCGCGGATAGAGCCCGAAGAGCTTCGCCGGGTTCGTACAGAGGAGCTCGACCATCCGGTTGAGCGGGATCCGACCGGCGCGCACGCCGAACTCGTGGATCATCTGCAGGCGGTTCTCCAGGCCGGGGCCGCCGTTCGGGATCTTCGAGAAGTCGTCGCGGCCCATCGTCTTCTGGCCGTCCCAGAGGAACGCGCAGTGGTCGGTGGAGATCACGCTCAGCGTGTCGGTGCGGACCGCATTCCAGAGCACGTCCTGGTTCTCCTTCGGCCGCGGCGGCGGCGTGTACACGTACTTCGCCCCCTCGAAGTTCGGCCGCTCGAGGAACGTGTAGTCGACGAAGAAGTACTGCGTGCACGTCTCGCCCCAGACGTCCCACCCCTTCTCGCGGGCGAGGGCGATCGGCTCGACCGCCTCGTTGCACGACACGTGCACGACGTAGAGGGGGGAGCCGGCGACGCGCGCGAGCTGGATCGCCCGGTTCGTCGCCTCGCCCTCCGTCTCCGGCGGGCGTGTCAGCGCGTGCCAGTGCGGCTCGGTGTGTCCCGCCGCGAGCGCCTGCTTCACCAGCACGTCGATCGCGTCGCCGTTCTCGGCGTGCACCATCACGAGCGCGCCGGTTTCCGCGGCGACCTCCATCGTCTTGAAAAGCGTCTCGTCGTCGACCATGAGCGCGCCCTTGTACGCCATGAAGAGCTTGTAGGACGTGACGCCCTGCTCGGGGAGCGAGGCCAGCTCCTCGAGCGTGCCGCCCTCGCGAAGGTCGGTGACCGCCATGTGGTAGCCCATGTCGATCACCTGCTTGCCGTTCGCCTTCGCGCGCCATTCCTCGAGCGCGTCGGCGAAGGTCGAGCCCGGCGGCTGGATGATGAAGTCGACGTGGCACGTCGTCCCGCCGAAAGCGGCCGCGGTCTGGCCCGACTCGACGTCGTCGATCGTGACGGTGCCGCCGAACGGCATGTCGAGGTGCGTGTGCGGGTCGATGCAGCCGGGAAGCACGTACTTCCCGGCTGCGTCGATCACCTTGTCTGCCTGGACGTCGAGCGACTCGCCGATGAGTGAGATCCGCTCGCCCTCGACGTAGATGTCGCCGACGTAGTCGTCGGCCGCGGTGAGGATGCGGCCGCCTTTGATCAGTACGGACATTGCGGATCTCCCTCCTTTACTTACCGCCCTCGGTCACCTTGACGACTGCCTTCTTCCACTTCTTGCCGTTGACGTCGACGCCTTGGCGCTTCAGCTGTGCGACCGCTGCCTTGGCGAGGTCGTCACGGTAGGCGCCGTTGCCCGCGGGCTTCTTGATCGCGCCGAATTGCTTGGCGATCTTCGCGGTGCGGGCGTACGCCGCCTTGTCCATGATCCCGATGCCGAGCTTGTTCGGCCAGACGAGCGCGTTGATCTCGTTCATCTGCCACTTCTGATGGCCGCCCAGCAGCGTCGGGCCCTGCTGGAGGACGATCTTGACGCAGTCGGCGGCGTGGTCACGGCAGTAGACCCAGCCCTTGAACGAGGCCGCCAGGAACTTCTTCGCCGTCGCCTGGTGGCCCTTGTCCTTGATCCACTTCTCGGTCGTGAAGATCCCGTCCTCGAGCATGCCGGTGCCGATGTTCTGCATCTTGATCACGTTCAGCTCGCTGAGCTTCGTCAGCTTGCCGGTCTTCGGATTCTTCGTCTCGAGCACCTGCGCGAGCTCGTTGTAGGTCATCGCGGAGGCCGAGTCGATCTGCCGGCTCATGAAGAGATTCATGTCGAACGGCTGCTTGACGATCGTCACGCCCTTGTTGCTCGCCGGATCCATGCCCGCACGGACGAGCGCGGCGAACAGCTCGTACTCGTTGCCGAGCAGCCAGTTGCCGACCTTCTTGCCCCTCATCTTCGCGATCGAGTCGATGCCGCTGTCCTTCCACGTCAGCTGCGTCATGCCCGAGCGGCTGAAGACCTGCGCGATGTTGATCAGCTTCGTGCCTTTGTCACGGAAGGCGAGCAGGCTCGGAAGCCAGTCGAGGCCGAACTCGGCCTGACCGCCTGCGACGACCTGCTCCGGCGTGATGTCCGGACCGCCGACCTTGATCTTCACGTCGAGGCCCGCCTGCTTGTAGTAGCCCTTCGCGGCCGCGGCATAGTACCCCGCGAACTGCGCCTGCGTCACCCACTTCAGCTGCAGCGTGACCTTCGTCGCGGCTGCTTTGGTCTGCGTGGCGGTCGATGCTCCCGCTCCTGCCGCCGCCGAGACGGCGACTGCAAGCGCGAGGGCCGCCGATGCCCCAACCCAGTACCTACGGTGCTTCATCCACTCCCCTTTCCTGATCGGTGCCAGGGCCGATTGTGCCCCGTTCTCACTCGGATGTCGATGGAACCCAGCGCAGCGTCAGGCGCTCGAGCGCGGCGACGGCCAGATAGAGCGCGATGCCGAGGAGACAGGCGAGCAGGATCCCGGCCCAGGCCTCCTGGAACTGCGACACGCGCGCTCTCGTCAGGATCTGGACGCCCAGGGCGTTGAGCGCTCCGCCGAAGTACTCGCCGACGACGGCGCCGATCATCGCGAGCACCGTCGCGACCTTCAGCCCGGTGAAGATGAACGGCAGCGCCGTCGGGATCCGCACCCGCCTGAAGATCTGTACCTGACCTGCCGCGTACGACTCCATCAGCTCGAGCGCACGCGGATTGACGGACGTCAGCCCGCGCAGTGCGTTCACCATCACCGGGAAAAAGCACAGCACCGCGACGATGCTGATCTTGGAGCTCTTCTCGAGCGGCGAGAACCACGTGTTCGTGATCGGCGCGAAAGCGATGATCGGAATGGCGTTTGCGGCGATCGCGTACGGCATGAACGCCGAGCCGATCGTTCGCCAGCGCGCGAGGACGACAGCAACGAAGATCGCGAAGCCGGAGCCGAGCACGAAGCCCCAGAACGCCTCCTGGAACGTGAACCAGCCGGCGGCCCAGAGGTCGGAGCGCGTGTTCCAGAAGGTCCGCGCGATCGCGGAGGGCTTCGGCAGCAGGAACTCCTGCACGTCGAATGCACGGATGACGAGCTCCCAGAGCGCGATCGTGCCGACGAGCACGACGAGGGCCGGCAGCCAATCGGTTACCCGGCGTCCGACGAGGCGCGCCAGCCCGCCGCGTGGAACGGGCTGCACCGCTGTGGGTGTCGTCGTCACGCGGGAGCCCTCTCGATGTCGTGTCCGAGATGTAGCGCTTCCCGCACCTCCGTGACGAGCTCGAAGAAGCGCGGTTCCTCGCGCGTAGTTGCCGTCCGCGGCTGCGGCAGGTCGATCGAGATGACGTTCGAGATGCGCCCGGGGCGGGGGGACATCACGACCACGCGCGTCGAGAGGAACACAGCCTCGGAGATCGAGTGGGTCACGAACACGACGGTGGAGCCGCTCGCCTCCCAGATGCGCAAGAGCTCCAGGTTCAGCCGCTCGCGGGTCATCTCGTCGAGGGCTCCGAACGGCTCGTCCATCAGCAGCAGCAGCGGGTCGAACGACAATGCTCGCGCGATCGCGACGCGCTGCTGCATCCCGCCCGAGAGCTGCCAGGGATGGTGGTTCTCGAAGCCGGTGAGCTCGACGAGCTCGAGCATCTCCTTCACCTTCGCCGCTCGGCGCCGGCGGTCCCAGCGCGCGAGCTCGAGTGGGAGCGCGATGTTCTTCGAGACGGTGCGCCAGTCGTAGAGCACGGCGTCCTGGAAGACGATCCCGTAGTCGCGGTCGATGCGCGCCCGGCGGGCGGGCTTCCCGTTCACGCTGGCGGCGCCGGACGTCGGCTGGATCAGGTCGCCGATGATGCGGAGAAGCGTCGACTTGCCGCAGCCGGACGGGCCGATCAGCGAGACGAACTCCCCGGGCTCGATCTCGAGGTCGATGCCCTGCAGCGCGGTCGTCTCGCCGAAGCGCTTCGTCAGGTCTTTGATCTGGACGACGCTCATCGAGCGCTCCGCGCTCGATGTAGGGAAGGGGCGTAAGGGGAAACCGTGAGGTTTCCCCCCTCTTTCTCCTCAGCCCACGCGGCGATCGGAGCGGCGCGTGGGCTGAGGCGTGACCTAAAGAAGGGGTCTCGTAGGGGAAACATTGTTTCCCCTACGAGCGCGAGCCGCAGGCGAGTGCTCATGCGACGTGCTCCGGTGCGCGGCGGACGACGATTTTCTCGGCGATCAGCACGATCAGGAAGAACGAGATGCCAAGAGCAGCGGCGATGACGTTCGTTGCCCACAAACCCTTGGGCTGGATCGTGTAGTACTGGCTGTAGTTGATGATTTGCCCGCCGAGGCCGTCCTGGATCGAGGACGGCAACTCGCCGATGATCGCGCCGACGACGCTCGCCGTAGCCGACACCTTCAGCGCGGCGAAGATGTACGGGAGCGCGGCGGGAACGCGCAGCTTCCAGAGGATGTGCCACTCGCCGGCGGCGTACGAGCGCATGAGTTCGAGCGCGCGGCGGTCAGCCGAGTGCAGTCCGCGGATGGTGCTGATCGTGACGGGAAAGAAGGTCAGATACGCGGCGATGACGGCGACCGCACCCCAGTCCTGGAGACCGGTTGGGAGTTTCGGGTTCAACCAGACGACGACCATCGGCGCGATGACGACGATCGGGACCGTCTGTGACGCGACGACCCAGGGGAGAAAGCCGCGCTGCAGCATGCGGAAGTGCGCGAGCAGGACGCCGAGCGCAAAGCCCAGGATCGCGCCGAGCGCGAAGCCCACCGCCGCCTCCTTGGCTGTGAAGAGCGCCGCGTCCACGAGGATGCTGATCAGGCGCGGGCCGACACCACCGGGCCTTGCGGGGTCGAAGAGTGCCTGGACAATGCTGTGGATGTGCGGCATGGCCGTGTCGGTCACGGCGAACGGCCACGTCCAGTGCTCGCGCATCCAGAGCCAGCGGTAGCCCTCCCACAAACCCCAGAGCGCCGCACCGACGAGCACGAAGAGCGTCGCCCGGCCGATGCCGCGGCGCACGGCGACGGCTCGAGCGCGCGGTCGTTCGAGCGCGATCGCCGACACGGGACATGCTTAGCACATCCAAGGCGCCGACTTGTCGGAGCCTCAGAGAGGCAGCGCGAGCTTGGCTCGCGCTGCCGTCCGACGCACGACTTTGGAGCCGCCCAGAACTCACCCTCCGGTGCGCGTCGGCAGTTAGATTCGCTCCATGCCGCTCGACCCGAGCCGGACCGTCGCGGAGCTGCGCGAGCTCCAGCAGTTGACCGGTGACGACAACGGCGCGCAACGCGTGGCGTGGACCGACACCTGGGAGCGTGCTCGCGAGTGGCTGCGCGAGAAGGTCGTCGGGACCGGGGCGGAGGAGACCATCGACGCCGCCGGCAATCAGTGGTTCACGCTGCGCGGCGCCTCCGACCGCGCGGTGCTGATCGGCGGGCACATCGACTCCGTTCCGAACGGCGGCTGGCTCGACGGTGCGTTGAACGTGGTGGCAGGCGTCGAGGTGTTGCGGCGGATCGCCGAGGACGGCTCACCCCCGGTGACGGTGCGACTTGTCAACTGGGCGGACGAGGAAGGCGCCCGCTTCGGGCGTTCGCTGTTCGGCTCCTCTGCAGCCGCGGGCTCGATGGCCGATCAGGACGAGCTGCGCTCGCGCAAGGATGCGAACGGGATCGCGTTGCCGGACGCGTTGAGCGAGCATGGCGTCCAGCTCGACTCCGCGCTCGAGGCTCGTGCCGAGCTCGAAGGCGCCGTCGCGTACCTCGAGCTCCACATCGAGCAGGGTCCCGTCCTCGAGTCGATGGATCTCCCCCTCGGCGTCGTGCTCGGCACCTTCGGAGTCGAGCGCCACCAGGTGACGTTCCGCGGGCAGGCCGCGCACGCGGGCTCGACGCCGATGAACAAGCGGCGGGACGCGCTGGCGGGCGCTGCGCGTCTCGAGCTCGAGATCCGCGAGATCGCGAAGCGGACCGGGGAGGGCGCCGTGTCCACGATGGGCGGCGTCGTGACGAAACCGGGCATCGTCACGTCGGTCGTCGAGACGGCCGAGTGTCTGCTCGACCAGCGTCACCTCGACGCGACAAAGCTTGCGGAGATGCTGAGCAACGCGGAGGCTGCGTCGCGCCGCTTCGCGCAGGAGGAGGACATCGAGGTCGAGTGGGAGCGCATCTGGAACATCGAGCCGATCCTGTTCGACGAGGCGCTGATCGAGCTGGCCGGCGAGTCGATCCAGGAGGTCGCCGGCACGTCGCACCGGCTCCCGAGCGGTCCGCTCCACGACGCGGCTGAGGTCGCTCGCGCAGGCATCCCGACGGTGATGCTGTTCGTGCAGTCGCTGCGCGGGCTCTCCCACACGAGGCTCGAAGACACGAAGGAGGAGCACCTCGAGCTGGCCGTGCAGGCGCTCGACCGGCTCGCGTCGAAGACGATCGAGCGAGCGAGGAGGAGCGATGGGAGTCGAGGAGTGGGCTGAGCGGTATGCGCGCGCGTGGGAGGAAGCCGACGACGATGCCGTCGCCGCGCTGTTCACCGAAGACGCGACGT
>WNFV01006734.1_pt1 | contig 14007 bp, 11 predicted proteins | sample 5400101 | NCBI WGS metagenome assembly WNFV01 (sample SAMN13153361, study PRJNA577476) | soil metagenome | isolation source: 115 cm soil or saprolite under grassland replicate 1 | place: USA:California | collected 2016-06-15 | reverse complement strand
GCTGGTCGGCCTCAACGGCGACCGGCTGGTCGGACGCCCCTCGTTCTTCCAACTCGACCGCGTCCGAAAAGCCCGCGCCGCCGGCCTGCCGCTGCGGGTCATCGCCCACGAGGACGTCCTCGTCCTCCGCCGGCCCGCCAGCAGGCAGGCCCTGCCGGAGCGCCAATCGTGAACCCGGCTCCCGCCAGCGCCAGCCACAGCCAGCGCCGCGCCGAGAAATCGGCCGATCCGGACCCGCCGGAGCGTAGATGGAGGTATCGTCCCAACCCCGCCGATTTCGCGGGGTCGGCATGGCGATTTCCTCATCGAAAGGAGCAGCAAACACCCACGCGGCTCGCCGGTCCCGCCAGCAACTCGGTGGCCACCGGTCGGTCGGCACACCCCGCCCAGGCTCGGTGTCCCTGATGGCGGACACGACTCCATCGCCTGGCGGCAAGCGGCAGGCAACCAGACGCACACAGCGCAGCGACCCTCCGGGATTCACCTTCGAAATCCGCTACCTCGACGGCGCCGAGGGCGAACGACTGGAGACCGTCCAGCTCGAAGCCATCCGCGAGGTCCTCCAATGGCTCCACAAGACCCATACCCGCCCCACCCAGACCCCACCGCCAGCACGATAGACACCCCGCCCGAGCCGGAGCGCCCCGGCATGCTGGCCAGCCGCGCAGACACCGACACCCCAGCCTGGCCCGCGCCGACGGCAAGCCCGCTGGGTCTTGGCCATGGCAGCGGCGGCCCGATCCAGCTCGCGTTCCTTGGCCGCACCTCCACCGTCGAACACCAAGACCCCACCCTGTCCATCCCCCGCCAACACCACAGCTCCCAGGCCGCCCTACCCGCCGGCGCCACCATCGTCTGCAACTTCTACGACGTCGAATCCGGCCGCAAAGACCTCGACGAACGCGGGCTCAGCCGCGCCCACGAGCAGTTCGACATCCCCCTGCGCCGCGACGGTGGCCTCAACGACCTGCTCGCCGAAGCCACCCGCCCCAACCGGCGCTTTGACGCCGTCATCTGCGAGTCCATCGACCGGGTCGCGCGGCTCACCTACTACGGCACCCGCATCGAACACGAACTGCAGCGCGCCGGGGTGCTGCTGCTGGCCGCCGACGAGCCCCGCGGCGGCAAATACTCCACCACCCTGCTGACCCGCCGCGTCAAGCAAGCCATCGCCGAGTGGTACGTCACCCAGATGCTGGAAGCCAGCCGCGATGGCCTGATCGAACACACCAGGCAGGGCTACAACATCGGCCGCCCACCCTACGGCTACCTCGCCGACCGCATCCCCCACCCGGTCCCGGCCAAACGCGCCGAGGGCAAGACCAAGTCCCGCCTGATCATCGACCCCGACCGCGCGCCAGCAGTCGCCCAGATCTTCACCTGGCGCATCAGCGAGCAGCTCGGCTACAAGACCATCGCCAAGCGGCTCAACCGCGACCCCGACCGCTGGCCACCCCCCATCCCCAACCGGCCCGCCGCCGCCAAAGGCGGCTGGACCGAAGCGGCCGTCGCCGACCTGCTGCGCAACCCCAAATACACCGGCTACATGGTGTGGAACCGGATGGGAGAAAACACCACCCGCCGCCAAAACCGGCCAGAGGACTGGATCTGGTCGCCGGAGCCGACCCACCAGGCGATCGTCAGCCTCCAAGTCTGGCGGCAAGCCCAGCACATCGGCCGCCAGCACCACGGCTCCCGCGACGGCGCCAGCCCCAACCGCCACCCCCACACCAAGCACACCTATGTGCTGCGCTCCCATGTGCGCTGTGTGCACTGTGGCCGCCGGATGTGCGGCCGGACGATCACCCACCAACGCCGCAACGGCGAGGCGACCTCGCAGCACACCTACTACCGCTGCCCCCTCCCAGAAGCAGACGGCGAGCTGCTGTCTCGCCGCTACCCCGACCACCCCCCAAGCGTCTACGTCCGCCAGGACTGCCTCCTCGACGGCATCCTGGACTTCTTCACCGAACGCGTCTTCCACCCCGACCGCCGCGACCGTCTCGGCGAGCACCTCCGGCACCTCGACCAGACCGCACGACAACACCTCCAGCGCCGGCAGGCAGGCCTGCAACGCGCCATCGACGATCTGGACATCCGCAAGCGCCGCCTGATCCGTGCCCTTGCGCTCAACGACAGCCTCGACCGCAACGACGACCAGGCCACCCTGGTCGTCAACGAACTTCGCCAAAACCTCCAAGCCCTCGATCAGCAGCGCCAAGCCAAACTCCAAGACCTCGCCGCGCTCACCACCGAGCAGGACCAAGCCGACACCCTCGAGCTCGTCGACGCCCTCCCGATCGCGGCCAGCAGCCTCCCGGAACTGCCAGAGCCAACCCTGCGCCGGCTGTTCGGCGCCTACCAGCTCCAAGTCGACTACGACCGAAACGCCAACTGGGCCACAGTCCGCGTTACCCTCCGCCGGGATGCCATCGCCGAACTCCAAGCCGCCGCCCACCAAGCGCTGCTGCCCACCGACCAGCCCGCCGGCACGCAGGGTCCAAACATTCCGGTCCAGGGCGCCCAGACCACCACTGTTACCCATGCTTTAGTCGTACCGCCGGAGATCGCCGTGGCGACGCCGGCGGCGACCATAGCCTCCAGCAGGCGGCCGGTGGTCGCATCCAGCGTGCCGCCCTCGATCAGATCAGCCATCGCGAGCCGGCTCCGCGAAAAAGACCTGATGGTGACCAACGGGCCATCCGGGGCGATCGGCGGCAGCACCGCATGGAAACGCTGGCCGCCGGGCAGTCGCGCATCGACCCATGGACGTGCCTCATCGATGCGGAGGCCGAGCGGCGCCACCACCCGCTGCACCAGGCTGCCCAGGGCAGCGGTGGAGGGCAGTCGCACCGAGGTCAGCTCCAGGCGACCACGCCGATCGACCCAGACCTTCTCCGGCCCGTTCACCAGCACGTCGGTGACGGTCGGATCGGCGAGCAGTGGCGCGAGCGGACCAAGGCCGGTCAGTTCGTCGGTGACGGCCCGCACGGTCGCGGCGAAGGTCGCCGCCGGCAGGACGACGCCCTCGTCGCGCAATGCCGCCGCGACCACCATCTGGAGGTCGCCCGGCGTCGCCTCTGGATGACCCGTCGACCAGAGCCGGCGCTGGACGCGGTCGACCAGCGAGGAACTCACCTCGGCGGGAACGCTCATCGCTTCACGACCGGCGGGAACGGCACCACACGATTGGCCAGCGTCACCATCGCTTGCACGGCGGCGAGGTCCTGACGGTCCAGCAGGACCATGCCGTCCTCCGCGGCGGCCGCCAGCTCGGCGGGCGCGGCCGGGACGAGCCCCCAGAGGCGCTCCTCGAGGGCGGAACGGACGTCGCGCGTCGCCAGGGGAGCGCGAGCCTGCGCGCCGGTGACCACGGCGCCACCCGAGTGACGGTCATGGCCCATGGCCACCCAGGCGTCCAGCTCCGACTGGAGCGCGCGAACCGCCGCGGTCTCGGAACGGCCGACGGCCAGCAGCACGTCCGCTCGGGCCACGACCGCGTCCACCTCTGCGCCGCCCTTGACCGGCAGGTCGATCACGACCAGGCGGTAGGTCGAGCGTGCGGCCTCGACGACCGCATCCACCACCCATGGATCCGGCAGTGGCTCGGGGAACCCGTCCGCCAGACCGATGAGCGGCAGGACCGAGAGACCTGGCATGGGCTCGTTCAGTGCCTGGACCAGTGTGAACCCATCCAGTGCGGCCGCCGTCGGCGCCAGCGACGACCAGGTGCGCACCCCCGGTGCGAGGTCCAGGCGGAAGGCGAGGCCGCCCGACAGGTCCGCCAGCAGCACGGGGCGAGGTCCCCAGCGAGCCCAGGCGCCGGCGAGATGGGTGGCCACGGTGGTGGCGCCCGCCCCTCCATGGACACCGCGGATCGCGATCACCAGCGTCGGCGCCTCGACGTGTCGCGGTCGGGTGACGGTGGCGACACGTGCCAGCTCCCCGGGCAGGTCGGCGGCCCCGTCAGGCCAGGCGAGCAGGCCACGAGCGCCAACCGCGAGCGCGGCCCGGAGGTCCCCTGGACGGCTGTCGTCGCCAATGGCCAGCAGCGGCACCTGGGAATTCGACGGGACGTGCGCAAGCAGGCCGCAGCTCACCAGCGCCGCCGCGGGAGCGCTGGCGAGTGCCGCCCCGAGGCTGGCCGGATCCGGCTCGGCCAGGATCGTGCGCCAGCCGGCGAACGTCTCGATCGCATGGCGGAGCGAATCGGCCGTCCCAGGGTCCTCGTGTGCGATCACGACCAGGGGCGAGAGATCACGAGCGGTGTCCAGAGCCACAGTTCTCCTCCGATCCAGGGGTAGAGGGCATGGCAGGTCAAGGGGGTGACCAGCGCCCTGGGAGGCCGGCTCGAATCAGCGCGAACCGGCCACACAAGAATGGGCCTGCCGTGACCGCGGAGGAAGGTGGTCGGGCAAGAATGTGGATAACTCGGCGCTGCGGCTGGCCCATGTTCGGCCGGTGAGCGCGCTGTCCACCTTTCGGATCGTCAACGAGGTATTCGCGCGCGCTCGAGATGAATTGTGGAGACCTGGCCGCTGACCGGCTGTGGATGAAGAACTCCACGATCGCTCTCGGCCACGTAAGCTCTCGCTCGGAAACCGGACGACTCAGCTCGACCGGCCGAGGCGGCGAAGTCCGCCCGCCGGCTTGGGTCGTCGTCTGGAGACCGCCAGACCTGTAACCTAACCCAGCGTGACGCGGTCTAGACCGCACGTCTCCGATCCACCGAGCAGCGCTTCACCACGGTCGCCGGGCCGACACTGACGTCGATGTCGACGTTGACCTCTCCCGTCGCCTGGGTATGTAGCCACCACGAGGTGCCAGCAAGCAATGAGTATCGCTTTCGTCTTTCCAGGCCAAGGAAGCCAGGCCCCGCGCATGGGCCTGGACTGGGCAAGCTCGTCCGAGACCTCCGGCGATCTCTATGGCTGGGCCAGCACGTGCCTTGGTTGGGACCTGACGAAGATGCTCGAGAGCGCCTCTCCCGACGAGCTTCGCCAAACCTATATCGCACAGCCAGCGATCTTCGCCGTTTCGGTGGCCGCCCTGCGAGCACTGAGGGGCGCCGGGATCCGGCCAGCGTTCGTCGCCGGGCACTCCCTGGGGGAGCTCTCGGCCCTGGTCGCCGCCAGGGCGCTGTCCTTTGAAGCCGGCCTCACGCTTGTCGCCCGCCGAGCAGAGGCAATGCAGCGTGCCGCGGACGCCCGGCCGGGATCGATGAGCTCAATCCTCGGGCTCTCGGTCGAGGGCGTCGAGATGGCCGTCACCGCCGCTCGCGACGGCGACGTTCTGGCGATCGCCAATGACAACGCCCCCGGCAACGTGGTCGTCTCTGGCGAATGGCCCGCACTCGAGCGGCTGCCGGTGACCGCGAAGGAGCTGGGCGCCAAGCGGGTGGTGCCGCTGAGCGTCGGCGGCGCCTTCCATTCGCCGCTGATGGCACCCGCCGCCGACAGCTTCCGATCCTTCCTGTCGGCCGCACCGCTCCGCGACCCGGCCATCCCGGTGATCTCCAACGCCACCGCCGAGCCGGTCACCACGGCGGAGGACCTGCGCGAGCTGCTCGCACGCCAGCTCACCGGGCCGGTGCGCTGGACGGAATCGGTACGGAGGCTGGCCGATCTTGGCGTCGACACGTTCATCGAGGTCGGCCCGGGAACGGTGCTCTCCGGGCTGATCAAGCGCACGGTGCAGGGGGTTCAGGTGCTCTCCGTGGGGGACGCCAAGGGTGTGGCGGAGGTCGTCGAGGCTCTGCGGGAGCGCGGCGACGGGACGTCGGGTAACGGTGGCGATCAGGGGGAGGTGGTGGTGCTCCCCGAGCGCTTCGCGGTCTCGCCGAGTCACGGGCGCTTCTACCCCGCTGCCCTCTCGCGATTCACCGACGAGGGGCCATACGTCGAGCGGGGCGACCTGCTGGGCGAGGTCCGCAACGGAGCAGCCAGCATCCCGGTCCTGAGCGCCTTCCGCGGCCAGGTCATGGCGCACCTGGCGTGGGAGGGCGAGCTGGTGACACCCGGCCAGATCCTGCTCAGCCTGCGACCGTTCTAGCGCCATCGGGAGCTTTCGTGATCGAGGCGACGTCAGCGTTGCGACAAATCGAGACCTGAAGGGACCGGAACCGTCGACAGCGACCCACACGATGGTCCGGATGAGAAAGGAGCTGTAGTGGCCGCCGAGATCGTAGGACTGGGGACCGCCGTGCCCCCGTACGTCCTCACCAACGCGGACCTGGAGCAACTGGTCGACACCAATGACCAGTGGATCACCGAGCGCACCGGGATCAAGGAGCGTCGGATCGCTGGGCCCGCCGAGTCGACCGGCTCGCTGGGCAGGTTGGCCGCCGAGCGAGCGCTGGCCGTGGCCGGCCTCGGCCCCTCCGACGTGGACCTGCTGGTGGTGGCAACCGCTTCACCTGACCACCCGCTGCCATCAGCGTCTTGCATCCTGCAGCTCGAGCTGGGCATGAACCGCTGCGCCGCCATGGACGTGATCGCTGGCTGCGCCGGATTCGTCTACGCGTTGGCCACGGCCGCTCAGTTCGTGGACTCCGGCGCGGCCGAGACGGCCCTGGTGGTCGGCGCCGAGACGCTGTCGCGAATCGTCGACTACGCGGATCGGTCCACCTGCATCCTGTTCGGCGACGGCGCCGGCGCTGCCGTGCTGCGCCGGGGGGAGCGTGGCGTTCGCGCGTTCTCGCTCGGCTCGGACGGAACGCGCTCACGGCTGCTGATGACCCCCGCCGGCGGTTCCCGTTTCCCGGCAACCGCCCGAACGGTCGCCGAACGCAGGCACTACATCCTTATGGAGGGCCGCGAGGTCTTCAAGGGCGCCGTAACCGCCATGTCCGCCTCCAGCCTCGAGGCGATCGAACGCTCCGGCCTGCAGCCCAGCGACATCGACCTGGTCGTCCCGCACCAGGCGAACCAGCGCATCATCGAGGCCACCGCGCGGCGGCTCAAGGTCCCGATGAGCGACGTGGTGATGAACATCTCCCGGTACGGCAACACCTCGGCCGCGTCCATCCCCATCGCCATCGCCGAGGCGTGGGAGCAGGGGCAGATCCGACCAGGCCAACGCCTATTGCTGACCGCGTTCGGTGCTGGCCTCGCCTGGGGCTCGATGGTCCTCGACTGGACGCTGGCACCGCCGGACGAGCGTCCCCCCGAAGAGCCAACCCGCTCGGCCATGCCGATCGTGCGCGGGCTGCGCGACGGGTCGCTCTGGGACAGCGTCGACCTGATCGAAGCCACCACCGGCCGGCTCCCCGCCGATGCCGCCGGGAGCGCGCCGTGACCTCCGCGACCAACCTGCCGCAGTCAGACCCGGGCCCAGGGCTCCACCAGGACGACGGGCGCGAGCTCGAAGGCCGGACGGCCCTGGTCACAGGCGCCTCAGGCGCGATCGGCAGGGCTTGCGCGGTGGCGCTGGCCGGCCAAGGCGCGCGGGTGGTCGTGGCGTGGTCCAGCGACGAGCAGGGCGCGGCCGAGACCGCCGACCAGGTCAAGGCGGCGGGCGCCGAGGCCGTCCTCGCTCAGGCGGATCTGACCGAGCCGTCGGCGGCCAAGGAGCTGGTCAAGGCCGCTGGCAGCGAGGGCGTGGACATCCTGGTGAACAACGCTGGCGTCACTCGCGACGGTCTGCTCCTGCGGATGCGGGACGAGGACTTCGAACGTGTCCTGGAGGTGAACCTGGTGGCCGCCTTTCGCTGCACCCGCGAGGTCCTGCGTGGGATGCTCCGGCGACGCTGGGGTCGGATCATCTCCATCTCGAGCGTAGTCGGCCTGGTCGGAAACCCTGGCCAGGGGAACTACGCCGCGGCGAAGGCCGGCCTGATCGGCCTCAGCCTGAGCGTGGCTCGAGAGGTCGCCAATCGGGGTATCACCGTCAACGTGGTGGCTCCGGGCTACGTCCCGTCGCGACTGACCGAGGCGATGAGCGAGGAGGCCAGGCAGGCCATCCTCGGCGCGATCCCGGCCGGTCGCATGGGGACAGCCGAGGAGGTCGCAGCCGCCGTGCGCTACTTCACCAGTGAGCCGGCCGGCTATATCACCGGACAGGTCCTGGCAGTCGATGGCGGCATGACCATGGGAGCGTAACGGCTCGGCTGAACGCCTGGTTCAGGGGGCAAATGAGCCGAGGAGGATAGCTGTACAGCATCGGCAGGCAATCAACGGCGAAGTCGGTAAAGTGCCTGCACCCAACAGCTAGCACGAAGGAGAAGGGCAAGATGGCGCAGTCGCGCGAGGAAGTCGTCGACACCATGCGGGAGGTTCTCGCCTCCGAGCTCGGCGTCGACTCGGACAAGATCACGGCCGACGCTCGCTTCAAGGAGGACCTGGACGCCGATTCACTCGACCTGGTCGAGGTCGTCCTGGCCCTCGAAGAGAAGTTCGGCATCGAGATCCCGGACGACGAGATCGCTGGCGTCAAGACCGTCGGCGAAGCGGCCGACCTGGTGATCTCCAAGCAGACGGCAGTGGGGTAGGAACGTGCGGCGCGTCGTCGTCACTGGAATCGGAGCCGTCACCCCCGTCGGGATCGGGGTCAAGGCGTACTGGGACGCCATCACCGCTGGGCGCTCTGGCGTCGGCCCCCTGACGCGGGTCGACCCTGAGCTGGTGCCATCCAAGGTGGCGGCCGAGTGCACCGACTTCGACCCGACGGTGGCGCTCGGGGCCAAGGAGGCGCGCCGGCTCGACCGCTCCAGCCAGTTCGCCATGACCGCGGCCCGCGAAGCCTGGCAGGACTCCGGAATCGAGGGCAAGGTCGACAAGGACGAGACCGGGGTGCTGTTCGCCACCGGCATCGGCGGGATCAGCTCCCTGCTCGCGAGCGAGAAGGTGCTGCACACCAAGGGGCCCGATCGCGTCTCCCCCTTCACGGTCCCCCAGCTCATGCCCAACGCCGCCGCAGGGCAGATCGCCATGGCGCTCGGCCTCCGCGGGCCGAACTTCTGCACGACCACGGCCTGCGCCGCGTCCAATCACGCCATCGGTCTCGCCTTCCAGGCAATCCAGCTCGGCGAGGCCGACGCAATGGTCGCGGGTGGGTCCGAGGCGGCGTTCGTGGACATCGCGCTGGTCGCGTTCGCGCAGATGACGGCCCTGTCCACAAAGTTCAACGACCGGCCGACGGAGGCCTCACGGCCATTCGACTCCCTGCGCGACGGCTTCGTGATGGGCGAGGGCGCCGGTGCGCTCATCCTCGAGGAGCGCGAGCACGCGCTGCGGCGGGGAGCGACCATCCACGCGGAGATGATCGGCTTCGGCCAGTCGGCCGACGCCTTCCACATCACCGCGCCGTCGGAGGACGGGAGCGGGGCCGCCCTCGCCATGCGCCGGGCGCTGCGTTCGGCGCGGATCGAGCCGACCGACGTCGGCTACATCAACGCCCACGCGACCTCGACACCCACCGGGGACGTCTCCGAGGCCAGGGCGATCCGGCTGGCCTTCGGGGAGCACGCGGACCGGCTCGCGGTCTCGGCGACCAAGTCGATGATCGGCCACCTGTTCGGCGCCGCGGGCGCCGTCGAGGGAGTTGCCACCGTGCTGGCGCTCCGGGACGGCATCCTGCCGCCCACGATCAACCTCACGGACCCGGATCCCGCGTGCGCGCTGGACCTGGTGCCGAACGAGGCTCGCAGGGCGGATGTCGAGGTCGCGTTGTCCAATGGGTTCGGGTTCGGCGGCCACAACGCGGTGGTGATCTTCCGGCGTCACGAGGGCTAGACCGCCCGGACGAGCAATCAGGACACCGTCCACGGTCGGGCCGGTTCCAAAACCCGCGGCTCGCTGCTACAGGCGTTGCGAGCGGGAGAGGGCGGTCACCATCACGCCGAGGACCAGCAGCGCGATCGCGGCGGTCGCCAGCGCGGGAACCGGGGCGGCCATCAGCCGCTGCAGGATCGGGGCGGAGTCCTGGGAGTCGCGTCTGGCGCTGGCCCCGCCGGTCACCGGCAGGACCTCGGTCGGGCCGGCGGAGCTGGCCCGTGCCACGGAATCGCGCCCGAGCTTCGGCGCGTTGGGCGGCACCTGGGTGGCGAACCCGTAGGCGAACATGGAGCGGACGTCGTTGTACATGTGGTCGGTGCCGAGCGCCACGGCGATCAGGGTGCGCCCGCCCCGGCGCTGGGCCGCGACAATCGTCGAGTGCGCCGCTACGGTGTAGCCGGTCTTGATGCCGATCGCACCGGGGTCTCGCCCATAGCCCACGAAATGGTTGTGGTTGGAGATGACCTGGACGTGCCGGTCGGGCCAGCGGTACGGGGTCGAACGGGCCGCCACGATCTCGGCGAGCTCCGGGCGGGTGAGCAGCGCTCTGCCGAGGATGGCGAGATCGGCGGCGCTGGCCCGATGACCAGGCGCGTCGAGGCCCGACGGGTCTCGCCAGGTGGAGTCCGTGCAACCGAGGCTGGCGGCCTCCGCCTGCATGGCCGCGAGGAAGCCGGCTCGGCCACCCTGCGGGTAGGCACCGGCGAGTGTCTCGGCGGCGTCGTTGGCTGAGACCATCAGCATGGTGGTGAGCAGATCGTGTCGGCGCACCCGCATGCCGGCCTGGTACCCGAACCTGGTGCCGTCGACGTTTTCGGCCGCCTTGGACACCTTGAAGACCTTGTTGGCAGGATAGACATGTTCGGCGACCAGCGCGGTCAGGATCTTGGTCGTGGACGCGATCCGCACCGGCTCGTGCAGGCCGCGTTGCCAGAGGACCGCGCCCGTGCGGGCATCGATGAGCACGCCCGTGTGGGCAGTGACCCGGGGGGATGGGCGGGCGGCTACCGCAGGAGTTGCGGTTACCACCGGAGCCGCGGCCAGTGCCATGACGAACAGTGCCGCCGTGAGCGGCGCGCGCAGTCGGCGTAGTGGGAGGGAACGCACCTCGTTAGGCTGCATGATCCCGAGTATGAAGGGCAACTGCCTTGGATGCGACGACCGCTGCGAAGTTCCCTAACTAGAATTCTCTCGGATTAGGACTAGTATGGAAACTTGTCCTAAACCTGATCTCTGGAGGCAGCCAGTGGGGGCACATCTACCGGAACCCCGGCACAGCCAGAGGCCGGACCCGGGAAGCGGTCTGGACGGGAGGGAAGCAGGGGCGCCAGGCGCCGGGGAGGGAAGCAGGGCGCCAGGCGGCGCCGGGGAAGGTGGGCGGGAGCGTCAGCGGCGCGCGGCGAGGCTCTATCGGCAGAGCGCGGCGGCAAGCGCTGCGCGGCGCCACACGAGATACGGCGCCTGGCGCAGGGCACGGATCAGCTCATACGGCTGCGACAAGGAGGGATTGGCCCTGCGGGGCGGGGGCGCCGGCCGCCGGGTGGGAGTGGCCCGGGAGGCCGGCGTCGCCGCGGTTTCCTACCCGGCGACGGCGCCCGCGACCGTCGCACGGGGGGTTCGCCGGGGAAGCTGCGACCAGCCCTTTCGACTTGGTGAGCATCCCTGCTGCGTGGACCCCGTCGACCCGGCCCTTCGACCGGGACACGGGGCCCAGCGGCGATACCGCAAGGGTGACACAATCAGCGGCGGTTTGCCGCCACTTTCCGGCCAGGGCCTCGGCTCTCCATCCAAATAGCCGGCTTTGCCCTACCCTGACCGGTGCCGCAATTCGCCGTTCCGCGTAGCCCTCGTAATCCACAACACGGACATGCGTCTTGTTTTTCTTTCCGGATCTTCTACCCGAGACGGTTACTTTGGAAGTGGTTTTGCATTGTGATGCCGAAGACGGCAATCTCTCCTCCACGCGTCGGGTCCCCCACTCGTCTCGCACCAGGACCAACTCGACGCGATCTGGCATGGCCGTGGCGCGCGGGACCCGGCTGGAGCAAGGCAGGACGGTGCACCAATGAGCCAGTCGACAAGCGGTAGGCATCTGGCGAGCCCGCCCGGGCGGGGCCCGAGTGATCGAGGCACGACCGGCCGCTCGATCGCCCTTGTCGTGCTGATCATGGTGGTGGCCCTGGCGGGCGGGTTCGGCGCCTACCTGTACGTCAACCGACCGTCGAGCGCCGGGAACTGCGGCTCGGGAACGCTCACGCTCCAGGTGGTGGCGGATCCCGACCAGTCCGGCCTGTTGCAGCAGGCGGCGCGGGACTACGCGAGCACCAAGCCGGTGGTGAACGACCGCTGCGTCGCGGTCAACGTGCGCGGCCTCGACTCGCCGGAGGCGACGGCCGCTCTCGGCACCGGCTGGACCGACCAGGCCGCCGGGCCGCGGCCCGACGTGTGGGTGCCGGCCGCCTCGACCTGGGCGTCCGAGCTGGAGCTCCAGCTCCAGCAGGCTCGCAGCCCTGACATCCTCCCGGTTGAGCGGCCGAGTGTCGCCACCTCCCCGCTGGTCATCGCCATGCCGAAGCCGATGGCGCAGGCGCTGGGCTGGCCGCGGCGCCAGCTCGGCTGGGGCGACCTCTCCACCGCGCTGCGCAACCCCGCCGGCTGGGCGGCCTTCGGCCATCCCGAGTGGGGCTCGTTCAAGCTCGGCAAGACCGACCCGAAGCTGTCCGAGGCGGGCCTCGGCGCGCTGCTGGGCGCGGGCATCGCCGTGGTCGGCCAGAACGGCCGGCAGCCCACCCAGGCGGAGCTGGCGAGCAAGGCCCCTGAGCTCGGCTCGATGATTCTCGAGGTGTCGCGCTCCCCCGGCGACGAGACCGACACCACCAGCACCCTGCTGGCGAACCTCCAGCGCGCCGACGAGGCGGGCAAGGCCCTCACCTACATCTCCGCGGTCCCGCTCACCGAGAAGTCGGTCTGGGACTACAACCAGGGCCGCCCCATCGATGACCCGTCGCTCGGCACCGAGCGCCCGAAGCCGAAGGTCCCGTTGGCGGCGATCTACCCCAAAGAGGGCACTCTCCAGGCGGACTATCCGTGGCTGGTCCTCCGCGAGCCCTGGGTCGATGACGCCAAGCGCGCGGCCGCCAGCGACTTCCTCCTCTACCTCAAGTCCCCGACCGTGCAGGGCAGGTTCCAGGCAGCCGGGTTCCGCAGCGCCCGCGGGCAGCCAGGGGCCGAGATCGACCCGGACTCCGGGTTGCTGCCGGACCAGCCGAAGCGCGTGATGGCGACGCCGGGGCCCCTGGTGCTGGGCGCGACGCTGAAGGCTTGGGACCAGACCAAGCGGATCGCCAACCTGCTGGCCGTGTACGACGTGTCCGGCTCGATGGGGGAAGTCGTGCCCGGGACAGGCGGCAAGACCAAGATGGACCTGGCCAAGCAGGCCGCGATGGCCTCCCTCCGCCTGTTCACCAGCGAGAGCGACGTCGGCACGTGGGAGTTCTCGACCAACCTGGACGGCAGGCGCGACTACCGGCAGGCGGTCGCGATCGCTCCGGTGGGGTTGCAGCAGCGCCTCGTGAGCCTCGCCCCGACCCACGGCGACACCGGGCTCTACGACACGGCGCTGGCCGCCTACGACTACGTCAAGCAGCATTACGCCCCCGACCGCCTGAACCTGGTGGTGCTGTTGACGGACGGGCGCAACGACGACCCCGGTGGCGGGATCTCCCTCGAGCAGCTCGTCCAGCATCTGCGCGACGGTCAGAAGGGCGATCGCAAGGTGCGCTTCATCTCCTTCGCCTATGGCAAGGACGCCGATCTCAACGCGCTCAACCAGATCAGTAAGGTGACCGGTGGCGCGGTCTTCGCTTCGCCGAATCCGGCCGATATCGAGCGCGTCTTCGTGACGGCGCTGGCCAACTTCTGAGTATCGGGTTTCACGCCGATTCGGCTTTGCGCCGAGGCTGAAGCCATCTCCACAGACCTCGCCTGTCGGGCAATAGCCATCTATCAATATGTCTAGCAAGTTCGGCCACAAGGACAGAGAGCACGGTGGCCTGACGCTGGACCCGGCAACCACCGAGCGAATCCAGCCGGCGAGGCGCCGCCTGGGCGGGCGGCGCCTCGCGCTTCTCCGGTCGATGCGGCCGGCACGAGGCCCCGCATGGCGCACGCGACCTCCCGCGGGTAGTCTCCCCGCGGAGGCGTCCGGGTCCTGGTGGGCTCCGCGGTCTTCAAA
>WNFV01006344.1_pt1 | contig 14008 bp, 11 predicted proteins | sample 5400101 | NCBI WGS metagenome assembly WNFV01 (sample SAMN13153361, study PRJNA577476) | soil metagenome | isolation source: 115 cm soil or saprolite under grassland replicate 1 | place: USA:California | collected 2016-06-15 | reverse complement strand
GCTCGTCGACGCGGCGCTGCGTCCCGCGAACCGCGGCTGACCGGCCACGGCTCGCGGGACGCGACCCGGGATCAGATGCCGCAGTTCGGCGCGTCCCAGGTGTTGCTGGTGCGGATGTCGACGTGCGTGTGGTCGTTGTGGCCCGGGTAGCCGGGACCGAAGATCCCGCCGAAACCGTGGTAGCGGGCCTCCTTCGCCATCGCGCACAGCGACGGCGAGCCGGTCAGGTCGGCGGCCCGGCCGTACAGGTGCTCGCTGTTGCTCGCCCCGCCGACCTGGTTGTTGCAGGAGTAGCTGCGGAAGCCGCTGGCGATGTTCAGCGGGTTGTTGCCCAGCGCGTGCCGCAGCGCCTCGAGCTGCCACATCACGCGGAGCGCATTGAACTTGGTGTCCGCGGCGGACAGCGGGCCGCCGTCGAACCCGCTGCCACCGCAGCCGTCGTCCATCTCGGAGTAGGCGAAGTGGATCGGCGTGCAGTCGTCGTCCTGCAGCGAGTAGATCTTGCTGTAGGTCTGGGAGCCGGCGATGCCGTCGACACTCAGGCCGTACGCCGACTGGAACCGCTTGAGGGCCGCCTTGGTCGCCGGCCCGAAGTCGCCGTCGAGCGCGAGGTGGCCGCCGTAGCCGGGCCAGCCGGCGATGCGGATCTGCAACTGCTTGACGTCACCCCCGGACATCCCCTCGCTGAGGGTGCGGCTCCACGTGTAGCAGGCGTCCGCGTGGGCGACGGTGGGGTTCGCGACGGCGGTCACGAACGATGCTGCCAGCAGTGCCAGTACGGCGGTGATGCGCGGCAGCGCGAGCTTGAGAGAGAACGTGGGCAGGGACACGGGTACCTCCGGACGTTAGCGCTGAGCGTTGGGGCGGTTGCTGAACCACGTCACGGTGCGTCTACCGCTGGTCGACTGAAAGTATCCTCTTCCCCGTCAGTCATCTGCGTCAATGGCTTGCGAATGACATACCGGCGACCATCCGGTGGGTCCACGTAATGAGCAAAAGGTATTTAGACAGCTGACTAGAGGTTAGACTCCCCCACGTGCCTGAGTTGCGTCGTGGGTTCTTGTCCGGGTTCGGGGCGTACTTCCTGTGGGGTTTGTTCCCGCTCTACTGGACGCTGCTGGACCGGAGCAGTGCGATCGAGGTGCTGGCGCACCGGATCGTGTGGTCGATGCTCACGATCGCCGGGCTGGTCGTCGTACGACGGAAGGTGCCGCGGCTCAAGGCCGCCTGGGCGGATCCGGCTCGGCGGTGGCCGCTGGTCGCGGCGGCGGTGCTGATCTCGTTCAACTGGGCGACGTACATCTGGGGTGTGAACCACGGGCACGTCGTGGAGACCTCGCTCGGGTACTTCATCAACCCGCTGTTCACGGTGATGCTCGGGGTCGTCGTGCTGTCCGAGCAGCTGCGGACGGCGCAGTGGGTGGCGCTCGGGATCGCCGCGGTCGCGGTGGTCGGGCTGACGGTCGAGTACGGACGGCTGCCGTGGGTGGCGCTGATCCTGACGTTCAGCTTCGGGCTGTACGGGCTGGCCAAGAAGAAGGCCGGCGCGGGCGCGATCGAGGGGATGGCGATCGAGTCGGCGGTGATGGCGCCGCTGGCGCTGGCCACCATCGTGGCGCTGTCGGCGCGGGGGGACGCGACCGCGCTGCAGCACGGGCCCTGGTATGCGGCGCTGATCGCGCTGACCGGGCCGGTCACCGCCGTACCGCTGCTGCTGTTCGGCGCCGCCGCGACCCGGGTGTCGCTGACCACGCTCGGGCTGCTGCAGTACATCGCGCCGGTCATGCAGTTCGCCTGCGGGGTGCTGGTCTTCCACGAGGCGATGCCGCCGATGCGCTGGGCCGGGTTCGCGCTGGTCTGGCTGGCGCTCGTCGTGCTGAGCTGGGACGGGTTCAGCCAGCGTCGACGCTCGCTGGCACTGCAGACCGCGGTCGCCTGACGCTCCGTGAACACTCCGTGGGTCGCGGACTTGTGCGGTTCACCTTCACGTCACCCGGTTTTTCGTTACGCTCCCTAGCCTCGCGACGATGAGCACCGCCCACCAGAAGCTGGAGTGACCCGCCCGTGACCACACGTCGACTTCTTCCGCTGGTCAGTATGACCGGCACCCGGCACGGATCCCGCTCGTTCCGTACATGCGAGCTGAAGTGCGCCAACCAGTGCGACCACCCCGAGCCGAACACCAGCGGCAACGAGCACATCCAGTCCGTCGTGCGTACCGCGCTCTCGCGGCGCGGCGTGCTGAAGACCGGCGCCGCGAGCATCGCCGCCGCCGGTGTCGCCAGCCTGGTGACCTCCGTCCCGGCCGCGGCCCGCCCGGTGATCGAGGGTGCGGCGTCCGGCCGCCACCGCGCCGGCCTGACCCACGGCGTCGTACCGCCGAACCGCCAGGACGAGCTCGTCGTCCCCGACGGTTACGAGCAGGCGGTCATCATCCGCTGGGGTGACCCGGTCGAGGCCGGCGCGCCGCGCTTCGACGTGAACAACCAGACGCCGGAGGCGCAGGGGAAGCAGTTCGGCTACAACAACGACTACACGATGATCCTGCCGCTGCGGGACGACCGACAGCGTCTTGACCGTAGGGCGCTCCTGGTCTGCAACCAGGAGTACACCGACGAGTACATCATGTTCCCGACCGGCACCGACGCGGAGCTGATCAAGAAGATCGCGATGGCCGCGCACGGCATGTCCGTGGTCGCCATCGAGCGGGTCCGGCACACCGGCCAGTGGCGCCGCGACCGCTTCGACCTGAAGCGCAACCGCCGCATCACCGTGCACACCGAGTTCGAGGTCACCGGCCCGGCCGCGGCCGACCCGCGGGTCGGCACGCAGGCGTTCGGCACCTTCGGCAACTGCTCCGGCGGCGTGACGCCGTGGGGCACGGTGCTGTCCGGTGAGGAGAACTTCCAGGGCTACTTCGACGTCTCCGGCACGGTCCCGGCCGAGCACACCGCCAGCTTCACCCGGTACGGCGTGCCGACGACGACCAAGACCCAGAAGGGCTGGGGCACCGTCGACGAGCGCTTCGACCTGACCAAGGTCCCGACCGAGGCGTACCGCTGCGGCTGGGTGGTCGAGGTCGACCCGTACAACCCGAAGTCGACGCCGAAGAAGCGCACCATGCTCGGCCGCCTCAAGCACGAGGGCGCCGCCACCACGCTCACCGCGGACGGCCGGGTCGTGGTCTACACCGGCGACGACGAGCGCGGCGAGTACATCTACAAGTTCGTCTCCACCGACAAGTACGACGAGGACGACCGCAAGGCGAACTTCGGCCTCCTCGACCACGGCACCCTGTACGTCGCCAAGTTCACCGGCGACGGCCTGGAGGACAACCTGTACGACGGCAGCGGCGAGTGGATCCCGCTCACGTCCGACACCGAGTCGTTCGTCGAGGGCTTCAGCGTCGCCGAGGTGCTGATCAACACCCGACTGGCGGCGGACAAGGTCGGCGCCACCCGGATGGACCGCCCGGAGGACATCGAACGCAACCCGGTCACCGGCCGGGTGTACGCGGTGCTGACCAACAACTCGAACCGGGGCACGAAGTTCCCGGTAGACGAGGCGAACCCGCTGGCGTCGTCGCACGTCCGCAAGACCCTCGACGGCCCGCTCGTCGAGGAGTCCGGCAACCGCAACGGCTACGTCCTCGAGCTCACCGAGGAGGGCGACGACGCCGGGCGTACGACGTTCGGCTGGTCGCTGTTCCTGGTCTGCGGCGACGGCGCGGCGCAGGAGACCTACTTCGGCGGCTACGACAAGACGAAGGTGTCGCCGATCTCCTGCCCGGACAACGTCACGTTCGATGCCCGCGGCAACCTGTGGATCGCGACCGACGGCAACGTGCTGGGCTCCAACGACGGCATCTTCACCGTGCCCGTCGCCGGCCCGGACCGCGGCTACGTGAAGCAGTTCCTCTCGGTGCCGTTCGCCTCGGAGGCCTGCGGCCCGCTGATCAGCGACGACGACCGCACCGTGTTCGTCGCCGTCCAGCACCCGGGTGAGACCGACGACGCGACCTTCGAGAAGCCGACCTCGACCTGGCCGCACACCGACGCCTTCCCGCGTCCGGCGATCGCCTGCGTCTGGCGCCCCGACGGCAAGCCCGCCGGCGTCTGACCGCACCACACGACGTCCGCCGCAGTGACCATCACTGCGGCGGACGTCTTGCGTTGTGCTGGGTCAGACGGTGCGGGAGACGACGAGGTCGCAGAGGGCTTCGAGGGCGGCGCGGGCGGGGATGTCCGGCAGGGAGGAGAGCAGGCGGCGGGCGCTCTCGGCGCGGGCGCGGACATCGGTCTCGGCCTCGCGCAGGGCGGGGTGGACCCGCAGCAGCCGCAGGGTCTCGGCGACCAGGGCGTCGTCGTCGGACAGGTCGGAGCCGAGCAGCTCGAGCAGCCGGGCGTCCTCGGGCGCGGTGGAGCGGCGCGCGATCAGCACCGGAAGGGTGGGCACGCCCTCGCGCAGGTCGGTGCCTGGCGTCTTGCCGGACTGGCCGGACTCCGACGCCACGTCCAGGATGTCGTCGGCGAGCTGGAACGCCGCGCCGATCTCCTCGCCGAAGGCGCGCAGCGTCTCCTGGACGTCGTCGTCCGCGCCGGCGAACCGGGCCCCGAACAGCGCCGAGGTCGCGATCAGCGAGCCGGTCTTGTCCGCGACCACCGACAGGTAGTGCTCGAGCGGGTCGTCGCCCTCCTGCGCGGTCAGCGTCTCGCGGATCTGGCCCTCGACCAGCCGGCCGAAGGTCTGCGCCTGGATCCGGACCGCCTCCGGCCCGAGCCCGGCGACCAGGTCGGACGCCCGCGCGAACAGCCAGTCGCCGACCAGGATCGCGACCGAGTTGTCCCAGCGCGCGTTCGCGGTGTCCGCGCCGCGACGCAGCGCCGCCTCGTCCATCACGTCGTCGTGGTACAGCGTCGCCAGGTGGGTCAGCTCCACAACCGCCGCGGAGACGACCACGTCGGGCGCCAAGGGCTCCGGGCCGAACTCCGCGGCCAGCAGCGTCAGCAGCGGCCGGAACCGCTTGCCGCCCGCCGCCATCACGTGCTGCGCGGCCTCGGTGATGAACGGGGCCTCCGACACCGCAGCGTCCCGCAGCAGCTGCTCCACCTCGTTCAGGCGCGCCCGGACCCGGGACTCCAGCCCGGCATCGGCGAACGCCAGCCCGAGCCCCGTGTCGGTCGGCTGCTGCGAGACCTCGGTCAACGGAGGAACTCACCCGCCCGTGCCGCCAGGTCCAGCACCGGACCCGGGATGACACCGAGTACGACGGTCGCGGCGAGTCCCAGCGAGACCGCGACGGTGGTCTGCCAGCCGGGCAGCGCCACGTCAGGGCCGTCGGCCGACGGCTCGGAGAAGAACATCAGCACGATCACCCGGACATAGAAGAACGCCGCGACCAGGCTGCACAGCACGGCGACCACCACCAGCGGCCAGGCGCCACCGGTCCACGCCGCGCCGAAGACCGCCCACTTCGCGGTGAACCCGGACGTCAGCGGGATACCCGCGAACGCCAGCAGGAAGAACGCGAAGATCGCGGCCAGCAGCGGCGACTTCTTGCCCAGCCCGACCCAGCGCGACAGGTGCGTCGCCTCGCCGCCCGCGTCGCGGACCAGCGTGATCACGGCGAACGCGCCGATGGTCGCGAAGCCGTACGCCACCAGGTAGAACAGCACCGCCTGCAGGGAGGTGATCCCGCGGGTCACGCCGGACGCGACCTGCGCCGTACCGACGAACGCGGTGAGCAGGAAGCCGGCGTGCGCGATCGACGAGTAGGCGAGCATCCGCTTCACGTCGGTCTGCGTGATCGCCACGATCGAGCCGATCGCCATCGTCAGGATGGCGACCACCCAGATCATCGGGGCCCAGTCCCACCGCTCCGGGCCGAGCGCGACGTAGAAGACGCGCATCAGGCCGGCGAACGCGGCGATCTTGGTGCACGCGGCCATGAACCCGGTGACCGGCGTCGGCGCGCCCTGGTACACGTCCGGCGTCCAGGAGTGGAACGGCACCGCGCTCACCTTGAACAGCAGGCCGACCGCGAGCAGGCCCATCCCGGCCAGCAGCATCGCGTTCCTGCCGGTGGTGTCCGGCAGCGCCGCGGCGATCCCGCCGAGCCGCATCGAACCGGTCACGCCATAGATCAGCGCGATCCCGTACAGGAAGAACGCCGAGGAGAAGGCACCGAGCAGGAAGTACTTCATCGCCGACTCCTGCGACAGCAGCCGGCGCCGGCGGGCCAGGCCGCACAGCAGGTACAGCGGCAGCGAGAACACCTCGAGCGCGACGAACAGCGTCAGCAGGTCGTTGGCCGCCGCGAACAGCATCATGCCGCCGGCCGCGAACAGCGTCAGCGGGAAGATCTCGGTGTGCTCGACCTTGAGCGCGGTCGCCTCCCGCTCGGCCTCCGAGCCGGGTACGGCGGCCGCCTGCCCGGCGAACGCGGACAGCCCGCCGTCGACCGAGCGCTCCGCGAACAGCAGCACGCTGATCAGCGTCAGCCCGAGCAGCAGCAGCCAGACGAACAGCGCGGGACCGTCGACCGCGATCGCGCCCGCGGCGCCGATCAGCCGGTCCTTGTGCCACATCGACACCACGGTCATGCCACCGGCCGCGACGAGCCCGACGATGGTCAGCGCCAGCTGCACCGGGTGCCGCTGCGACCGCGGCAGGAACGCCTCGACGATGACGCCGAGGGTGGCGGCTCCGAACACGATCAGCAGCGGCGCTAGCTGGGTGTACTCGATCTTCGGCGCGGTGAAGTCGGCCAACGGCGCGAGCAGGGCGCTCACTTCGCTCCCTCCGTGACAGGGATCTCAGGCTTGGGGTCGGTGACGCCGACCTGGGTCATGGTCTTCTCCACCGCGGGCCTGATCACGTCGACGACCGGCTTCGGGTAGAAGCCGAGCCCGACGATCAGCGCCATCAGCGGCGCGATCGCGAGCACCTCGCGGAACCGCAGGTCGCCCATCCTCAGCACCCGCTCGTTGCCCTCGGCAACGGGCCCGGTCATCAGGCGTTGGTACATGATCAGGATGTACAGCGCGGCCAGCACGATGCCGAGCACGCCGATCACCGCGATCACCCGGTGCTTGCTGAACGTCCCGGCCAGCACCATGAACTCGGAGATGAACGGCGACAGGCCCGGCAGCGACAGGCTGGACAGGCCGGCGAACAGGAACGTCCCGGCGAGCACCGGCGCGACCTTCTCGACGCCGCCGTAGTCGGCGATCCGGGTCGAGCCGTGCCGCGAGATCAGGTACCCGGCGATCAGGAACAGCGCCGCCGTCGACAACCCGTGGTTGAACATGTAGAGCGTCGACCCGGTCATGCCCTGCGAGGTCAGCGCGTAGATGCCCATCACGATGAAGCCGAAGTGCGAGATCGAGGTGTACGCGATCAGGCGCTTGATGTCCGTCTGGCCGATGGCGAGCAGGGCGCCGTACAGGACACTCACCAGGGCGAGCGCGAGGACCACGGGGGTGGCCCACTCGGACGCGTTCGGGAACAGCCCCAGGCAGTACCGCAGCATCCCGAAGGTGCCGATCTTGTCGAGGACGCCGACCAGCAGCACCGACGTGCCCGGCGTCGCCTCCGCGGCCGCGTCCGGCAGCCAGGTGTGGAACGGCACCATCGGCGCCTTCACCGCGAACGCGAACAGGAAGCCCAGCATCAGCCAGCGCTCGGTGTTCGTGCCCATCTGCAGCTTCGACAGGTCCGACAGCAGGTACGACGGCGCGCCGGCCTTCGCGGACACGACGTACAGGCCGACCACCGAGGCCAGCATCAGCAGGCCGCCGAGTAGCGAGTAGAGCAGGAACTTCACCGCCGCGTAGGACCGCTGCGGACCGCCGAAGCCGCCGATCAGGAAGTACATCGGGATCAGCGTGGCCTCGAACAGCACGTAGAAGAGGAACACGTCGGTGGCGGCGAACACGCCGAGCGACAGCGCCTCCAGCGCCAGGATCCAGGCGAAGAAGGACCGCTCGCTCCACCGGCCGCGGCGCGCGTCGTTCCAGGACGCCACGATCACGATCGGCGTCAGCACCGCGGTCAGCACGATCAGCACGATGCCGATGCCGTCCAGCCCGAGCGCGTAGTGCGCGCCGAACGCCGAGATCCAGGTGTGGTCCTCGGTGTAGCGCTCGGCGCCGTCCGCCTTGTAGCCGATGGCGACGGCCGCGACGAGCAGGAACGTCACGGTCGCGACGCCGAGCGCGACCCGCTTCGCCAGCCGCGGATCCGCGTTCGGAACGAGCATCACCGCGACCGCTCCGGCCAGCGGCAGGAGCAGACTGACGGTCAGCCAGGGAAAGTTCACGACAACCTCACTGCCAGGAGTGCGACGACCACGAGTGCGGCGCCGAAGACCATGCTGAGTGCGTAGGAACGGACGAAACCGGTCTGGACCCGGCGCAGCCGGCCGGATGCGCCGCCGAACAGCGCGGCGACACCGTTCACCAGGCCGTCGACGCCGCGGTTGTCACCCCAGACCAGGGTGCGGGTGAGGTACTGGCCGGGACGCATGAACACGGTCTCGTTCAGCGAGTCGCCGTACAGGTCCTTGCGGCTGAACGTGGTCACCGGCGAGACCCGGACCGGGGCGACCCGCGGCACGTCGCGGCGGAACAGCCAGACCGCGATGCCGAGGCCGGCGAGCACGACGGCGAGGGTGATCAGCGTCATCACCAGCGCGCTGAGCGGCGCCTCGGCCTCCTCGTGCCCGACCACCGGCTCCAGCCAGTCGATGATCCAGTGCCCGGCGTACAGCACGCCGCCGCCGAGCGAGAGCGCGGCCAGGATGATCAGCGGCCAGGTCATCACCGAGGGCGACTCGTGCGGGTGCACGTCGTCCTCCCAGCGCTTCTCGGAGAAGAACGTCATCAGCATCAGCCGGGTCATGTAGAACGCGGTGATGCCGGCGCCGAGCAGTGCCGCCAGGCCGACGTACACGTTGTCCGCGAACGCCGCCTCGATGATCTTGTCCTTGCTGAAGAAGCCGGAGAACGGCGGGATGCCGAGGATCGCCAGGTAGCCGAAGGCGAACGTCACGAAGGTGACCTTCATGTACTTGCGCAGGTCGCCGTAGTGCCGCATGTCGACGTCGTCGTTCATGCCGTGCATCACCGAGCCGGCGCCGAGGAACATGTTCGCCTTGAAGAAGCCGTGCGTCAGCAGGTGGAAGATCGCCAGCGCGTACCCGGCCGGGCCGAGGCCCGCGGCGAGCATCATGTAGCCGATCTGCGACATCGTCGAACCGGCGAGCGCCTTCTTGATGTCGTCCTTCGCGCACCCGATGATCGCACCGGCCAGCGCGGTGGCGGCGCCGACGATGACGACGGCGGTGGAGGCCGCCTCGGTCTCCGCGTAGATCGCGTGCGACCTCGTCACCAGATAGACCCCGGCCGTCACCATGGTCGCGGCGTGGATCAGCGCCGACACCGGGGTCGGGCCCTCCATCGCGTCCAGCAGCCAGGACTGCAGCGGCACCTGCGCCGACTTGCCGCAGGCCGCGAGCAGCAGCATCAGGCCGAGCAGCGTCGCCCAGGTGTCGCTGACCTTGCCGGCGCCGGCGCCCACGGTCGCGAACGACGACGAGCCGAACAGCGTCCACATCGACATCACCGCGAGCGACATGCCGAGGTCACCGACGCGGTTCACCACGAAGGCCTTCTTCGCCGCGGTCGCCGCCGAGTGCTTGTACTGCCAGAACCCGATCAGCAGGTACGACGCCAGGCCGACGCCCTCCCAGCCGACGAACACCACCAGGTAGTCGGCGGCCAGCACCAGCAGCAGCATCGACGCGACGAACAGGTTCAGGTACCCGAAGAACCGCCGCCGGCGCGGGTCGTCCGCCATGTACCCGATCGAGTAGATGTGGATCAGGCCGCCCACACCGGTGATCAGCAGCACGAACAGGATCGACAGCTGGTCCACCAGCAGCGACACGTCGACGTGGATCGCACCGACCGAGAACCACTCGAACAGCCTGACCGTCTCGTGCCGCTCCTCACCGTCCCGGCCGAGCAGCTGGACGAACAGCACCACGCCGAACGCGAACGACAGCAGCGGCGCCGCGCACCCGAGCAGGTGCCCCCAGGCATCGGTACGACGCCCGCCGAGCAGCAGGACAGCGGCCGACAACGCCGGTACGGCGATCAGCAACCACGCCAATGTATTCAGCATCGGTTCCCCAGTATCTGCTCAGTACTTCAGCAGGTTGGCGTCGTCGACCGAGGCCGAGCGACGGGTCCGGAAGATGGCCATGATGATCGCGAGCCCGATCACGACCTCGGCGGCGGCGACCACCATCACGAAGAAGGCCGCGATCTGCCCGTCGAGGTTGCCGTGCTGGCGGGCGAACGCGACGAACGCCAGGTTCGTCGCGTTCAGCATCAGCTCGACGCACATGAAGACCACGATCGCGTTGCGCCGGATCAGCACACCGAGCGCGCCGATGCTGAACAGCAGCGCCGACAGGATGACGAACGGTTCCGCGTTCATGCCTGGCTCCCTTCGCCCTCGGCGGTCCCCGGGTCGAGCGCCTTCACGTCCTCGACGTCGCGGCGCTCCTCTTCCTCCGACAGCACCGTTCCGCGGGACTGCAGCACCTTCGAGACCGAGGTCGGCGCGACCGAGCCGTCCGGCAGCAGCGCCGGGGTGTCGACCGCGTTGTGCCGCGCCAGCACCCCGGGCGTCGGCAGCGGGCCGGGGTGCTCGCCGGTCTCGGCGAACTTGCGGATCCGCTCCTCGGACAGCGCCTTCTGGGTGCGCTTCGGCGTGAGCCGCTCGCGGTGCGCCAGCATCATCGCGCCGAGCGCCGCCGTGATCAGCAGCGCGGAGGACACCTCGAACGCGAACACGTACTTGGTGAACAGCAGTTCGGCCACACCCTTGGGGTTGCCGTCCGGCTGCGCCTTCGCCAGCCCGGTGGCATCGCCGTACGTCGCACTGCCGACCGCGAACACCAGCAGTACGGCGAAGGCGACGGCTGCCAGACCGGCGAGCGCGCGCTGGCCGCGGATGGTCTCGACCAGCGAGTCGGACGCGTCCACGCCGACCAGCATCAGCACGAACAGGAACAGCATCAGGATCGCGCCGGTGTAGACGATGATCTGGACCGCGAACAGGAACGGCGCGTCCTGGGCGGCGTACTGGATCGCCAGGCAGATCATCACCGTCGCGAGCGCCAGCGCGGAGTGCACGGCCTTGCGGACCAGGATCATCGAGATCGCGGCCAGCACCATCACCGGGGCCAGCAGCCAGAACGCCACCGACGCGCCCGTCACCTGAGCGATCACCTTTGCTCACCACCCGTCGGCTGCGAGCCGGAGGTCAGGCCGAGGTAGTAGTCCCGCTCGTCGCTGCCGAGCTGCATCTCGTGCGGCGGCTCGGTCATCCCTGGCAGCAGCGGCGCGAGCAGGTCCTTCTTCTCGTAGATCAGCGACTCGCGGGTGCGGTCGGCGAGCTCGTACTCGTTCGTCATCGTCAGCGCGCGGGTCGGGCAGGCCTCGATGCACAACCCGCACAGGATGCAGCGCAGGTAGTTGATCTGGTAGACGCGCCCGTACCGCTCACCCGGCGAGAACCGGCCCTCGCCGTCCGCCGAGTCGTCGTTGTTCGCGCCCTCGACGTAGATCGCGTCGGCGGGACACGCCCAGGCGCACAGCTCGCAGCCGATGCACTTCTCCAGGCCGTCCGGCCAGCGGTTCAGCTGGTGCCGGCCGTGGAACCGCGGCGCGGTGGGCTTCTTCTCGAACGGGTACTGCTCGGTGAAGACCCGCCGGAACATGGTCCGGAACGTGACTCCGAACCCGGCTACCGGGTCCCAGAGGGCCTCTTTGACGCTAGCCACGGTCATCCTCGCTTGTAGTCGTCGTTGCGTCCGAAGAACCGCCGGCGTACGCCGACGCCCCGGCGGGCACCGAGACCGGCACGGTCACCCCGGGCGGAGGCGGCACCGGGAACCCGCCCGCGAAGGCGTCGAACTCCGCGGACACCTCCTCGTCCTCCTCGCTCTCCTTCGCCGGAATGAACGAGCTGATCAGTACGCCGACCAGCAGCACGCCGGCGATCACCATCAGCAGCTGCCGGTTGTCGCCGGCGTTGTGCCGCAGCGCGCGGGTGGTCGCGACCAGCACGATCCAGCCCAGCGAGACCGGGATCAGCACCTTCCAGCCGAGCTTCATGAACTGGTCGTAGCGCAGCCGCGGCAGCGTCCCGCGCAGCCAGATGTACAGGAAGATGAAGGTCATCAGCTTGCCGACGAACCACAGCACCGGCCAGTAGCCCTGGTCCGCGCCGTCCCACAGCGAGATCGGCCACGGCGCGTGGTACCCGCCGAGGAAGAGCGTCGTCGCCAGCGCCGACACGGTCGCCATGTTGATGTACTCGGCCAGGAAGAACATCGCGTACTTCATCGAGGAGTACTCGGTCAGGAAGCCCGCGACCAGCTCGCCCTCGGCCTCCGGCAGGTCGAACGGCGCCCGGTTCGTCTCGCCGACCATCGAGATCACGTAGATCACGAACGACGGGAACAGCAGGAACACGTACCAGCCGGGGATCGTCAGGTTCACCCCGAACACCGACACGTGGTTCGCCGCGGCCTGCGCCGCGACGATGTCCGAGGTGGACAGCGAGCCCGCGAACAGGAACACGCCGACGAACGCCAGCCCCATCGCGACCTCGTACGAGATCATCTGCGCGCTCGAGCGCAGGCCACCGAGCAGCGAGTAGGTCGAGTTGGACGACCAGCCGGCCAGCACGATGCCGTAGATGCCGATCGAGGCGACGGCCATCACGTACAGCACCGACACCGGGATGTCGGTGAGCTGCAGGTGCGTGCGGGTGTCGGTGAACGGGATCCGCACCTCAGGGCCGAACGGGATCACCGCGAAGGTCATGAACGCCGGGATCGACGCGATCACCGGCGCCGCGATGAAGACCAGCTTGTCGACGTTCTTCGGAGTGATGTCCTCCTTGAACATCAGCTTCATGCCGTCGGCGAGCGACTGCAGCAGGCCGAACGGGCCGTGCACGTTCGGGCCGAGCCGGTGCTGCATCCGCGCCACGACCCGCCGCTCGAGCCAGATGTTGAACAGCGTGAGCACGACGAGGAAGACGAAGATCAGCAGGATCTTGATGATCACGACCCACCACGGGTCACTACCGAAGCCTGGCATCAGTTCTCTCCTCCGGAGATGGTGACGCTGGAACCGTGGTCGGCGTGCAGGGCCGCACGGACGTGTGAGCCGTCGGAGTTCGCCGGCAGCCAGACGACGTCGTCGACCATGCCGTCGGTGACCGCCACCGGCAGCTGGACCGAGCCCGCCGCCGTCCTGACCGTGAGCACGTCCCCGTCGGCGACACCGGCCTGGGCGGCGGTCGCGGACGACACCCGGGCGACGGCCTTGCGGCCGGTCGCGACCAGGTACGGCTCGCCGTCGTTCGCCCGGCTGTCGTCGATCAGCATCCGCCAGCTGGCCAGCCGCACCGAGTTGTCGTCCAGGTAGAGATCGGCGCCCACGTTCGGAGCGGAGGCGCGGTCGCCGTCCCAGCCGGCCAGCTCGTCGAGCTCGGCCTTGGCCTGGGCGGCGGTAGTGAAGCCCAGCGGGGTGCCGAGCTCGTCGGCGAGCGCCGCCAGCGCGCGCAGGTCCGGCATCGCGGCCGGCACGCTGAGCACGGCGCCGAACGCCCGCTCCCGGCCCTCCCAGTTCACGAACGTGCCACGCTTCTCCGCCGGCGGGACCACCGGGAACACCACGTCGGCGTGCTCGGTCACCTGGGACCGCCGTACCTCGAAGCTGATCACGAACGGCGCCGCCTCCAGGGCCGCCTCGGCCGCCTGCGGGTCAGGCAGGTCGTCGAGCTCGACACCCGCGACGACCAGCGCGCCGAGGCCCGCCGCGTCGGCGAGGATCGCGCCGAGGTTGCGGCCGCTGCGCACCGGCAGGGTGTCGACCGACCAGGCGGCCTGCATGTCGACGCGCGCCGCCGGGTCGCTGACCTG
>WNFV01006342.1_pt1 | contig 14009 bp, 15 predicted proteins | sample 5400101 | NCBI WGS metagenome assembly WNFV01 (sample SAMN13153361, study PRJNA577476) | soil metagenome | isolation source: 115 cm soil or saprolite under grassland replicate 1 | place: USA:California | collected 2016-06-15 | reverse complement strand
GCTTATTGCTTATAATGAAAAGCTCCCAACGCAGCATAGTTTGGGAGCCTTTCAATGTTTGGATTAGATATGTAGGTAATACCGCGACGCTCTAATATGTTCGCGGTATTAAGTAGGCTTAACGTCAGCCAACCTGGATAGCTCTTCGATCAGCGGGCGAAGATTCTCAGGTGCGGATGTATCACTTGTATGAACAGTGTGATGCGACCTATTAGCTTCAATAGTGATCGTGTACTTAAATTCATCTGGGGCGGGAGATGAAGAGGTTAGATTTTCTGGAATTTCAAAGAAATCCGACTTTGTTATCAAGTTTTGCAATCCCTGAGATTCAGTATCTGGTAAGCTGTTCAAGTCAACATCTATCTTGATTGGTTTGCCTACTTGCCCACCACTTCGTTCAAAGGTAATCTTGGTCATAGCTTTATTGCCTTTCCTTTATAGGAGGACTTATCTCCTTAAACCGGTCTTGTATCCAAGCGTGTGGAAAGTTCAGTTAGTAAAGGCTTTAATGATGGAGGAGTTGTATTTTCGGTCGCACGTACAGTATGAAAGACAATTCCAACGTCTACAGTAATGGCATACTGGATTTTCTCCGGTTCAGGCTGCTTGATTAGGTTCGCAGGCAGATTGAAAAAGTTTGAATCCCGAATTAATTGGAGCAGGTTCTGGGCTTCATTACTTGGTAAAGTATTCAGGTTGAGCGTGAGATCCGCATCGCGATCCAGTATGCCGCCGGAACATTCAAAAATAATCTTTGCCATTTTACCTCGCAATCTTTATAGGCTCGGAACATGAAGTTCGTTTATATTTTTTAACGATAATTTCCTGTAAATCACTACGGGGAATTCTCTTGAAAACTACCCGTGCCGCAACCCCGCCTGAATGCCTCGCTGAAAGCCCCGTACCTTTCATTGCCAATCAGATGTAGGTGCGGGGAAGTAGGAGGGGATGCGGGCGGGCAACTTTCTTAAGAGGAAATGCCTTCTGCTAAATTTCAAGGGTTGCGGTACCCATTTCCACCCTTGGATAGGATAGAGTCTAATTTATCTCCGGAGAACTCTTGGGTTGAACCGGGGATAACGTTCAATGGAGAATATCGTTATATTCTTTGTAAGGACATATATCCAAACATAATAGTGTTTTACAGGATCATTTATCGCCATAACGAGCACTTACAAAGATAAAATGACGGCGAAAACAATTTCCTTTTACATCCTGGTTTCGGTTAGCATGATCCTGAGTAGTTGTTCGGGCTCAGAAGTTAAGATCACTGTTAAAGAGAGTTCGTCTACTCCATCGGTAGGAATTACGCTTGCTGTGGTAAGTCCACCTGTCCCAGGAAGCTCAAATTCCGGTACTTCGCCTAATTCGACTGTGTTGCTCCTTGGCACGCTTGTTCTGGCTGGATTGTTTCTCATCGTTGCAGCACGCTCTCGGCGTAGAAAAGCAAAAAGTAAAAAAGAGAAAAAATAGCGTACTTGAATTGCTTACGATCTTTAACGCCTCCAGGAAAGGAGAATTCCCATGCTCGAACTGATTATTGTGATACTGCTGATCCTTTGGTTGGTAGGAACCTTGGGCCGAGGGCGTTTCAGAGGGCGGCTCGGCTCCGGAAATCTCGTTAATTTATTACTTCTCGTTGTCCTGATTCTAGTGATCGTTCGGTTGCTTCGATAAGAACTCATCCGAAAAACTCACTGCCTGTAATTCTCCTCTTGCAATGCTGCCTGTGAACAACATAACCAAGAGAATGACAGGTCGAGTTAATCTAATATGTACTCCACGAGACAAAAAAGAAAGGATAAATTGCCATGAAAAAATGTAGCGATGTGATGACAAAAGACCCTGTTTGTGTTTTACCCGATCAATTGGTAAAAGAGGTAGCACAGTTAATGCAGGATGAGGATATCGGATCCGTTCCCGTCATCGAAGATGAAAAATCCAAAAAACTAATCGGGATTGTGACCGACCGCGACCTGGCTTTGAAAGTGGTAGCCGAAGGGCACGACCCAAAGAGCACTCGAGTCGCTGATGTGATGACCCGCCAGGTCGTAACCTGCTATGAAGACGACAGCGTCCAAAAGGCGCTGGATGCAATGTCTGAGCACCAGTTACGCCGCATCCCGGTCGTCGACAAACACGAGCATGTCGTCGGCATTATCGCTCAAGCAGATGTAGCAACGCGCGTTGACGAGCCAAAGAAGACGGCTGAAGTGGTGAAAGAAATTTCGCAGTAGAAACCTCACAACCCTCGGAACACTCATTAATGAAATGTGGCGCACGAATTTCGTGCGCCACATTTCTATTTTTAATATTTTTACGCTGATATTCTACTCAGGCACTCGCACTACTTCAAACTCCGTATCAGGAAGGCCAAATTGAGCATTGACTACATACAGTCTAGTACCAAAGCGCGCTACCGTAGTTGGGATCTGGAATAATGGGCTGGTAAGTGTCTCTTCAACAGAGCCAGCAGTGAGGTCAGCATTCAGCTTCACTACGGCGACTTGATTCAATTGATTTTGCACCACATATAGAGTTTTGCCTTGCAATAGGATTCCATCACCAAAGGCTACATTATCTCCACCCAAATCGATGCGCGTTGCATCACCGGAGGATGGATCAACATAATATAACGCACCTTCTGATGAATTCACAATGATCAAGGTCTTACCATCTGGGGTGGCATCAATGCCGTTTGCATTAAAAGCGCCAGGGGTTGAGTCGAACTGATACTCACCGCCTAGCGTAATTGTTTCAAACGTTAGCGGATCGGGAAGTTGACCGTTTTTCTCGAGCGGCACCCGGTATAAGACTCGTTGGAAAGAATTTGTGAAATAGGCGGCATCTCTAGTAATTACCACATCGTTGATAAAACTCGGATCTGTGCCGAGCTGGATTTCATCAACATTGGCGCCTGTTTCACCGTCGTAAATGTACGCGAAACCAGTCGGACCGCCGGCGACAAATAGCAGGCCCGAGCGGTCGTCGAATTTTAGCCCAACCGAAATGCGACCCTCCTGGGGGTGTACAAGCTCATCGCCCTCACCTGTTCTCAGGTCGCCGCGGAAGACCGCGCCTGTTGCGAGAGAACCTGCATAAAAGGTTGATCCGGTGCCTGTAGCAATGCCTTCCGGTTGGAAGCCATCTGGCAATGGAATTACGTCTGGAAAAGTTTGGGCAGATGCACTGCCAATCATGGTCAAACTGAGAGCGGCCACCAGTAATAAGCCAAAAAGTGGGCGTCGCCGGATAGCTTTCGCTAGGAACATTTGTAACTCCTTTCTAATCTCGAACATTAGTAAACATTTTTGAATATGGGATCCCAGGCTATTATTGTTGCCTCGGATAGGTATAGGTGCATAAGCCAACTTAATGGTCGTAAAAACTCCCACTGGCTCTTACATTATTTTAGGAACGAAAAATAAGACCTTTCTGAGAGAGGCCTAAAAATACATTAATTTATGAGATGATTTAAGTACTATATTCTTGCCAATGCGGATTCAAGATCGGCGAGGATATCGTCAGCGGATTCAATGCCGGTAGATAAGCGAACCAGCCCATCGTGAATCCCAACGCGGGCACGTTCCTCCGCGGTGAGACTGCGATGGGAAGACGTCGCCGGATGTAAGACAAGTGAATAGATGTCGCCCAGCGTCGTAGCAGGCAGGCAGATACTCAACGATTCCATGAAGCGATAGACCTTTGCTTTATCAGCACCGTCGATTTCAAACGAAAGTACGCCTCCATATCCCATGCCTTCGAACAGGTGCTCCGCCAACGAATGCTGAGGATGATCCACAAGTCCTGGGTAGTTTACTTTTTTAACGCGTGGGTGAGACTGAAGCCATTCTGCGACCTGCATGGCGTTGCGGCACTGCTGTCCCACTCTTAGTGGGAGAGTCTTCAAGCCGCGCAGGGCAAGCCATGCTTCGAATGGCCCCAACACACCGCCGACCAGCTTGTTCAATTCAAAGAGCTTGGTTTTATTTTCTGCAGAAGTAGCAATGACACCTGCCAGTACATCCCCATGCCCAGAAAGATATTTTGTTGCGCTGTGAATGACAAAGTCGGCTCCATGCTTCAACGGATTGAAAAGATAAGGGGAAGCGAAAGTGTTATCGACCAAAAAGGACGCGCCAAAACGATGAGCAAGTGCAGCGAGTGCGGGTACATCCGCCACTTTGAGCAGGGGATTGGAGATCGTTTCGACAAGCAGACACACAGGATTAGTTTCCTTAATCGCAGATTCGACTTCCTCGATATTGTTAACATTTACCATGCGGATATTAACGCCCAATGTAGTGAGTAGACTCCGCAGGAGTGTGAAGGTCGCGCCGTAGAGATCTAGCGCGGCGACGATGGATGAGCCTGCTTTGACTCCGCAACCCAGCAACGCGGCATGGATAGCAGCCATGCCTGAGGCATATGCCTGCGCTGCTTCGGCTCCTTCTAGGCTAGCAACTGTGGACTCAAATGCTTCCGTAGTGGGATTGCTATAACGCAGATAAACATATCCTGGCTTTGTGCCAGCAAAGACCGCATCCAGATCGTCCATACTCTTGTAAAGATAACTTACCGAGGGCCAAATGGGCGTTGCCACAGGCGTGAAGTCTGCACTAGGAATTCGTTCTCCAGCATGGACAGCTCGCGTCTGGAAAGATTTGTGGGATAGTTCGTTCATCGGTTTATCGCTTTCTCGTGATTTTGTATAGGATTGATTTTTTCATGCTGCAAGGGTGCACACCGGATAAAGATACCTGGACATTTCTTCTACGTAAATATCTTCTAAGCATCCCTTCAATTAGTGCTGGGTTAATATGTACAGATTTATAACTATATCCAAAGGAGTGAGACGATGAAATCAACATTTGAGCGGTTCGCTGGATATTGCGCGGTGCTTGCAGGGATTGCCGGTTTCTTATACAGCGTGGCTTTCATTATACTCAGAAGCAATCTGCTAAGCGCGCTGTTCCTCTTGCTTGGTGGTCTATTTGGAACTGCCGCACTGACAGCGCTTTATGAGCGATTACGAGGAACAGATTCCACCTTTGCCTTCTGGGGCTTTTTGTTTGCTTTACTTGGTGTAATTGGTTCAGCCATTCATGGAGGCTATGATCTCTCGAACGCGCTTCACCCGCCCTCGGCTCTCAATGCTGATTTACCCAATCCTATTGACCCGCGTGGTCTGCTCACTTTCGGTTTTGCTGGCATCGGCCTTTTTGTCTTTTCATGGCTGATCCAGCGCGGTGGGAGCTTTTCAAGAAACTTCGGATACCTCAGTTATTTCTCAGCCATTTTAATGCTCGTCCTGTATCTGGGTCGCTTGGTGGTTTTGCAAGCGACAAGTCTTGCTATTGTCATCCCCGCATTACTGGAGGGATTTATTGTCAACCCCATTTGGTATATATGGCTGGGTATGATGCTACTACGTGAGAAATGATGACTCTATTTGACGTAAATTGGAGCAAAGCATTTTGATAAATGCTTTGTTCTATTTTATCCAACGTACCTCGGGCAGAACTGCAAAGTCACTCGTGCGCGGGATCAGATTGAAGGTCTGCAGCAGATCGGGTGGTGGAAGGACAGGCTTGCGAGTGGTCAGGTCGAGGATGCCTCCTTCAAGATCAATGTTGACCGCTTTCTTTCCGTTAGATTTGAGGATGTCATGATGGACCTTCCAATGTCCACCTTGTGGTGAGAGGCCAGAAAGTAGGTAAGTAATGGTCACCGTTTCACCCACCCGCACTTCTCGCAGGAATTGGGCATGGATTGTGGCAAAGAACGGCCCAATACCCAGTTCCAAAAATTTATTGGGTGGAAAATTGTGTTCGGTAAAGAAACGATAGCGCAGGTCACCCGTAGCATCGATATAGGCGGCGTAATTGACATGGCCGTTGGCATCCAGGTCTGACCACCGGATCTCGTAAGTTTTGGAATACTCATCCATATGTCCCTCCAAGAAATTTGGCTTAGACCTTCTCCGCCCGTAGTTTACCCTGAGCCTGCCGTTTCGCACCGGCGTGTTCGCGGCATCAGCATAGCGATCCTGTGGACGAACGGTGTCGAAGGGGCATCTCCCTCAAAATCCGGCAGGAAAATTTCCTATGTCAAATGAATGTTTAACTGTCGGATTTTGGGGGAGGCTGGGTGGAGTCTATGCTTTCTATTTGTCAGTTTTTTTCGTATCGCTTCCATCCTGTTTGCGGAACAAGGATAAATATTCTCCATAGCCTTCTTCCTCCAGGCGCTCTACGGGGATGAACCGCAATGATGCCGAATTCATACAGTAACGCAGACCTGTCGGAGCCGGACCGTCATCAAAGACGTGACCGAGATGGGAATCTCCATACTTGGAGCGGACCTCGGTGCGGGCCATGAAGAGCTTGTGATCGGTGTGGGTAACGATGTTTTCTGCCTCTAAAGGCTGTGTAAAGCTCGGCCAGCCTGTGCCCGAGTCGTATTTATCTAGTGAACTGAACAACGGCTCACCCGTAGCCACATCAACGTAGATACCAGTGTGTTTGTTGTTCCAATATTCGTTATTAAAAGGCGGCTCGGTCCCTTCGTGCTGTGTGACTTTATATTGCATTGGGGTTAGCTTTTGTCGAAGTTCAGCATCAGATGGTTTGGTATATTTTGTCATAGCGACCTCCTACGGTTAAATATGATTAGGGAGTATGTGCTAGTACCGCAACCGTAATAAAGAATAACCTGCATCTTAAAATAGTTGCGGCGCTAGCTTTTTCTAAATTGTATCTCGTATTTGTAAAGATATTTTGATCAATGTCATCTGCCCGGTATTCCACGCAGCATTACCAGCTTTGCGTCCTGTCACTTACTTTGCACTGACAGATTCCAGACGGCATCATCCCAGTCGCTGGCGGGATTGATCAGGGAGACGAAATCCTCTTCAAATTCAGAGCCGCTTTTCTCGAAGGCTTGGTGACTATCGAATTCCATCAACCATAAAACTTCCTTGTCGTCCCCATCGCGTTGATAGACTTTGTACCAGTGACAACCAGCTTTCATCATTGCATCGCCGTATTTGGCGACAGCCTGTTTTGTTCCTTCAAAATCGTGGACCTTCACGCGCATGGTTGCTAACACAGACATTTGAGCCTCCTTTGGCATACTTTATTGTACTTCTGAAGGCTCTTGAATCTTACTTTCGACCCCCTCCCCGACTTCCCCCAAATCCGATATAAAAATTCAGGTTGACAAGTTCACGTTCGCTGTCGGATTTGGGGCACTTACAGCGTGCTTCGCGAAGGTGCCCGATAGGGCGGGCGGTGGGGTCAAATCGTCTTCGCCAATAACCTCTCAACATGCTTGCTTTCAACTATTATTGCCTAATCCTAAAGCAGCTCTCATATTTATTTCTTCTTCGATCTCATTTAACTCAAATGACAGCGGTCTTATGATTGTTTCTAAATGTCTCTTTATTTGCATATCTATTCTTTGAATTCTTGCTTTGGTATTGTTTATTCGCCAATTTTGGATTTCCCAAATTAATCCGTATAACCAGTCGGGCCATTTGCTGGATTGTGTTTTGGTCAACTCATTAAAGAGAGCGATAGCTATTCCTTTATTCGCTTCGAGTTGTTTCAAGACGACCTTCTCTTTTTCGAGATGTAGTCTGGATGAAGTGGATCTGCGCTTTAGCTCCTCATCTTTTATGTCTTTGAATTTCGAATTTAGAGACATTTCTATGAGAAAATCAGATGGTTTTCTGGAGGAGAAGGTTATTAGTAAATCATCTTTGGGTCTGGTTGCACCTACATAAGCCACTCGTCTTTCCTCTTCTATAAATTGGGCTTGCTTAGAATTCGTGTCTGATTTGCTCAAGTTAAAATAAATAACATTTGGAAACTCTTTGCCTTTGGCTTTGTGGATCGTACTGAGATATATCTCATTGCTTTTGGAATCTCCCTCTTTTGAAATTCCATTCTCGGACGTATTTTTGGAATCACCATCATTATCACCTCTGGATTTGCAGATAAATTGAAAAAATTCTATGGGTGTTTTGAAGTTCTCGGCTAAGGTAGTGATGACATCAAGAAATACTTCATCATTGGCTTGATCCAAGTCGTCAGATTTTCGGGATTGGTCTCGGTAAAAATCCTCTAAGCCAAATTCTGTTTTCAGTATTTGTATACAGTCAACGGCTGAAATCTCTTGAGTGCGTGCCAGTTTGGATGACCGATCAATTCTGGTGATGAAATCCCGTAATTTTTCCTGTTCCCAGCTTCGTAAGGTTGGGATTTCAGGCAAAAACATAAATGAATTCCAATCTTTCGCCCGAGATATCAATTGATTAGTGAAGTATTTATTGGGTCGCTTTAGAATGCGCTCAAAATCCAAAGCGGTGGCTTCGTAAGGAAATAATATCACCTGTAAATATGAATAAATATCTATCCCCACCATGGATTGGAAAAGTTGCTGGCCGGATAGGGGCGAATGAGGAACTCCCATAGCATCCAAGATTACTGCTATCGGAAATTGATATGCATTATATCGGTAGAGGACTGCATAGTCTCTCCAGTTAAGCTTGTGTTCTTTCTTATGGTTGACCAGCCATTTTGCCGCGTAATCGGCCTGCTCAAATAACGAATTATGACCTGATACTTCAAACTTGCCAATTTGAGCGTCGTTTCTCGGTTGAATATTTTTACTGACCCTGTCGATATTGTGATTAATCAACCAGCCCGAATGCCGAACGATCATCTGGCTTGATCGGTAATTTGTATTCAAGACATGATTCGATGATATTGGAAATCTCTTATCAAATTCCACAATGTGCTTTACATCTGCTCCCCGAAAGCCGTAAATCATCTGATCATCATCACCGACTGCAAAAATGTTATTTTCAGGTAATGAGATGATTTGCAGCAAGAGTAGCTGAGCTTCGTTCAAGTCTTGAAACTCATCCACAAGAACAAACTCGAAGCGTGATTGATAGATATGTCGCAGCGAATTATTTTCCAGTAATAGACGAATCGCCAAGTAAATCATGTCATCAAAATCCAAAAAGTTTGTATTCAGCTGCTGTTTAAGGTAGGAATAAAAAATCGGCTCAAAAGGATAAATCCGATCTCCGTATTCCACAGTTACTGTAGAAAGTGCAGGTAATTCCATCTTTGCTCTGCGTAACCCAGCTAAAAATGCATCCAAAGGGTCTTTATTCCGCAGTGTAGGCAATTCGGTATGCTGTAGGATCGCTGATCTCATTAAATCCTTTGATGTCTTTTTATAGGTTGACCCATTAAAAGACCAGCCTAAGCCCTCGAGGACAATTTCGTATCCAAAAGAGTGAAAGGTCCGAACTTCTACACCCTTGACACCTCGGCGGTCAAGCCGATCTTGCATTTCATCCCTGGCTTTTTTGTTGAATGCAAGTGCGAGTATTTTTTCGGCTGGGATTCCCTGATTTAGCAAAAAGAGAATACGATTCACCAGGGTCTTGGTCTTACCGGAGCCGGCTGGAGCAAGGACTCTAATAGGGCCGTTAACACTTTTTACTGCTCCCTGCTGACTGGAATCCAAATCATCATCTATAACATAGGATGGATGGGCCTTGTAACTTAGTGTTTCCTGTATTTTTTCAATGCATTTGTCCACATCGGCATATATATCTGAGCCAGAAAATCGGCAAATCGGATGTCCTTCCAGAGAGAGAACTTTGTCCCGTTTATCATCTTCGGCTGGGTCGTGATAGGCTTGGCCGTCACATTCAACGATGACCTTTCTGTTTTGAACATCTACCAAAAAATCAACTGTATGCTGACCAATACGTACCTGTGGCTGGTAAGATAGTTTGTGTGCCTCAAGTGCCACCAATAATTTTTCTTCGATTGGTGTGAAGATGGTTTTATGTTCAGATAAATTAAGGAAGTCGGGGGATATAAATTGGTAATTTGAGCACTCCAGTAACTTGAAAACTTGCTCTGCCAGGAGTGAATTGATCACCGCAGAATAATTTTTGTGAATGGCTTCTCCCATGATTTGATGGTTCTCGTAGGCATCCTGACCAAGCTGAGAAAAAAAACATATTGGGATGCGCTCGAACCAGAGTGGAAAGACAAGTTTATCCGCGATGAGCGGTGCCCGCTCTAAAAATTCGGAGTATGGGAGATCCTGAATGAGGGTGACAAATATTGGAGAATCCGGGATATTAGTTAACGCATCTTTTATAAAAGAGAGATTTACCGTTAAAGGGCTAAATCCTTTTCGGCTGCACTGTTCGGCAAAGCTTGTAATAGAACGATCATCTGCGTTGAATACAGAGAAACCTTTTCCTTTGCTTAAGCAGTAATCAATCCTGTTGAAGAAGAAATCATATGTGGGGATCTCTGTATGGGTTATAGAGGAAATTCTCTGCAATGTATCCATGATGTGTTTCCTGAAAATGGGTCAGAGTTTCAATGTTCTGCAAGCCTGGATTATTCGTTTTCTCCGCCAATTGGCCAACACAGTTTCTTATCGACTGGCTTTTTTCAAGCATACCTGAAAAATATGCCATGATAGGACTTCACTGAAAAGTGATGGTTATTTGCAAGGTAGCATTAGCCTTAATTCTCGAATGAGCAACCCCCACCGCATTTGGCACCTCCCCTGAATACGAAAATAAAATTCAACTCACCGTATAAATTTATGTTATTGCAGTACTCGTGGTACTTACATAAACCGTTGCACTACGTGCGCTGTAGCCCGCCCAAATAACCTTTCCGTCCACCCGGTATTCATCCAGCATGATGGAGCGGCCATCTGCCCCAATATGTTCGACATAACTTGTCTTTCCTTGCGGTAAACTGGTCACCTTGACCTGTTCGTCACTGACACTGCCCGTGTGGAAATAGTTTTCAACAACCCGAAGGATGATGGTTTTTTCTTCTGAACGCATCATATTTTCCTCAATCCATTTTATGAGATAACAACCGATACAGTTCTACCTCAGCCTGCGGTGGAGTGACAGAAAGGATAAAACTCCACTCCCCGATCAACGATTTTTGCGCGCGTTTCATCAGATCGTTATCATATTCACTCCAGGTACGCGCGTGTCGATAGGCGGCAAGGTCGCGGATCACTTTGCAAAGCGATTTGGCCTCGCCATCTTTCAACATCTCTAGCAACTGAAGATTGCGCTGACGACGATCATCCGGGAGCTGCTCAGCAGGACCCGATAGGAGGGAAAGCGATTCCCTAAACCCAGCTTCAGTGGTTGGAAAACGCAGGCGGTTCTTCAAGTTTTCATTGGCAGGAACCCAGATGGTAAGATCTGCTAACTGGACCATATAGTAAAGGGCGGTGTTGTCGTTAATAGCTCGCTCCTCAATGGCGAGCACCTGTCCAAGCCCATGAGTGCAATGCACGACTCTATCACCTATCTGGAAATCCATTTGTGCCTCCTTGATTTTTGGGGAAAAAAGAAAAACGCCAGTCCTGGCAAAAGGACTGGCAGTCGGACCCGTCGATTTCTAGAATATGTAGGATTATATCATGGAATTACGATGCGCGTTTGCGCCTGCGAGACCCAACGGGTTTTATCATGGCGCGAGTTAATCGGACTGCTTTGGATGGCGTAGTATTCGATCGATCAAGGCTCCGCGGAATCCTGTCAGGTCTAGAGTTATTGACCCAGGCTGTTATTCTGACTTGGCGGATTTTTTAAGTTGTGCATGGACCTGGTCAAGCAGATGTTTTATTTCCTCCCGTTCACCAATAGCATGACGGAGAGATGCCTGGCGCGATTGATTCTCTTCGTCCAAATGAGTTCCCATCAGATTCTCGTCGCGTGCAATCTGTTTATTTTTTTGAGCCAGTTTTGCTTCAAGCCGCTTCCGATACTCGTCGTAAAAATTAAATTCGTTGAGCGTTTCGATTGTGGCATGGATACGCTGTTTTAAGAGCTCTGCAATCGTTGTCAGGAACTTCTCCAGGTCAACTGGCTTTTGGAGAAAACGAGTTGCGCCAATGTGGAATGCAAATTCTTGATCTTCAGGTGCGACGTAGGTAGATGAGATAAAAACAACTGGAATTTCACGAGTTTCAGGAGCTATACGTAATCTATGAACAAAACTAAAACCGTCCAGTTTGGGCATCATAATATCGGCGATCACGATCGCTGGGCGTTCCCTCTGAATAACTTCCAGCGCTTCCTTGCCATTACGAGCTGTGATCACACGATAACCGCTGAACGTCAGCGTGGCATCCAACAGCTTAAGAATATCGGTATCGTCTTCTACAAGAAGCAGATAATTTTGTTCAGTATTCATGCTTTTATTTTAATCCCTGTTGCCGCTTTGATAATATTAATTCCGTCACTATTTTCGATTTAGTGAACCGTCACACGCGCTATTACGCCCGCGAGGGCGTCTCACCCAAAGATTTCACAATTCGGTTACTTTCGCTGGAGCAGATATCGGCTAATCAATTGATTGACCTTATAGGCACGCATCACGCTAATTGCAACGATAGGCAAACTTGTCAACCCGGGGTAGATGAGATAACGCGGCGACCAGATTGGATTGAATTTTTCTTTGAAAAAATGAAGTCCTTTAAAATTTGGAAAACAAGCCAGATGCTCGTGGATGAAGCGGAGTGCCCGTTCGATGGCCGAGGAGTGCGGCTCTTCACCAATGCCACTGAATGGCGAAAAACCAAGATTGAAGGTGGCAAGGCCGCGTTCTTTTGCCCATTGAAGCACAGACACAAAAAGATAATCCATGCGGCCATTCTTAGATCCAGGACGATAACGCATCAAATCAATAATTGCTTCATTGGGCTGAAATATGATATTGGCTAAAGCCTCCGCGCGGCCATCCTGGTCGCGGACGAGGATGATTGGACAAGTGTTTAGGTATTTCTCATCTAATTGGCCAAGAGAAAAGCCTATTTCAAACCCACCCCGGATGGAAAGCCACTCATCGCTAATCTGATTGAGTTCGTGCATCAGAGATGGTGGATGTGGTGGATCACAGACTTGCGTTTTATAGCCCAGGCGAATCATCTTGTGGAAAGAATTGCGGATATTCTTGCTTTCTCTACCGGCTAATGTAAAAGTGGATAAGTCCACAATCGCATCGTGACCGATACAGATGGCATCGAATCCTGCCATGTCATAAGCTTTAAGATTATCGGGGAGAACCTGATAAAAAACCGGCAGCCAATTATTTCTCCCACAAAATTCCTTAAACTCAACGATGCAATTAAAGAAATCAGCACTCGGCCCTATAGGGTCGCCTAGTGTAATTGCAGCTCGTCCTTTCAGTATGTACGCAATCATTGAGCCGCATGTACTGAAAAAGTATAACTTGTCCTCAAACAAAGTAAAGCGCGCCAGGGGTGTGCACCCATAGGCCTGGACAATTTCCCAGGCATGGGTCCGTTGTTCGTCTGTGGCGCTTTGGCGCGCTAGAACTGTGCGAATGAGCATGAGCAGTGCAAACCCCACCGCAACCGTGTCAATGACATAACTTGAGTCGGCATAATCACCAATACAGGCATTGATAGGCCAGAATAAAACAAGAGCAAGATAATTTTCAGGGCTTCGTTCATACCAGCTTTGCATCCCATGAATGCTGCGATCAGTCAATCCCTTGTTTGCGCAGCCGTTTGTCCAAAGGGTCGCTGTCATAGGTTCAATCACCGATATCTTTGCCCAGTATTCATGCTTTATTCTAATCCCTGTTGCCCTCTTGATAATATTAATTCCGTCACTATTTCTGAGAAATTGATCTGGCAGATGATTGCCATGTTTATCATGCCTGATTCCATACCGTCTTCTCTCAATCTGGGGAGGTGATAGCAAAACTATACTCCTATATTTAGGTACGCGCTATAGCTAACCGAAGGTAACATCCCGGGCTGTTCCAGGGTTTGGAGCAGAGCAGATAAATCAGAGAGGGGAAGAGGCTCAAAAACCAGTTTCACGGTTTCATCAGGAGAAAAAATAACTTCATTTGGTGTTATCTGATTAAGCAAAGTAGCAGGCAAGATTGGATTTTCAT
>WNFV01009379.1_pt1 | contig 14011 bp, 13 predicted proteins | sample 5400101 | NCBI WGS metagenome assembly WNFV01 (sample SAMN13153361, study PRJNA577476) | soil metagenome | isolation source: 115 cm soil or saprolite under grassland replicate 1 | place: USA:California | collected 2016-06-15 | reverse complement strand
CGGCCGTCGCGTTCGGTGTGGCCTCGATCCTTGCGGCGGCCGCGCCCACCTTCTGGGCGGAGCTCCTGGTGCTCGTGCCGATGGGCATCGTCAGCATGGTGTTCATGATCACCGGCAACTCCACCCTCCAGCTGAGCTCGCGAGCCACCATGCGAGGCCGAGTCATGGCCCTGTACGGGATGGTGTTCCTGGGCGGGACGCCGATCGGCGCGCCCATCGCCGGGTGGGTCGCCGATCGGTTCGGTCCGAGGATGGGGATCGCCCTCGGGGGGCTCGTCGCTATCGCCACCGGCCTCGCCGGCCTGTGGATGCTGTCCCGTCTTCGGCTCCGTCGCCCACGAGTCGCGGCGGCCAGGCGCCCGGAGGTCGTCGGAGTTCCCGTCTCGGGCGGCTCCATCGACCCCAGGCTGGCGACCGAAGAGACCGCGACCGCCTAGGTCAGCTCGCGCTCCAGGCGCCAGGCCCCGGCGCCTTCGGGCCTGGACACCTCGATCACGGTTCCGTCCTCGAGGGCCAGCCGGAACCACCTCCGCCGCTCGCCGTCACGTTCCTCGATCCACGATCGCTGCACCTCGGCGCGCTCCTCGACGCCACCCCACACCACGGCTCGCGGCCACTCCTCGGCTCGGCCGCCCTCGTAGAACCGGACGACCAGCTCGGGCGTGCGGGCGATCCACCTCGGAAGCACCGGGGCGTACAGGACGAACGCCAGCCCGATCAGGGCCACCGAGACCTCCGGGCCGAGCAAGCGACGCATGGCGATGGCCACGAACGCGGCGATCACCCTCGACAGGTTGTAGGAGACGTCGTACACGGCGAACACACGCCCCCGGTAGCCGTCGGGGATGGCTTCTTGGACCATCGTGTCGACCGGGATCTTCTTCCACGCGAACGTCAAGCCCACGGCGAAACTGCCGAGCAGCAAGGTGAGGCCGGTCAGGTGGAGCGACAGCGCCAGCAGGCAGACTCCCCCAGCGACGAACGCGCCGGCGACGATCCGTTCTTTGGCCAACCGCTCCTCGAGCTTGCCCACGGTGAGGATCCCCACCAGCACGCCGACCCCGCCGGCGCCGATCAGATTGGAGAAGGAGCCGACGCCCTCCCGGTACAGCTCGCGGAAGACGAAAAGCGACAGCACGAGCATGATGCCCTGCCCGAACTGGTCGAGGGTGATCGACGTGATCGGTCCGACCGCCCGGGGGGTCCGAGCCAGTCGACCGACGCCGTCCACGAACTCCCGGGCCACCCGTCGGATCTCGTCGGTCACCGCGTCGGCCGGCGGGTGATGCGGTGTGAGGCTCGTCGTGATGCGAGTGGCGATCAGCGAGCCGACGAGCCACATCGCGCCGGCCGCCACGATCACCGGCACATTGCCGAACACGTCGGAGATCCACCCTCCCACGAACACGCCGGCCAGGAGCGCGACGGTCCCGCCGACCGTGGCGATCGAGTTCGCCATGAGCAGGTCCTCGGTGGGGACCAGGCGGGGCACCACGGCCTGTGCGGTGGCCAGGTAGAACCGGTTGACCGAGAACACCAGAACGACGCCCACGTAGAACGGCACCGCCACCGTCCGGGGGTTCAGCAAGGCGAGCCCCACGACCGCCGCCCGGATCCAGGGCGCCACCACCAGGATCTTTCGCCTGGACCACCGGTCGATGAACACCCCGGTGAACGGCCCGACCGCCGAGAACGGGAGCGACACGAGAAGGGTCGCGATGGCGAAGCCCACGGCGGTGCTCTGCTTCTCCGGGTTGAAGACGACCGACGCAACCAGCGCGGCCTGGAAGAACCCGTCGGCGGACTGGCTCACCAGCCGGATGGCGAACAGGCGCCGGAAATCATGGCTTCGTAGCGCGTCGCGGGTCCGCGCCAGGGTCCCCTTCACGAGCGAATCCTAGGGTCCGGCGCGAATCGAGGCGCCTCTCGTCATAGAAGCGTCTCAGCCTTGAGAGATCGTCAGCTCCGTCACATAGGCTCCTCGGGGTCGAGCGTCACCGGCAAGATCTCCGACCGGCAGAACGGGTGCGCATCCCTCGCGATGGCCCTCGGGCCTTGGCTTGACAACGTTTCGAACCCCGTGCTTCAGTGCATGACAACGTTGTCTGCTATGAGCACGGCCAGGGTGGGACCGAGGGCGTCAATCTCAACGCTCAGTCGGGGAGTCGCGGGGACTGGGCGATGAGGACGCGCCCAACGATGGTGGACGTAGCCGGGATGGCGAGGGTCAGCCTGAAGACCGTCTCGCGGGTGGTGAACGGTGAGCCGGGCGTCCGCACGGAGACCGCCGCGAGGGTCAGAGAGGCGGTATCGGATCTCGGGTATCGGGCCAACGACACCGCTCGCAACCTCCGTCGGAGGCAGGGACCGGCGACCGTCGGGCTCGTCATCGAGGACGTTCGCAACCCCTTCTACTCGAGCATCGCACGGGCCGTGGAGGAGATCGCGCGCCAGCATGGCCACGTGGTCATCATTGCCAACTCCGACGAGAACCCAGCGGGGGAACGCGAGGCGGTGGGCACACTTCTCGAGCGGCAGGTAACCGGGCTGCTCATCGTCCCTGCCGGTCGCGACCACAGCTACCTGCTGGACGAGATCCGACATGGCACCCCGATAGTGTTCATGGATCGCCCGGCCCGCCGGGTCAAGGCGGACGAAGTCCTCCTCGACAACATCGGCGGCGCCCGTTTGGCAACCAGCCATCTCTTGGGGCATGGGCACCGACGGATCGGCGTGGTGGGCGATCCACCGACCGTGTATACCGTCGCACAGAGGGTCAGGGGGTTCCGGGTGGCGATGGCGGCGGCGGGTGTGGCGGTCGACGAGTCCCTGATGCGTCTAGGAGTCCGCGACGTCGTCGAGGCGGAAGCGGCAACTCGCGAGCTGCTCTCGATGACCCGTCCGCCCACGGCCGTCTTCACCACCAACAACCGGGCCAGCGTCGGTGTGCTGCGGGCGCTGCGAGGGCGGGAATCAGCTTTGGCTGTGGTCGGGTTCGACGACTTCGAGCTGGCCGACATGCTTCCGGTTCCCGTCACTGTGGTGAAGCACGAGCCCGAAGAGATGGGTCGGACCGGAGCGGAGTTGCTGTTCGGCCGGCTGGCAGGTGATGAGCGTCCTCCTCAACGGATCGTGCTGCCGACACGTCTTGTTCCCCGTGGCTCCGGTGAGATTACGTGGGAGCCCGGGCCGTGACGATCTCGGACGGCGCCGCGATGAACGGTCACCTCTTGGAAGCCCGTGGGCTCATCAAGAACTATGGGCATGTCCGGGCCCTCCAGGGCGCCGACTTCGACGTGTTCCCGGGGGAAGTGGCGGCGCTGGTCGGCGACAACGGTGCGGGCAAGAGCACCCTCATCAAGATCCTGTCGGGCACCGTCCAGGCCGATGGCGGCGACATCTGGTTCGACGGGAATACCCTGTTGATCGAGACGCCCATCGCCGCCCGGCATCTCGGTCTGGAGACCGTGTACCAGGACCTGGCCCTGGCAGCGGACCTGGACCCTGCGGCGAACCTGTTCCTCGGACGGGAGATCCTCCGGCCCGGGCTTCGCGGCAGGTTCGGGTTCATCGACAACAAGGCGATGCGAGACAAGGCGAAGGACGCGTTCGCGACGCTCGGGATCGGGCTCCAGGACATCGATGTGGAGGTGGCCATGCTCTCTGGAGGCCAGCGCCAGGCTGTCGCCGTCAGTCGAGCCGTTACGTGGGCAAGCAGGGTGATCTTCATGGACGAGCCGACCGCAGCCCTCGGTGTGGTTCAGGCGAACAAGGTCCTCGAACTCATCCGGCGACTCCGAGGGTCGGGGATGTCGGTGGTGCTGATCAGCCACAACCTCCCACAGGTGTTCGAGGTGGCCGATCGGATCCAGGTGCTGCGACTGGGGAGGCGGGTGGCTTCGTTCCGGGCCGACCAGGCCACCATGGAGCAGGTGGTCCGGGCCATGACCGGTGCCGACGTGGAGAGCGCGTCCTGATGGCACGGGAGAGGGTGCCGGTCGAGACGGTAGAGCCCGTTCCCGCACCCGAGGAGGCGGGGCGGGGCCGGACCGGGGTGGCAGGCCTGATTGCCGCCACCTCCACCTGGATCTTCCTGGTGCTCGTGGTGATCATCGCGATCTTCTCTCTCCTCGACTTCGACTCGTTCGCCTCGGTCTTCAACCTCCGAAACATCATGATCGACGCCTCGAGCCTGCTGATCATCGCGGTGGGGATGACCTTCGTGATCATCACCTCGGGGATCGACCTCTCGGTCGGATCGGTGCTGGTGTTCTCTTCGGTCGTGGCGTCCCTGCTGATGCGGCAGATGGGCGCCGAGGGAATGGACGTCATCCTGGCCGGGCTGGGGAGCTCGCTGCTGGCCGGGGTGGCCTGGGGCCTGTTGAACGGGTTCCTCATCGCCAAGGCCAGGATCCCAGCGCTGATCGTGACCCTCGGCACGCTGGGCATGGCACAGGGGGCCGCGCTGCTGCTCAGCGGGGGCATCAACGTCCGGCGGGCTGTCCCGACGGAACTGGTCACGACGGTGGGCATCGGCCGGCTGTTCGGTCAGATCCCGTATCTGGTCCTGATCGCCGCGGTGGTCACGATCGTGGGCGGGATCCTGCTGCACATGACTCGGTTCGGCAGGTACACGTACGCGATCGGTTCGAGCGCCGAAGCTTCTCGCCGGGCCGGGATCAACGTGCCTCGGCACTTGATCAAGGTCTACGCGCTGTCCGGCCTGCTCGCGGGACTGGCCGGGTACGTGCTCTTGGCCCGGTTCACCACGACCACCATCGAGGGGCACGGGACCGATAACCTCCAGGCCATCGCCGCGGTGGTCATCGGTGGGACCAGTCTGTTCGGTGGAAGGGGGGCGATGTTCGGCACCGTGGTAGGCGTCTTCATCCCGGCCATCTTGCGGAACGGGTTCATCATCCTCGGGATCCGGCCGTTTTGGCAGCAGGTCGCGGTGGGTGCAGTGTTGATCCTCGCGGTGTACTTCGATCAGGTGAAGCGCCGTGCACGGGAGAGGCAGTAGGAGCGAGGGGAAGCGGAAGGAGGGGGGAATCATGAGGAGCACGCGGGCCCTATTGGCCCTGCTGGCCGCAGTCGCCCTGGTGGGAGTGGCGTGCGGCAACGATGACGAGGGCGGCGGCGGCGCGGAAGAGGGACCGCTCGACGTCGTCTTGATCCAGGGAGTCGCGGGGGACGAGTTCTACATCACCATGGACTGTGGAGCTGCGGCCGCCGCGAAGGAGCTCGGGGTGAACTACTCCGTCCAGGGGCCCAGCGAGTTCGACCCCACGGAGCAGATCCCGATCGTCGAAGCGGTGGTGGCGCAGAAGCCGGATGCCATCCTCATCGCGCCGACCGAGCGGACGGCCTTGGCCGGGCCTCTGCAGACGGCGCAGGACGCTGGGATCACCGTGGTGCTCGTCGACACGATCGTGGACGATCCGAACATCGGCGTCTCCCGGATCGCCACCGACAACGTCGAGGGCGGCAGGGTCGCCGGGGAGGCGCTGCTCGACCTGATCGGCGGCAAGGGATCGGTGTTCGTGAACACCACCCAGCCGGGAGTCTCGACCGTGGAGGAGCGCGTGCAGGGCTTCGAAGGAGTGATCGAAGGCGAGGCCGGCATCGAGTACCTGGGCGCCGAGTTCAACAACGACGACCCCACTCGTGCCGCCGAGATCACCTCGGCGAAGCTGGCCGCCAACCCCGACCTGGCGGGGATCTTCGCCACCAACCTGTTCTCGGCCGAAGGGGCGGCTACCGCTCTCCGGGACGCCGGCGCGCAGAAGCAAGTTCAACTCGTTGGTTTCGACGCCAGCCCCGGGCAGGTGGCGCAGCTCGAGGAAGGGCTTGTGCAGGCGCTGGTGGCACAGAACCCCCGGGAGATCGGCTTCCAGGGCGTTCAGACCGCGGTTGCGGCGCTGCGAGGCGAGTCCTTCGAGGCGAAGATCACAACGCCACTCACAGTCGTCACCCAGGACAACCTGACGGACCCGGAGGTTCGCGACACCCTCTACCTTGGCGAGTGCTGAGCAGTACGGCGGGGGCCGGTCTTCGGCCGGCCCCCGCCCTCACCCACTCGCTTGGAGAACCGACTCCGCTCGTCCGCTCTCTGCGGAGTGCAGGGCAGCGTCCAACAGCCGGTGGGCGGCGAGGACCTCGTCGGGGGTGACGCAACCAAATCGACCCCGGAGATCGCCGGCCCGCTCCGCCAGGAAGGCTGCCCACATCTGGAGGACCGCGTCGGCGAAGCCGAACTCGAAGATCCCTCCGGTGACCGTGGGGAACACCGATTGGCTTCCGGTCTCCAGTTCCTCCCAGATCTGCCTCCCGTCGCGAACCGTGAACCGCCGGACGGTCTTGGGATGCCGGGTCGAGAACTCAACTCCGCCTTCCATACCGACGACGCGCAGCACCCACGTGTTCGTCTCTCCCGGCGCGATCCGCTTGGCCTCGACGATGAGCGGGAACGGACCGTTGAAACTCTCCACCGAGCAGACCAGGGTGGCGTTGTCGATCGTGTCGCAGGGCTCGATTTCGCCGTTCGGCCCGGGACGCTCCCTCACGATGTCCTGGAGAACGGCGTACACTCGGGCCGGGTGCCATCCCAGCCGGAGCGGGACGTGCAGGACGTGCATCCCGAGATCGCCCATCACCCCAAGTCGGCCGCAGAACCGAGCCTGGCGTTTCCAGTTGATCGCCTTCGTCACGTCCAGGTCGCTCGAGTGAAGGAACGCCGAGCGGGCTTCGACGATCCGGCCGACGGCACCCGAGCCGATGACGTCGAGGGCGAGCTGTGCGCCGGGGAAGTAGGGCATCTCGCTGGAGCACCGCGCGAACGACCCACGCCGCCGCCGGAGCGCATCGACAATCCGCTCGCAGGCGGGCAGGTCGATCCCGAACGGCTTCTCCCCGAGGAAGTCCTTGCCCGCGGCGATGGCGTCGAGATAGAGCTCCTCATGGAAGTGGTGGGGGACGGCGATGTACAGGACCTCGATCCGATCGTCCTTCATCAGTGGTCGGTGGTCCGTGGCCTTCAACCGGACGGTGTCGATGCGGTCGAACCATTCCAGGGCAGCGGGGTTCGTGTCGCACACGCCGGTGAGCCGGGGTCGGACGGGGTGGTCCTGGAGGGCCGGCCACCGGGCCAGAGCCGCGGCGACCTCTCGTCCCATGAGGCCGCCGCCGATGATGCCGACCTCGACGTCCTGTACCACGGCCGTGGTCAGGACGTCTCGCGAAGGAGCGTCAGCGCCTTCTCCGGTGACCAGTCTTCGTGCACCACGGCGAGTAGGGCCCGGGTCATCGCCCCGGGATCCTCGTGCTGGATGATGTTGCGCCCGTAGACGATTCCCGAGGCACCTTGCTGCAACACGGCAGCCGTCCGGACAAGGATCTCCTCATCCTCGACCCTTCCGCCTCCCCGGACCAGCACCGGGACCCGGGCCACCTCCACCACTCGGTGGTACTCGGACACGTCGTCGGTGGGGTCGGCTTTGATGATGTCGGCGCCCAGCTCGACGGCCTGGCGGACCAGCGCGCTGATCCTGGGCAGGTCGCCGTCGACCGTGTATCCACCGCCGATGGTCGGCTTCATCACCAGCGTCTCCACCATCAGCGGCATCCCGATCATCTCGCAGGACGCCTTGAGCTGGGACACGTTCTCGAGGCATGCTCGGCGGAGGTCGTCCGCCCCCGGAACGTCCATGAGGTTGACCACCACGCACGCGGCATCGAGCCGGACGGCGTGGCCCAACGCATCCTCGATCAGCAGGCTGAAGGCCGCGTCGGGGGCATGATCCCCGTAGACGTTGGCCGTGTCGCATCGCAGGACGAGCGCCGGCTTGTCCCGGCCGGGACGGCCCTGGAGGAGGGGGGCCTGGCCCACGGTGAGCTGGATGGCGTCCGGGGCCGCCTCGGCCAGGGTCCGGACGATGGCCTGCATGTCCTCGATCCCCGCCAGGAAGTCCCACTCGCCGGCGAATCCATGGTCGACCGCGACATCGAGACAGCGGCCGGACCGCGGATTGAGCAGACGGTTGAGCCGGTATTCCTTCACGGCGTCCCTCCCCCTTGACCACCGCCGGGGTGCCAACCTAGGGTAGCTTGGACAACGTTGTCAATGACCGGACGGTGGATCGTGACGGGGGACGGAAGGTGGAGCCCATCGTTCTGGGACCGAATCAGGTGCATCGGTTCTATCGGGGAGGCCCGGCCATCGCGGAGTTCCGAGGGACCCCGGGCGCGGGCGGCCACGCGCCGGAAGACTGGGTGGGGTCCGCAACGTCGGCCTTCGGCTCGGAAGGAGCGGGGCTCGGCACGCTTCCGGACGGCCGAACGACGGTGGACGCGTTCGCGGCCGACCCCGAAGCGTTCTTCGGGCATCGGCACGCTGAGCGGTTCGGCGCCGATCCTGGCCTGTTGGTGAAGCTGCTCGACGCGGGGGAACGCCTGCCCGTGCACTGCCACCCCGACCGCGACTTCGCGCGCCGGCACTTGGACTGTCAGAACGGCAAGACCGAGGCCTGGGTGATCGTCGAGGTCCGGTCCTCCGAACCCGAGGCCGAGGTATTCCTCGGGTTCCGAGACGAGGTCGACCCCGCCGCACTGGCCGGTTGGGTCAGCGGCCAGGATACTCGGGCCATCCTGGGGGAGATGAACCGGATCCCCGTGGCCATCGGCGATGCCGTGCTGGTCCCTGCAGGCCTTCCCCACGCCGTCGGCGAGGGAGTGTTCCTGGTCGAGCTCCAAGAGCCCACGGATCTTTCGGTGCTCCTGGAGTGGAAGGGATTCGACATCGATGGCGCTGCCGATGGGCACCTTGGGTTGGGTTTCGACGTGGCGCTTCGGTGCGTGGACCGCTCCGGATGGTCGATGGAGCGACTCGGTCGCCTGCGCACTCCGCGTGAGGGTGGGCAGGATGCACGCCCGGGGGTTGAGGTCCTGTTTCCCTCGGAGGCCGACTCGTTCTTCCGGGCGGAACGGATCCGCCCTCGAGACGCTGCCTCCCTTCCCGCCGGGTTCTCCATCGTGGTCATCACCCTGGGGCGCGGCCATCTGGAGTTCGGGAGCGCGGGATCGACGGAGATCGTCCGGGGCAACACCGTGCTGATTCCATTCGCTGCGGGAGACTGCCGGCTGGTCGGATCCCTGGAAGCAGTGCGGTGCATGCCCCCCCATCCGAACGCTCCCGACGTCTCGACGCCTCTATTCGGATGACCGAGGGGCTCCTGCTCGGCCTGGACGTGGGGACGGAGTTCACCAAGGCTGTGGCCGTCACGCTGGACGGCAAGGAGCGAGCTCACGGGCGGGCCCGGACCCCCTGGCGCCCGGTGCCGACCGGCGCCGAGATGGACCCGGGCGCCCTGGTCGACTCCGCTGTTGCCGCGGCCGGGGATGCGCTGAACGGCGCTCAGGAGGGGCGGGTGCTCGGGGTGGGGGTGACTAGCATGGCCGAGACGGGCGCATTGCTGGATGCCCGCGGCGAGCCGGTGGGGCCGATGATCGCGTGGCACGACACCCGGGGAGATGCGGAGGCCGCGGAGGTGGCCGAGGCCTTCGGGAGTGACCGGTTCACCGAGCGAACCGGGCTCCCCGTGAGCCGGCTGTGCACGCTCAGCAAGTACCGGTGGATGCGGGCACACCTCCCGGAGGCCGAGCGCGGCGTGCGGTGGCTAAACGTCGCGGAGTGGATGGTTCGAAGCCTGGGCGGCGAGGACGTGGCCGAGCTCTCGCTGAGCTCCCGGACCGGGTTCCTGGACCTCGCCGCCAGGAGGGGTTGGGACGAGGTGTTGGAATGGGCCGAGGCGCCCGCCGGCCTCCTGCCTGAGCTGGTGGATGGCGGAACGGTTGCCGGTTGGGTCAGAGGGGTTCTCGGGGAGGCCGAGGGTGCGGTGCTCTCGGTCTCAGGCCACGACCATCCGTGTGCGATGGTTGGTGCGGGGGCCACCCGCCCCGGGGACGTGTTCGACTCCTGCGGCACCGCCGAGGCGTTCGTCCGCCCGCTGGAGGCGCCGGTGCCGGCTGACGCCATCCGACGTTCGGTAACCGGCGGCGTGACGGTGGGGTGGCACGTCCTGCCTGGCAAGCAAGGGCTGACGGCCGGGTTTATCTCCGGCCTGGCCCTCCAGCGTTTCCTCGACCTGCTCGGCGTTGACGCTGATCACCGGGCGGAGCTGGACGCGGCCGCCCTGCGGATCCCCTCTGGGGCGGAGGGCCTGCTCGTTCGCGATGTCATCGCCGACCGGGCCATCCTGGAGAGCATCCGTCGCTCGGTGACGCCGGCGCATGTGTGGCGTGCGGCGGTGGAGTCGGTGGCCCGGCACGGCGCCGACGTGCTGGCCACGATCGAGTCCGTGGCGGGGACGACCCAGCGGCTAGTGGTAACGGGAGGGTGGGCCAGGAGTCCGGTCGTCCAGGCCGTGAAACGCGAGGTCCTGGGCCCGTTCGAGGAACCTGAGGTGGAGGAGGCCGGGGCGAGAGGTGCCGCGCTGATGGCAGGCATCGCCGCCGGGGTCTACCGCGGCGCCTTCGACCTTCCCCCCGTAACCTGGAGGGAGCGGGAAGGTCTGTGAAGGACGAGGTTGGGGACGCCCGTCCGTCCGGGCATGGCGTCCTTGCGCGCCGGCCCGGCGAGTACGCGTCCGCCGGGAAGGTGGCCAACCTCGACCAGTTCGCCACCGGCACGCTCTCCACCGTCGTGGGCGCGTGGAGTGCCGCTGGTCTGGATCTGGGCGGTGGGCGAGTGTGCCCCTCTGGACAAGCTCTACGGGAGGGCATGGATCGAGGCCTTCGGCGGCGGGCTCCTCACGACGTGCGGGCTCCGAAACGTGGGCGCCCCGTCCGAGGGCCATGGCCTTCATGGCCGGTACTCGCACCTGGTGGCCACCGATGTGCAGGTGAACCGGGAGCTTGAGGAGGGTGATGTGGTCCTGGCCGCCCAGGCCACAATCGACGAGATGGAGCCGCCGAGCGTGCATCTCCGATTGGAGCGAACCGTACGTACCCGGACCGGTTCGGGCCTGGTGGAGCTGAGCGACGTCACCACGAACCTTGGCAGCGACTTGGAACCCGCTCCCATCCTGTACCACGTGAATATCGGTCTCCCGCTGTTGGACGAAGGAGCGCGGGTAGAGATCGATGCTGACGAGGTGCTCCCTCGGGATGCCGAGGCGGAGCGGGGACTGGACTCCTGGATGGCGCCCGGACCACCCGTGCCGGGAGCTGCCGAGATGGTGTTCGAGCACCGGGTTCGGCCCGACCCCTCGGGGTGGGGCAGGGCCGCGGTGATCAACCCCTCGCTCGGGCTCGAGCTCGAGATGCGGTGGCGACAGGCCGAGCTCCCCCGGTTCCACCAGTGGGTCCATCCCCAACGAGGGATCTACGCGCTTGGCCTGGAACCGGCGAATTGCTCGGTCCTGGGTCGCGCGGCTGATCGGGCAGCGGGCAGGCTCCCCGTGCTGGAGCCGCTAGAGGCTCGAACCACCGAGCTTCGAATCCTGGCCCGTTCAGTCCGGCGAGGGGCCTAGGGACCGATGCTCATCGCCGGCCCCAACCTCACCACCGACCGAACCCTCAGGATCGACGAGCTACGTCCAGGGGAGGTCCTTCGGTTCTCCACGGCCACCATCACGCCTGGCGGCAAGGGCGTGAACGTGGCCCGGGTTGCCGGCGCGATGAGCTTCCCCGCGGTCCTGGTGGCGCTGGCTCCCGGCAGGACCGGAACGGCCGTGGCGGAGCTGCTCGGCGACGAGGGCCTCCACGTCGTCCCGGTGAAGACGGGCGGCGAAGTCCGAGCCGCCTCTGTGATCCTCGAGGACGACGGGCGGGTGACCGTCCTCAACGAGCCTGGACCCGCGGTTGAATCGGGGGAATGGGATACATACGAGCGGGCCGTGGAGGCCAACATGCCCGGCCACGGGTTCCTGGTCTGCATCGGAAGCCTGCCTCCCGGCAGCCCTCTGGACGCGTACGCCAGGTTAGTCCGACTGGCCCGCTCCCAGCGATTACGCGCGTTGGTGGATGCGAGTGGCGCGCAGTTGGCTGCCGCCTTGAAGGCCGGACCTGACATGGCGACGCCGAACCTGGCGGAGGTCGAGGGGCTTGTGGGGACCGAGTCGCTGCCAGTAGACGATAGCTCCCCGGACGTTCGCCCCAGGGCGCTTGACGCCGGGTCCGAGCTGATCGCTCGAGGTGCCGGGACCGCCTTGGTTACGGTCGGCGCCGCGGGGCTGGCGGTCGTCGCGGCGGCCGAGCGCTGGTGGGTGGAAGCCCCTCATGTCGAGCGTCGCAACCCCATCGGGGCCGGCGACGCCCTGGTGGCGGGGCTCGTCGGCGCGCTCGAGCGTGGCGGAGACCTGGACGGAGCAGTGCGGACCGGCGTGGCCGCCGCGGCGGCTAGCGTGGAAACGGAGGTCGCAGGCGTCGTGGACCCCGAGCGGGTCTGGGAGCTCGCTGCTGAACTACGAAATTAGTAGCTCGGCGAGGAGCAGACGCCCCTCGCCGACGAGCTTGCGGATCGGACGGTCACGGCCGCTGGTCTTGGGAGGGGCGAGCCCAACGGTTGACCCCGCCCTCTCGTGCGTAGCGGTCGATCGCGAAGAGCTCGTCCGACGTGAAGTCGAGTTGCAGGAGTGCAGCGACGTTGTCGTGGATCTGCTCGGGGCAGCTTGCCCCGACCAGCGTGGAGGTCATCCGGGGGTCTCGAAGCACCCATGCCAGCGCCATCTGGGCCAGGCTTTGGCCGCGCTCCCGGGCGATCTGGTTCAGGCCTCGCACCCTGTCCAGGTTCTCCGTGCTGAGATCGGAGGACGCGAGCGTGTCCCCCCCGGGGCGATTGATCCGCGCCTCCTGCGGCACGCCCTTGAGGTACTTGTCGGTCAACAGGCCTTGGGCCAGCGGTGTGAACGCGATGCACCCGATCCCCTCTTCGTCGAGCACATCGAGCAGCTCTTCCTCGATCCAGCGGTTGAGCATGTTGTACGAGGGCTGGTTGATCAGGCACGGCACCTTCCACTCGCGGAGGATGCGCGCAGCCTCGCGCGTCTTGATGGCCGAGTAGGACGAGATGCCGACGTACAGCGCCTTGCCCTGCTGCACCGCGCTCACCAGCGCACCCATCGTCTCCTCGAGCGGCGTGTCGGGATCGAAGCGGTGCGAGTAGAAGATGTCGACGTAGTCGATGCCCATCCGGGCGAGGCTCTGGTCCAGGCTCGCCAGAACGTACTTACGCGAACCGCCGCCTTGCCCGTATGGCCCCGGCCACATGTCCCAGCCGGCCTTGGTAGAGATGATCAGTTCATCGCGGTACGGTCGGAGATCCTCGCGAAACAGGTGCCCGAAGTTCGTCTCGGCGCTCCCGTACGGCGGACCGTAGTTGTTGGCCAGATCGAAATGCGTGATGCCCAAGTCGAAGGCGGTGCGCAGCATCGCGCGCTGAGTGTCGAGGGGGGTCGCGTCACCGAAGTTGTGCCACAGCCCGAGCGAGAGAGCCGGGAGCTGCAGCCCGCTGCGGCCGCAGAAGCGGTACGACATGGTGTCGTACCGAGTTCCTGCAGCGACATAGCTCATGAGGCCACCCCCCGATGCCTCGACATCCTTAGGAGACGATCCGCCCCCCAGCGACGGGCTCGCTACGCCGGCTGGGCGTCGAAGAACGCGGTCCAATCGGCGGACCGGCTGGCCCCGTTGCCCAGGATGAACTCCTCGACCATCTCGCGGGCGATGTCGTCGGTGAACTGGACGGGCGGCGATTTCATGAAGTACGCGCTCGGCCCGATGAGCGGGCCCGCGACGCCGCGGTCCCTGGCCAGCTTGGCACAGCGGATGGCGTCGATGGCCACCCCTGCAGAGTTGGGGCTGTCCCACACTTCGAGCTTCAGCTCGATGTTCAGCGGCACATCGCCGAAGGACTGCCCCTCCAGACGGATCTGCGCCCACTTGCGGTCCTCCAGCCACGGCACGTAGTCCGACGGCCCGATGTGGATGTCCTTGCGGTCGAGTGGTTTCTCCA
>WNFV01006340.1_pt1 | contig 14012 bp, 9 predicted proteins | sample 5400101 | NCBI WGS metagenome assembly WNFV01 (sample SAMN13153361, study PRJNA577476) | soil metagenome | isolation source: 115 cm soil or saprolite under grassland replicate 1 | place: USA:California | collected 2016-06-15 | reverse complement strand
CAGCGGCAGACGGAGTGTTGGGCGGCCAAGCGGCAGGCCCGCCTGGCCGGGCTGGGCTTCGCCGACGTGGAGGACTACCTGCATGTGCGGCGGGTCGGGCAGGGCTGGTCGCTGCGGCGCATGCTCGCCGAGCTGCGGGTAGGTTCCGCATGGCTGAAGGACCAGCTGCATCGCCTGCGCATCCCCTGACCCACGTCGCGGCTTGGGGCGCTGGGCAGCGTTGTACGTTTCCGTGGTGTGATGACCGGGCATCGGACCGCCGGTGATGCTGTCAGCCGGCGCGAGCCAGGCACCGACGGGATGGGGATGATGGGGTGTGACAGCGTTCGCAACCTGGACGTCAGAGCTGACCACGGCGCTGATAGGTCGGGGTACTGGTGGGAGCGACGCGAGGAGCTGCAGGTGGTGCAGCGCAGGGGGTGGACCAGATCCCTGAAGGGCCATCGGCCCGCCCACGGGGAAATCTGAGCTGTTGCCAGGGCACCGGCACGATCATCACCGGATGCGAGACCCGATCCTTACTGGAGTCGATCCAGTCACGGTGGGGGTTCGTGTCGCAGGTGCGACACCAACCTTTGGCATACCCGCGGCTGAGCACGACGCTGGCGCTGTGAGCAGCGGCGATAGCGGACGACCCTCTCGTCGTGATGCCGCTGGACCATGCTGTCGAGCAGCCCGTGGCCGTCGCCGCCTCTTGGAGAGGGCCGCTGGCGGGATCGTGACAACGATCTGACAACGGCGAGGCGGCCTGCCCGGGAGTCGGCACGGAGGTTGCAGGTTCGCTCCGGCGGCACGGAGCAAACCACACCCTAGAAAGAACATCGGTGACCGTCACGACCACCGAGATCCCGTTGCCACCCAAGTATCGGCGGGCTGACCGATAGAACCACGATCAACGAACGACGCCCACTTCTTCGCGCTCGAGTCGCCCTTGGGTCGTGTCGGAGGGTGCGAAACCAACCCTTTGGCATACCCGCGGCTGAGCACGACGCTGGCGCTCTGAGCAGCGGCGATAGCGGACGACCCTCTCGTCGTGGTGTCTGTGGGTCATGCTGTCGAGCGGCCCTTGGCCGTCGCCGCCTTTTGGAGAGGGGCCGCTGACAGGATCGTGACAACGATCTGACAATGGCGAGGCGGTCTGTCCTGGAGTCGGCTGCGCGTCAGCGGAGCACCGCGACTTCGCGCGGGACCACGAGCAGCTCCGCGTTCTTCGCCGCCGAACGCGGCACCGCCATCCCGCCACCCCGCAGGAGATCAGATCGAGCGGTCGTGGCGTTATCACCGATCGTCTGGGTCAGCGCCTCCCCCGGCGAACTCGCAGCTCGAAGCCGACAGCCGACGCTCTGGCACCCGCAGGGCAGCCCGGCTTGGCTACGGCCAGGTCAGATCGACCAGCACGACCAGCCGCCGTTCCTCGACCACCTGGTAATCCAGGAACCCGCGGCCCTCGGGGAGCACGACCGTCCGGTAGGCAGGCCCGCGGACTACGGGGAACGCGGCGGTGCCGACGCTGGGGTCGGCGCGCAGCAGGGCCACAACGCCGGCAACGTAGCCGCGCAGCTCGGGCGCGGCGCCGCGGAGCTGCTCGCGGACGCTACGAGCCACGACGACCTGGTAGGCCAAGCTCGGCCGCAACCTCTTCCCAGGGGATGGTGCCGGACAGGTCGCCCTTGGCGACCTGGGCGAGCAGCTGGCGGATCTCGGCCTCCCGCTTGGGCGGCTTGGGCGGCGGGGAGATCGGGCTGGTCGCGTCGCTCATGCGGGCAGCATACCCGCCCTGGTTGCGCCGGGCGACCGGCCAGCGGGTCACGGCCCGACCGGCGGGGTCGCAGGGCCTTGCGCTTACGACGTCGTGCCTGGCGCACCCGCTGCGGCGCGGCCACCAGCTCATCAGCGACGCGGTCGCCGGGCAGGCCAAGACCCCGCACGCGGTGCCCCGCCTGTTTGAGCATGCGCTGGTGCTGCAGCAGGGCCGCGACGCCAGCAGCTTGGCTACACCACGCTGGCCGCTGAGGTGGCGGTGCTGGAGGCCGCGGTGGACCGGCTCGTGGCCGGGGCGACCCGCTACCCGCCTAACCGCCGACTGCTGGACCGCTTGGCCAGGGAGCGCACGCACCTGTTCACCTTTCTGCGCGTGCCCGGCGTGCCGGCCACCAACTGGCGAGCCGAGCAGGCTCATCCGCCGACCTGGCCATCCCGACACCGATCGGCATCCGACGCTCTCTACGCGCCCAGACCCTCTGGAAGCGCCAGGTCATGCCTTTGCCAGGACCGAGGCCGTGACCACGTGATACAGCGCCGATCCCCGCTCCCGACGGCCCAGCGGCCTAAAGTACCGCTCGCCGGCCTCGGCGGTGGACACATCGCCGATGAGCCCAAAGCCGCGGCGGGACAGGAACTGTTCAACCTCGGCCGGATCCAGGCCGAACCTCCACGGCTCGCCCCGGCGCCGGACGCCTTTGACCCAGCGGCGGGCCTCCGGGAACCGGGAGTAATCGCCCGCAACCACGGCCCGGTCGACGTAGGTGAACACCAGCAAGCTGCCGGCGGCCGCAGCGGCAAGGCCGTGCACGGCGCCAAGCGTCTGGTCCACGGCGGCGGGCGTCAGGTAGTTGGTCACCCCTTCCCACACAAACAGGCTCGGCGTGCCGTCCCGGTACCCAGCGGCCCGCAGCGCCCGTGCCAGATCGTCCCGCTCGAAGTCAACCGGCACGAACCGCACGTGCCAGGCCAGCGGGTCCCCCTCGACAATGCCTGCCAGGACGCGGCCAAGGACCTCCCGCTTGGCCTGCTGGGTCGCCGGCTGGTCGACCTCGAACACGGTCACCTGCTCCAGGCCCGGCAGCCGGTAGGCGCGGGCATCGAAGCTGGTCGCTCACCTGGTCCCCGAACCACGAGGCCCCAAGCGGCCCGGCCGGTGGACCGTGGACGGCCGGCCCGCCTGGTGCTGGGAACACGACATCGTCCCGTGGCTCAAGACGGCCGCTGTCGTCATCCCCCTCCGATAGTCGAATTCGCGAAAGCGCTCTCTGCCGGGGGGCGGGGAATCCGACTGGCAGGGAGCACGCTTTGGCCGCCATCCGAGCGGCGCATCTCGTCATATAGCAGCACCCAGTTCGGCCACGGGAGTTACGTCCAGGACCCCTCTGGCCAGCGTGGTCTCGCCCTTGGCGTAGGGCCCTGCTGTCCGAAGGGCGCGAGACTGCGGATGATCGGTGGCCCGCCACCAGCCCCCAGCTCCTCGCGGCCCACCACTACTCAGCAGCTTCAGCCCGGCCGGAGGCCGGACGGCTAGCCGGTGACGTCAACACGATCCCGAGGGGCTGGCTCCGCGGCGGTTTCGCGAAGCTGGCGGACTACATCGCCCACGTCGACCCAGAGCTTCAGGACGCCCTGGCCCGGCTTTCGGAGCAGCGAGAGTGCCGACTGGTCTTCTGCCACCAAGACATCCTCTCCGGCTACGACAAGGCGGGCGCCGGCGAGCGCGCCGTCGCCGAGGCCCTGGAGCTCGGAGACAACCCGCCTCAGCGCCTGCAGCGACACCCCGCCCGCTTGAGTTCTCCCGCGGTCCGAAGCGCAACGACGTCCGCGAACGAGTACCGGCGCCGGCGACCAGTTCCGGGCGACGCTGCTGAGAGGCTCGGGGCAAGGAAGCCTGACCGGGCCCAGTGGTCGAGCTGCCGGTAGCTGATTCCGGCTAGGCGAGCTGCCGTGTTGCTTGGAAAGCCCGCTTCGTTCATTATGCGCTCCGCTCCGACAGCTGCGCCTAACGTCCCAGGCCGCCCGAAACGCTGAGGGATCGGCTTGCTAGGGCATTATGCCCGATCTAGCGAACGTCGCAGCTGAGAGTTAAGTTACACACGTGTAGTTAGCCGACGTCAGGGGGTAGGCGGTGGGTTCTGCTCGTCGGTATGCAGCGGTGTCGTTGTTCTCGGGCTGCGGGGGCCTGGACCTTGGAGCCGAACAGTCCGGACTCGCCAGGGTGGTGTGGGCGGTCGACAACGACCACTGGGCGGTCGAGACCTATCGTCGCAACCTGGGCGCGCACATCGTTGAGGCAGACGTCCGCGACCTGCCCATGCCGGCGGTCCCGTGCGACATCCTGCTTGCGGGGCCGCCGTGCCAGGATTTTTCAACACTGTGGAACCACGACGGCGCGAAGACGGCGCGAGGTAACCTCTTCCGGGAAGTCTCCCGCTTTCTCGCGGATCTTCAGCCTGCGGCCTTTGCGCTGGAGAATGTGCCTGGGCTGCTGTCGGCCAACCATGGTGCGGCTTGGACGATTGTGCGCCATGCGTTGCGGGCGCCTGCCAGCTTCGTCGGCGGTCCGCCGGGCCTTCGGTACGAAATTTCCGCCCAGGTTGTGGACATGGCCGACATGGGCGTGCCACAGCACCGGGAGCGCTTGATCGTAATGGGCGTGCGACGGGATCTTGCGATTCGTCCGCCAGCGCTGCCCCTCCCTAGTATCGCGAGGCACAGTACGGTAGCCGATGCGCTGGACAAATTCCCCATCCCGGAGGGCGCGCCCAACCACGAGGTCGGCCTCGACGGGCCAGGGGTTGTCGAGCGGCTCAAGCTGATCCCTCCGGGCAGCAACTACAGGGTGATCCCGCGCGGGCATCCGCTGGCCGTGAAGGGACTGATCAGCCACGTGTATCGCCGACTTGATCCTGATAAGCCCTCATATACGATAATCGCGGGGGGAGGCGGCGGAACACACGGCTACCACCATCGGGAGCCCCGCCGGCTATCGAACCGCGAACGGGCAAGGCTGCAAACCTTTCCCGACGACTTCATCTTCGAGGGAGGCTCGATGCGGAAGTCGGCGTATGTGCGGGTGCGGCGGCAGATCGGGAACGCGGTGCCGCCGCTGGCTGCTGAGGTGATCATTTCGGCGCTGGCTGCAACGCTGCGCAGCGCAGGAGTTCCAGGAACAGCGGCTAGGCTTCTGCAGGCAGCGCGCCGGGGCGCTACCCGTGTCGGCGCGGTGGCCGGCTCCGCGGCAGAGCGATGACGCAGGCCGAACTGCCGGCTGTCGCAGCCCTGCGGTCGCTGTCGATCTTCGGAGCCGACCAGGCCGGCGCGTACCGCGAGCACTTCAGCCAACTTGCGGAAGTGCTCGGCGCAGATGTGCCGACAAGGCTCGCACGCCACTTGCAGCGCTGGGGACGGGGGGCTACTCCCGGCATCTGCATCCTGACCGGCAACGCCGGCACCGGCAAGACCGCCGCGGCCGAAACGTACTGCCGCGCGGTGGGCGGACGCCTTCCGGGGCCTGGCGAGGATGGCTTGGTCGAGGTGGCCGCCAGCTGCTGGGTCGCCAAGGATCTTTCGGGCCTCGACGGCGCCGCAGCCCAGCGCAGCGCGCTGCGGAAGGCTATGGCGCTCGCTGGCGATCAGCAGGCCCTCATCTGTGCCAACGAGGGCGTCTTGCGGGACGCCGTTGAATCACTCGGCGAGGCCGCCGGCGCACTGCGGGGAATCATTGAGGGAGCTCTGCGTGTTGGAGCCGCGGCGCGGCCGGGCCGCCCCTTGGGCAACAATCTAGTCTCGTTTGGCCTGCTGGTAGTGAACGTGAACCGCCAGCGCCCGACAGCCCCCAATTTGTGGGATGCGCTTGTTGACTACGTGAGCCGCGAGGAGCTTTGGCAGGGCTGCGACGGCTGCCCCTGGGAGGTGCGCGGCTGTCCGATGCGGGCCAACGCCGATGCGCTTCGCCAGCCGCCGATCCGGGCCGGGCTCCGCATGCTGGTCCAGCTCGGCTCCGGCGAGGCAGTCCCCACGCTTCGGGAGGTCTTGGCAATCCTCGCGCGGGGGCTGACGGGAGGTCTGAGCTGCGGGGAGGTGAAGCGAAGGGTCCGCGACCAAGGTGCCGATGCGTTCACTGCGCAGGACGGCTACTTCTCCCTGCTCTTCGGAGAAGGCCTGCTGGCGGACACGATCGAGCGGTCGCCGCTGCTCCTGGGCATGTGCGCGGCAGGGCTTGGCGATGTCGCCGACTTGGAGGTCGACGAGTGGCTTCGGGACTCCTCCGGCGCTTCGGCGGCAGTGCAGCGGCTTGCGGCGGCTCCGGGCTTGCGTGCCGGCGACGAGGAGGCTGACCTGGATGGCGATCTCGCCGGCACGCTGACGCCGCTAGATCGAGTGCGCACGCCGGTAGGCACGATGACCTTCTACCGCCTAGGGGAAATGGTCTCGACCAGCGAGGACGCGGGCAAAGTGGAGGCCGGCCTGGACGCCTTGGTCGCTGGCGGCCTGCCGATCCAGACGCTGTGGCGGCGGCGAGTGTTCTTCGAGGCGCCCGAGGCGCTCGGCGGGCTGCCGCAAGCCGCCAGGCGGCTGCTGGGCTTTCGCTTCTTTCCCGACCTGGTGCAGCTCGCTGCGAAAGCCGCCGCCGGCGGCGACAGCGTGCTCGAGCTGGCAGAACTCGTCACGGGATTGAATTTCCTCGTCACCGGCTTTTCAAGCGCCAGCGAGGGCCTCGTAGTGCCCGATCCCTCGTGCCTGTTTGCACGGGATCCAGGATCTTTCCGGCCCGCCCGTCCCTCCCTGGTTCACAGCCAAGTTCCCATGAACCGGCTTAGCGTCCGCGTGCCGGACAGAGATCTCGTCGAGGAAGTGCTCGACGTCGACCATATCGACATCGAGCTGGTGGTCGACAACGACGACGACCTTGCGCTGCGCATCCGCCCGCGGATGTATGAAGCGATCCGGGAAGCGGCGAGCTACCAGGGACCAGTCGGACAAGGAATCGCCGAAATGACTGACCTGCGCAACTTCTATGGGCGGCTGGCCACCGCCGAACAAACTGGCGGCCGCTTGCAGGTGGCAGATCCAGATGCGACCCCGCCGGCCTTGATTACTGTGACCCTTCCACACTTCGGCCATGAGCCGTCATAAGCCTCGCCTGGCGCCCGGGGAGGTCGCCAAGGGCTTGTTCATCTTGGACCCGGATCGCGATGAGCGCGCCTCGCAGCTGTGCATGGAGACGCTGTTGACGCTCGCCGCGAACCGCTACGCGGGACCGGCAAGTACAGGGCTGATGACTAGCCCCAAGCGGCGCCGCTTCGCGCTGCGATCCCTCGCGCTTGGAGAAAACTTCCTTGCCGGCCGCGATCAAGGCCGCGCCGGCGACGAGGATTCCACGCCCGAGCGCTATGGCGGGCGGCTCGCAGCCGGCGAGGAGCTGCGCGGCTCGAGCAACCTGCGGCTGGCGCGGTCGGTCCTGGAAGGCTTGGTCGACCCTTCGACGCAGAGCGGCCAGCCCGGGACATGGCTGCTGTTTCCCTTCCACGAGTCGCTGCTGTGGTATGACGCCAGGCGGCAGCGCGGTCGCCCCTGGGCTGTCAGGAAGGTCTACATGCGCGGATCCGGCATTACTCTGGCGCGCCTGCTGGTCGACCCGCCGGACGGGGTCTCGCACGAGCTCGGAGACAAGGCCGTGGCCGCGCTGCGGTCGGCGCTGCTGGCCCCGTCGTCTCTGCAGCACATCGCCGACCGCCTTGAAGAAGCCCTGCCTCGCGCGCTCGAATCCGACCCTGCAGTAGAAGAGGACGAGAAGGACGCCTGGGAGGCAGGAGGATCGGAGCGGCTGGCTACGCTGGCCGAACGCTTGTGCCGCCACTGCGAAGGCATCATGAGCCAGGGCGCCGCCAGCGGCCCGGCCCGGCTATGGCAGCTCCGGACGATCCTCGGCCTCGACCTAGCACAGCATGCCCTGCAGGTTGCATGGGAAGCCACGCAAACCCCCGAACGGCAGCGCTACCTGCTGCTCACGTTCGGCGGCCCTCCCCGTGCGGAGAACCGAGTGCGGCAGCGGTCGGAGGAAACCTACCAAGCGGCGAGAATCGCCATTCGAGAGGCGATCGTGCGGACCCTGGCGCGGCGTATGCAGGAACTTGCAAGCGACGAAGCCGACGGTGTCGAGTGGAGCGAGGAGTTCGAAGCGCGCAGCGGCCTTGGCGAGATCGCGCAGCGGCTGGCCAGCGTCAAGCGGCCCGAGGAGTTCGACGGTTTGGCGCGAGAAGCCTTCGAACATGCCAACTATGACCGGGCCGGCAACGGCTTTCGGGTGCTGCTGGAGTCAAGCGGGATGTTGGCTGGCACTGGGGAGTACCGGTACCTGTCGGCTACCCCGGATCTGCTGTCTGCCATGGTGGGAGCATTGTCGGCGGACATGCCCATGCCATCCAGCGAATTCTGGGCGCGCGCCTTCCAGGAGTGGCGTGTCGTCGCCGCCGCGGAGGCGCTTGCCGACACCGGCCTGGCCGGCCGGCTCGACGGTGCCGACTTGGAACGCAACGCCCGCCGTGCAGAGCAGGCCATGGCAGAAGCAGGGCTGGCCCTCGCGCTATCGGACAGGACCACGCTGGTCGGCGACCGGGCGAGGAGGACGAAATGAGCCGTCGCCTCGGGGCAGCGATCGCCCAGCACATTCGGGAGCTGCCGGGGACGGCAAGGTTTGTTTTGGTGGAAGGCGTCTCTGAAGACCTTGCCGCCGCGATCACGGCAGCATGGTCTCCCGAGTTGCCGCCCCTCGCCGTTGCCGCCCGCCATCCAAGCCGCTTCGGGGCATACGCGCTCCAAGGTACGTCCGGCACCGGTCTGCGGAATCGGCATGCCGAGGGCGTTTGCCTCGTAGTCTGCGAGGGGGAGCAGCTCCCCGACCGCCAATCTCTGCGCAGCTTCGAGAACGTCGCCCCGTCCGACTTGCTCGCCAGTCCCGAAGGGATCGCCAGCCTGGCGCGTGCAGCCGTACCCACGTCGCTCGATGGGCCCGCAGCGCAGGTGCGCCGGGCGATCCTCACCGCCGATGTGCGCGAACGGCCAAGCGTCGCTGCCGTGGCAGGCTACTTCGACGCCCTTGCAGCAAACGAAGACCCGCTGCGCGCTCTTCCACGGCTCGGCGCCTTCGCGGATCACGCGCAGGGCGGCCGGGTCGATATGGCGCGGATCACTGAAAACTTCCGCCTAGCTGCCAGACGGCGCTCCGACGAACTTCTCCGGCCGGCCACATTTGCCGAGACCCGCCAGCGGGCCCGGCGAGTGCTCGCTCAGCGGGTCGGCAACGTGGGAGCTGAAGACGCCGCAGCGCATTTTGTGGCGCTGTTGCAGTCAGGAAGCGACGAGCTGCTGTCGTTTGTAACGTTCGACGAGGCAAGGGAGATCCTGGAACGCCGGGTTCCGGACCTCTCCGAGCAGGTCAAGCGAGAACTGCAGGAGTACGAGCGCTCCTGGATCCCGGAACCGGGTGACCCGGACATACGCTGGGATCACTACCGAGAGCGGGCCGAGGCGTTGCGACGGACCGCAGAACGCCAGGAAGCGGCGCGGAACTTGCTGGAATTCGACGATGTCGAGCACAGAGCCGTATTCCAGCGAGCGACTCGAAAGAAGCTCGAGGGGCTCACGCGAGACCGCGTCATTCGGGCATCCACTCGCTCCTGCCCCGAGGCTGCCCTCGTCCGGGGAGTGCTTGCCCTGCAGTCGCCGCTCGCCGCAGTCCGCGTCGTCGGCCCGCAGCCGCCACCGGCCAGCGCCACCAGCCGGACCGCCGCCCAGCGGGCGCTAACGCTGGCCGCAGCGCGGCTCCGGCTAGGCGCCCTTTTCCGACTCCTCCAGGCCGACCACGGCGTCGAGGTCGACGGACTGCTTCTGCGAGAGGCAGGCGACGGCCTTTGGGAGGAGGCATTTGACGATGCCAGCCTCGCTGGGATGAGCAGCCTGCCAGTCCTGCAGCTCAAGCTCGCCGGCCGGCAGCGCAACGACTCAGTGCAGATCGACTGGAGTCCCGACTTCGACGACGTCGCTGCGCTTCGGCTGGCACTGGTCTTTGCCGCCCAGCCCGCGCTGACGATTTCCTGCGCATGCACGGCCAGCCTCGCCGGCTTCTGCGATGGGAGCTCGCTTGTGGAGCACCCTGTTCCGCCTGGCCTGGAGGAGCTTGCCGGCCGGCTGCAGAAGGCCGCGGCAGGTGCGCTCGCAAACGGCCTCAGCCCCGCCCTGCTGGCCGGCTGGACGGATGCGTGGCGGTATGCCGTCGAGCGCGCCGCCCGAGCCGAGGAGCTTCTTGAGCCGCTGGCGCTCGCCGGCGCGGTTGTGGGAGCGGACGGCAGCATCGGGCTTGGCGCGCTGGCGCCGATGAAGGCCGAGTGGCTCGGCTCGTACCTGGAGGCCCTGTGGCAGCTCGTCGCCAACGCGGTCGCGGTCGCCAACACCGGCGCCGATCCCGACGAGCCGCTCGTGGCCACCGCCAGCGGCATCGAGCGCAGCACCGCCGCCCACTATCCCGCATTCATGCGCCTGAGGACCCGCGACCAGCCGCTGCTGCCGAGCTCCGAGGCACGCGTATGGAGCGTCTATGGCGGACCCGCGGCCCGTGAGGATGGCCGGCACGCCGCTGCTGCGCTCGGCGATGTGCTGGAGCGGTTGCTGGTGCTACAGCCGGAAGCAGCAGGGCACCTTCGCTGCGTGGCCTGGGGTCCTGGCGCTGCGGACTTGCTTATCGACCGGGCCGTCGGCCTGCTGGGCAGGACGATCGGCCGCGCCAAGGTCGAGAAGGTCGAGCTGTTTTGCATCGGCGAGCCGCGGCCTCGCTGGGAGACGCTGGCCAACGCCGACAATGCGCTGGCCGGCGAAGGCCGAGAGGCCCTGGAAGTCCGCTATCTGAGCAGCCTCGATGAGGCGCACAAGTGGCTGCGCCACCCCTCTGGCACTCCGGGAGTGCACCTGGCGCTGTTCACCGGATTGACCATGGCCGGGCAGCGGCTGCGCGTCGAGGCGCCTGAAGTTCCAGAACCTGCCCCAGACGATGAGGTCCTATTCGCCCCGCGCACTTGGATGCGGCCCGGCAAGACCCAGCGGCTGCTGCTCATGCCTCCCGGGGCAACCATGACAGGGCTGCTGTGGCTGCGCCTCATGACGGCCATGGATGACAGCTGGCCTGATGACCGCAGCGTCCTGCAGATTCCAGAGGTCCAAACTGCGGCGAAGGATCTGGCATCGCAGCTGCGGCTCGTCCACGACATTGCCATGTGGGTGGCGACGCTGGACCGCTATGCCACGCGCGACAGCTTGGAAGCGGCACTCGGCGCCGACGTCGCGATCCTCCATCAGGAACGGCGCCTCGGCGGAGAATCGCCGGTGGCGCTCGTCATCAGCCAGAAATCGGGCGGGCCGGCCGACCGGGCGATCGGCCGCAGCCTGCGCAACGCCAGGATTCTAAGCGACCCCGATGCGGCGCTCGCCATCGGGGAGGCCATTCGCAAGGTCGCCTCACAGGGGTACGGCATTCTCGCGCTGGAGGCGGCGACAACCGGGGCCGGCATCAACGAGCTGGTCGGCCATGTCGTGGCCTTCTCCCTGCTGGCCGCCCGCGCCACCCCCTGGCCGCTGCCGCCAGGCTGCCGAGTGCTTCTGGTCAGCCTCGACGAGTACGGCGAGTGGTTCCCGTCGGGTCGGCGCGCGGACTTGCTGGCACTTGCGATTGACACGCAAGAAGGCGGGCTGCATGTGGCGACCATTGAGGTCAAGGCCCGCCGATCCGATGCCAAGCCAGCGGCAGACGAGGCCCTGGAGCAGCTGCGCCAGACGCTGCTCGCCACTCGCTACGCCGCCTATCCGGTCCCCGGCAGCCTCTCCAGCCGGCTTTGGCTCAACCGGATCGCAGAGGCGGCCTACTCGGTCGCTCGAGAATCGCAATTCCGGCTCTCCGCGGAGGAGCGCGACGCCATCGAGCGGTTCCGGCGCGGCGCCGGCACCCTCGAATGGGCAGGCATCGGGCTCGTCTTCGGTCCGGCGGTCGAGGAGTTCGAACGGCACGTTCATCAGCCCCTCGCAGACGACCGGGTTCCCATCGTTATCCATACGGTCCGGCTGACCGAGGACCGCCTGCGCAAGGCTACTGCCATCCGCCTTGCCGATCTGCGCACGGTGGAAGCCGAGCGAGCGCCACTGGAAGGCGGACGGGCCAAGCGGCGCCCGGAAGCGGGCTCTGGACGCCGGCCCGCCAGCCGAGCCGACACAGCGCGGCCGGACGACATCCAGCAGCCCGCGCCCGAGACGAAAGAACCGGCCCGCATTGAGCCGGCTGAGCAGCCCGAAGCGGCCCACGCCGAGCCCATCGTGGACGAAGCAGCTAAGCGGGTCGAAGCAGCACCTTCGGCAAGCAAAGAGGCGCCCGCCGCAAGCCGAGAATGGCCGTTCGACCCGCCAGTCCTGGGCTGGGACTCGGCAACCGGCGAACCCCTGCGCTGGCATGCCGCGGGCCCGCAAGCAGCGCTGCCCAACGGCCACATTGAGGTCTGGGGATCGTCGGGAGCCGGCAAGACGCAGTTCGCCATGTCGCTCCTCGCCCAGCTGGCCCGTGGCAGCGGCGCACGATTCGGCATCGCCGACTTCAAGAACGACTATGGCGGGAGCTTCCCCGGCCTTGTCGCGGGAAAGTTCGTCGACCTGTGGGAGGAAGGCGCGCCCTACAACCCGCTCGCTCTCCAGGACGATTCCCCGCGCGCGATCGAAAAGGCCATCATCGAACTGCGCGACACCGTGGACGTGGCCACCAAGGCGTTCACCAGGATGGGACACCGGCAGCTCAACAAGCTCCGAGCCGCCCTGGAGCAAGCCTACGAGGTCGGACGCGCCGAGCGGCGCTGGCCGACCCTCCGGACCCTGGACGACCTGCTGGACGCAGACCTAGCCGGCGTTATCGGCGATCTCACCAGGCACGAGATCTTCAAGGACGGGCCGCCGCTTGGCGACGCCGTGGCGGAGAACATCATCTTCGGCCTGTCGCAGATCCCGGGCAACGGGTTGACGACCATTCTTGCGGCCGGCTTCATCCTCTCGGCCCTGCTGCTCAAGCTCCAGGGCATGTCGCCGGTGTCCAACACCATCCGCTACGCCGTCGTCGTCGATGAGGCCCACCGAGTGGCCGACTTCCGAGCGATCGACACGATGGTCAGGGAAGGGCGCTCAAAGGGACTGGCGGTGCTGCTCGCCACCCAGCAGCCTGGCGACCTGCCCGATGTCGTTGCGGCCAACGCGCAAACCAAGATTTGCTTCCGGCTGCCGGACGCAACCGCCGCGGCGGCGGCCGCCAGGCGGCTGGACCCGGGCGACCCAACGCTGCCTGCGCAGATTCGCACCCTCGAGGTGGGCGAGGCCTTCGTCAGCCTAGGCGGAGCAACCCCTCGGCTGCTGTCGATGGCGCAGTTCTGGCGTGATCGAGCGGCGCTGGACCTGCCCGAGTAGGCGCGCAGCCGGACCTGGTGCATGCTTTCGCGCATGGACATGTTCACCGCCGAGGAGCGAAGCGCCTTGATGGCCCGCATCCGCAGCTCCGGCACGACCCCCGAGGTGCGGCTGTACGAACTCGTTCGCGCCATCCTGGGCAACCGCTGGCGGATCGACCGAAACGCCAGGCACCTGCCGGGCAAGCCCGACGTCCTCGTGCCATCGCTTGCCCTAGCTGTCTTCGCCGATGGCTGCTTTTTCCATGGCTGCGCCGAACATAGCCGCGTCCCCAAGTCCAACGCCGACTATTGGGGACCAAAAATCGCCCGCAATGCAAGCCGCGATGCAGCCAGCCGGCGCCAGCTGCGCGAACTCGGGCTGGAGGTCTGGCGCTTCTGGGAACACGACCTAAGAGGCCGGCCCCTGGAGAGCACACAGGCAAGCCTCAAGGTCCGCCTTGCGCAGCGCGCCCTTCACGTTCCACCCGCTCAAGGACGGCTGCTCTACCGACGAGCCACTCGCCAACTCGAGGCGCAAGACCATCCGAGCGTAGCGCGAAATGGAGACAGACGTGCTCCCACAAGCGGACAACAGTCCTACTCGTAGCGGCGAGCCCGTCGATGACGAAATGATTCCTTGAACTGCCCTGGGTTTGATGGAGGCCTGAACCGTTGGGTGTTTACACGACCTCCTTGGACGGTTGGTGCTCACGGTAGTAGCGGGCTTCGTGTTCTGCAGGTGGGATGTGGTCGAGCGCGCCGTGCAGGCGACGCTGG
>WNFV01014517.1_pt1 | contig 14013 bp, 8 predicted proteins | sample 5400101 | NCBI WGS metagenome assembly WNFV01 (sample SAMN13153361, study PRJNA577476) | soil metagenome | isolation source: 115 cm soil or saprolite under grassland replicate 1 | place: USA:California | collected 2016-06-15 | reverse complement strand
CTCGGCGTGGCCTGGGGCGTGGCCGCCCGGATCTGGATGCGGCTGATCTCGACCGACCCGGAGTTCACCTGGTCCGGCACCGGCTTCATCCTCGGGGCGACCGGGATCGGCGGGCTCGCGCTCGGACTCATGTACGGCGTTCGCCGGGCCGGACGGAGTCGCTGGTGGCGGCTGCTGGTCGTCGTCTGCGTGCCGGTCTTCGCCGGGCCGGGCGTGCCGTTCCTGCCCGTCCTGCTAATCGGCGGACTGGCCTTCAGCGGCCGGCGGAGGTTGGCGCGCTGGGCCGGCGCGGTCGCCATCGTCGCGGCGGCGATCCTGCTGTGGCTGCTCTTCGGCGCCGACGGCCACGTGTGGGTGCTGACCGGCGGGTTCCTGCTGCTGTCGCTGGCGCTCGCGGCGGGGGCCGCCGAGCTCTACCGGCCTCGCCTCAGCACTTGAGGCCGTCGGTGGGGACGGTGCCGTCGAGGAAGTAGGACTCGACGGCACGGTCCACGCACTCGTTGCCCTTGTAGTAGCCGGTGTGGCCGTCGCCGTCGCGGGTCACCAGCACGCCGCGGTCGAGCTGCTTCGCGAGCCCGACCGCCCACTCGTACGGCGTGGCCGGGTCGCGGGTGGTCCCGACGACGACGATCGGCTTCGAGCCGGTGGCCTTGATCGCGTGCTGGGTGTTCACCGGCTTCACCGGCCACTCGGCGCACGGCAGCGAGCCCCACAGCAGGTAGGCGCCGAAGCGCGGTGACGCCCGCTGGAACTCGACCGCCTTGGACTTCGCGTCCGCGATCGAGGTGATGTCCGGGTGGTCGATGCAGTTGACCGCGTAGATCACCTCGCCGGAGTTGTCCTCGTAGCCCGTCGGGCCGCGGCTGGTGTACTCGTCGGCGAGCTGCAGCAGCTTCAGGCCGTCGCCGTTCAGCGCGGTGCCGACCGCCCGCTCGAGCCGTGGCCAGTAGTCCTTCACGTACAAGGGGAAGATCACCCCGAGGACCGCGACGCCCTGCGTGACCGTGCGCTTGCCGTCTCCGGGCAGCGGTTTCGCGTCCGTCTCGGTGAGGATCTTGTCGACCTTGCCGAGCACCTCCTCCTTGGTGCTGCCGAGCGAGCAGGACCGCTGCGCGCAGTCCGCGGCGAACGCCTCCAGGGCGACGTCGAAGCCCTTGGCCTGGGTCATGTTGATCTGGTCGGTCGGACGGGCCGGGTCGACCGCGCCGTCGAGGACCATCCGGCCGACGTTCTTCGGGAACAGCTCCGCGTACGTCGCGCCCAGGTAGGTGCCGTAGGACTTGCCCAGGTAGTACAGCTGCGGGTCGCCGACGATGCCGCGCATCACGTCGATGTCGCGGGCCGCGTCCTTGGTTCCGACGTGCGGCAGCAGCTCGCTGGAGCGCTGCTGGCAGCCGTTCGCGAGCTCCTTCGCGACTTTGTCGAGCGCCTGGATCTCGGCGTCGTCGTCCGGGCTGCCGTCGGCCGCGACCAGCTCGTCCATCTGCGCTGTGTCCAGGCAGCGCACCGGGGTGGACTCACCGACCCCGCGCGGGTCCCAGCCGATCACGTCGAACCGGCGCAGCAGCGGCCGACCCATGATGTAGTGGGCCGCCGCCGCGTAACTCAGGCCGGACCCGCCCGGCCCGCCGGGGTTGATGAACAGGGTGCCGATCCTGCGCGAGCTGGCGGCGAGCACCTTGCGGGCGCGCAGCTCGATCGTCTTGCCGGCCGGCTTGGAGTAGTCGAGCGGGACCTTGATCGTCGCGCACTCCTGGCCCGCGCCACAGGGCTGCCAGTCCGGCTTCTGGTTGTAGAACGACTCCAGTCCCGCGGGCACCGGACCCGCCGGGCCGGTCGTCGTACCGGGCTGCGTCGGGTCCACGGTCGGGTTGCCGCTGGCCGAGCCGCGGTTCGGCGCGTCCTGCGCGCGGGTGGCCAGGCCGCAGCCGGCGGTCAAGCTCAGCAATACCGACAGGGTGACGATCGTCCTGCGCGTGTTCACTCGGTCGGCTCTCCCGGGTCGATCTGCTCGTCGTTGCCTTCGGCATCGTTCTCGCGACGGGTACGGCGGCGCTTCCGCGTTCGCTGGCTCTCGTCGTACTGCTGTCGTGGTGAGCAGACGTCCGCGCGGCTGCAGGCGCACCGCCGCCCGGATGCCGACAGCCGGACGACGACCGTGTCGCTCGGCACGTTGTGGCCGACCACCGTACCGTCGCCGAGGGGCGTCTCGACCTGGGCGCCGCTCGCCGGGGCCTTCGCGTTGAACTCCTGGTAGAGCGGGTGCTCGTACTTCAGGCAGCACATCAGCCGCCCGCACGCCCCGGAGATCTTCAGCGGGTTCAACGGCAGGTCCTGCTCCTTGGCCATGCGCACGCTGACCGGCTCGAAGTCCTTCAGGAACGTCGCGCAGCACAGGTCCCGCCCGCACGGCCCGATCCCGCCCTGCAGCCGGGCCTCGTCGCGCGCGCCGACCTGGCGCAGCTCGATCCGGGCCCGCAGCGCCCGGGCCAGGTCCCGGACCAGCTCACGGAAGTCCACCCGGTGCGGCGCGGAGAAGTACACGATCACCAGCTGGTCGACGTCGGCCCGGCGGTCCACGAAGTCGATGCCGACCACCTTCATCGGCAGGTCGTGCTGGCGGATCAGCCGCTTCGCGGTGACCCGCGCGTCGGCGCGCCGTACCCGGTTCTTCTCGTCACGCTCCAGGTCCGCGTCGGTGGCGATGCCCTCGCACAGCGGCAGCCCGCCGATGTCCTCGGGCACCAGCTGCGGCGCCCACACGCACTCCGCGACCTCCGGCCCGTCGTCGGTCGGCACCAGCACCTTGTCGCCCACCCGCGGCGTGTGCGGGCCTGGGTCCAGGTAGTACAGCCGCCCGTAGCGCTCGAACGACACCGCCATCACCATGCCCACGGACCCACCCTACGACCTGGGCCGCACGCGGAGGCGCGGTCAGCGCTTGGTGCCCTTGACGCTCCCGGTGATCGGGGCGCCACCGGAGTCGTACACCACGCAGATCACCTCGCGGTCGCCGCTGTCCCACGAGTCCTTGCCGGGGTAGGAGAAGCTCGTGATGAACCTGCTCTTGTACGGCGAGATCCCGATGTACGACGTGAACACCGCGTCGCACGCCTGCTGCGCGGAGTCCGAGACCGCCCGCTCACCCGGGTACGGACGCTTCGGCAGGTCCTCGCGCCCGATCACCTCGGCGTCGTGCGGCACGCCGCACGTGCGGGTCAGCACCTCGCCGTCGTGCTTGGCGGTGTCGTCGAAGCACTTCCCGACGCCGAGCGCGCCGATGCTGACCGGGATCTCCGCCGGGTCCGTCGGACCGGTCGGGGCGGAGGTCGCCGGCTGCGAGTAGCCGGTCTGCGGCGCGGACGCGTCCGGCTCGTCGTCGCCACCCGCCGCGATGATCGCCAGCAGGATCAGCCCCCCGAAGATCACCTGGAGGCCGCTGATCACGAGGGCGGCGATCGCCAGGCCCTTGCCGTCCTCGCCGGTCCGGCGGATCTGGACCAGCGCGACGATCCCGAGCGGGATGGCCGCCAGCAGCGGGATCCCGACCAGCACGAAGCTGGCCAGGCTGGCGACCAGCGCGGCGATCGCCAGGCCGTTCGTCTTCGGTGCGCGCGACCACGGGTAGCCGTACCCGTACTGCGGCGGGTACGCGGGCCCGCCGTACGGCGGCTGCCCCGGGTAAGGCGGCTGGCCGGGGTACGGGGGCTGTCCCGGGTACTGCTGGCCGCCGTACTGCTGTCCCGGGGGCGGGCCTTGGTAGGGCTGCTGGCCCGGACCCTGGTACGACGGGCCGCCGGGCGGCGTCCACGTGGGGTCGGACGGACGGTCCGGCCGGGGCGTGTCCTGCGGGTCCGAGTCTCGCGGCGCCGGGTCCTGCGGGCGCGCGTACTCGGGGAACCGCGGTTGGTGCGGTTCCTGCTGGTACGGCGGCTGGGTCATCGGCTCCCCGATCCTGCGCTGCGCTGGTCATCGGCTCATCGGGTGGCGGCCGCGACCTGCTACATCGATTGTGTCATCGGCGCAAGGCCGCGACCCTCGCGGGCACCGGGCCCGGCGGCGGCTTCGCGCCGTCGAACAGTCCGATCGTCATCGCCTCCAGCGCCAGCAGCGGCGCCACGTTCGCCTCGATCGCGTCCCGGCACACGCTCAGCGAGTCGATCCGGTGCAGCGTCTGCTCCGGCGCGGAGTGCGCGGCGAGCTCCTCGATCCGGGACCGCAGCTCGGTGTTCACCAGCTCCGCACCGGCCCCGGTCTGCAGCACCAGCACGTCGCGGTAGAGCGCAACCAGGTCGACCAGCGACCGGTCCAGCACGTCCCGCTCCCAGCGCTTCGCCCGCGCCCTCTGCTGCTCCTCCAGCTCCTTGACCGCGGCCGCGGCCTCGCGCGGCTTGGCGCCCTTGGTACCGACGCCGAGCGCCTGCTCGAGCTCGGCCTTCTCGCGCGCGTCGATCTCCGCCGTGCTCTCCCTGGACTCCTCCTTGGCCGCCTCGACCAGCGTGGAGGCCGCGTTCAGGCAGGCGCCGAGGTCGCGCAGCTCGAACGGCACCGCGAGCACCGCGGCGCGACGGTCCCGGACCCGCTCGTCGCGCGCCAGCGCGCGGGCCCGGCCGATGTGACCCTGCGCGGCGCGCGCGGCGAACCCGGCCAGCGCCGGGTCGACACCGTCGCGCTCGGCGAGCATCCGCGCCACTGCCTCGGTCGGCGGGGTGCGCAGCACCAGCAGCCGGCAGCGCGACCGGATCGTCGGTACGACGTCCTCGACCGTCGGCGCGCACAGCACCCAGACGGTCCGGGCGGCCGGCTCCTCGATGCTCTTCAGCAGCGCGTCGGCGGCCTGCTCGGTGAACCGGTCGGCGTCCTCGACGACCATCACCTGCCAGCGGCCCTGGGTCGGGCTCATCGCCGCCCGCCGGACCAGGTCGCGCACCTCGGCGACCCGGATCGACAGCAGCTCGGTGCGGATCAGCGTCACGTCGGGATGCGCGCCGCTGAGCGCGGTCCGGCAGTCCTTGCACACGCCGCACCCCTGCTCCTCGCGCGAGCACTGGAGCGCGGCCGCGAAGGCACGGCCGGCGTTGGACCGCCCGGACCCCGGCGGCCCGGTGACCAGCCAGGCGTGCGTCATCCCGGCCAGCGCGCGGCCCTGCAGCCGGGCGTTCGCCGCTGCCACAGCCCGGCGCAGCGTGTCCACCACCGGCTGCTGCCCCACCAGGTCGTCCCAAACACTCATCGAACTCGCTCCGGTTTCGGCAGTACGGCGCTCAGCCGGGCCCGGATCGCCGCGGCGACCTCGTCGCGGTCCCGGGTCGCGTCCAGCACCAGGTAGTGCTGCGGCTCGGCGTCCGCCAGGTCCAGGAAGGCCTTGCGGACCCGCTCGTGGAAGTCCTCGCCCTGCGCCTCGATCCGGTCCCGCTCCTCGAACCGGCCGTGCCCGACCGACGGGGCCACATCGAGCACGATGGTGAGGTTCGGGCGCAGGTCCGCGGTCGCCCAGCGGTTCACCCGCTCCACCTCGTCGCCGTCCAGGTCCCGCCCGGAGCCCTGGTAGGCCAGCGCGGAGTCGACGTACCGGTCGGTGATGACGACCGCGCCCCGCTTCAGCGCAGGCTTGATGATCGAGTCCACGTGCTCGGCCTTGTCGGCGGCGTAGATCAGCGCCTCGGCCCGGTGCGAGATGTCACCGGTGGCCGGGTCCAGCACGATCTCGCGCAGCGTCTTGCCGAGCACGGTGGCACCGGGCTGACGGGTCAGCAACACGTCGTACCCCCCGGCGGCCAGCCACTCGCCGAGCAGCGCCGCCTGCGTCGACTTGCCGGCTCCCTCGCCGCCCTCGAAGGCGATGAAGAACCCGTACGACGGGTAGGCGCCGGCGGTGCGGCCGAAGCTGCGGCGCAGGTCACGCCAGAACGGCACGCCCGGCCGGTCGTCCATCTGCCGCCAGGACACCAGCCCGACGACCGTGCAGACCAGCGCGGCGACGAGCAGCGTGATCGCGGCGCCGTTGTAGCGCAGCAGGTTCTCGTCCGGCAGCCGGATCGTGTGCTGCCCGATCGCTCCGGCCGCGAACGGCGCGATCGCCAGCGTCCCGGCGAGCACCGTGCGGACCGCCGACTGCACGAAGGCGAACGTCCGGCCACGGACCTCGTCCGGGACCTCCAGCCCGAGCAGCGTGTACCCGGACACCCAGGACGCGCCGGCGCAGAAGCCGAGCAGCACCGCGAGCATGACGGCGATCTCCAGGTGCTGCTGCAGCGCCAGGCTCAGCAGCACCAGGCCGGCACCGACGAGGCCGGCCGCGAACAGCCGCCGCCTGGACAGCCCGGCGAACCAGCGCGGTCCGAACGCCATGCCCAGGGCCAGACCACCGAAGACCGAGCCGAACAGCACGCCGTAGCCGGGGTCGCCGCCGCCGAGGTCGGCGACGTACGTGCGGCCGAGGCCGACCACGACGGCACCGGCCGCGAAGGCGCCGGAGATGCCGAAGACCAGCCCGCGCACCACCGGCGTACCGATGACGAACGACCAGCCGTCGGCCAGCGTCCGCCACACCGTCTCGTGCGCCTCGTGCGTCTTCTCCACCCGGCCGATCTCGGCCACCGACAGGATCGCCACCGCCGATATCACGAAGGTGGCGGCGTTCAGGTAGACGGCCAGGTCGATCGACCGGCTGGTGATGTCGCCCGCGGTCGCCGACACGCCCTTGGCGAGCAGGCTGATCGCGGTGAAGATCAGCGCCGCCGGCAGCGCGGTGCCGTACGTCGTGATCAGGCTGAGCTGGTTGGCCGTCTCCAGCCGGTGCCGGGGCACCAGGTTCGGGATGCTGGCGTCCTTGGCCGGGCCCCAGATCAGGCTGACGATCTCGATCAGCACGGTCGCGGCCAGCAGCCAGGTCAGCGTGCCGACCAGCGGGATCGTGACGAACAGCGCGGCGCGCAGCAGGTCGCCGGCCACCATCGTCCAGCGCCGGTCCAGCCGGTCCGCGACCCAGCCGGCGATCGGTCCCATCACGAGCGCAGGGAGCACCCGGAAGAACAGGACCCCGCCGATCGCGAAGTTGGCCGCCCGGTAGTCGTCACCGGCCAGCGACTTCGCCATCGCGGTCAGCGCGAGCAGGCCGATCCAGTCACCGAGACTGGACAGCCCGAACGCGATCCACAGTCGCCGGAACGCCCGGATCCGCAGCACGGCACGCAGATCATGGGCCGGCGCGGGGTCGCTCAACGCGTCGTACGGCTCCGGCACGCCTGCAGCCTAGTCGGACGCCCGGACAGCCAACGCTCCGACGGCCTCTTCCGTCATCCGAGCTGCTGTTTCGCGTTCTCGACGAGCCGGCGCGCCTGCCTGATCGCGGCGGCCGCGCGCTGACCGCTGACATGCAGCATCCCGTAGTGCGCGTCATCCTCGACCGACAGCAGCCGATCGAGGTCCCGAGCCATGGCCGGCCCGGCGGGTACGACCTGCTCGAGCAGCGCCAACGCCTGCCGGTGGTCCTGACCACGAGGGCGCTATCCCGGGGATGAGCAGCATGCCGCGTCAGACGCCGCGATCCCAGCCAGCACCGCCAGCGCGGCCGCGACCGACGCCTGCGAGCCTGTGAACTTCCACCCCGGTCAAAGGCCGCACTGTTCGCGTCAGCACCTCGAGCAAACGCTCAGAGTTGCCAAAATCGCAGCGACATCCGCGCCGGCGCCGTCTTCAGCCGGTACCGCTGCGGCAGTTCCGGCCCGCACGACGCCGACCCGATCCCGGCCTGGGCGATGTCCAGCGTCACGTAGGTGACGTCGCCCGCGACCAGGTCCGGCGTGTGCGCCGCCCGCTCCAGCGCGTCCAGCGGCCAGCGCCGCACCGTCAGCCCGAACAGCGTCGGGTCCGCCTCGATCCGCAGCCCGCGTCCGTCCGCACCGGTGAGCTCGGCCCACCGGGTGTCGATCCGGTGCCCGTTCTCCTGCGGTCGCACGTACGGCGTCTGCCACTTGTCGACGCTGCGCGTCCACCGCCCGACCATCGCGGCCGCCGTCCACCGCCCGACCATCGCGGCCGCCCGGCTGTCGGCGTACGCCTCCCCCGGTCCGGCCCCGAACCACGTCACCGACTCCATCCGCGGCAGCTCGAACGTGATCCCGAGCCGCGGCAACGTCTCCGGCACCCCGTTCCTCTCCGGCGCGACGCTGACCTCCAGCCCCACCGCCCCGTCCTCGTACGCCTTCCACACCCACTCCGACCGCAGCCCCCACTGCAACCCCGGCGCCCCCGTCCGCACCACGGTCACCCCGCCGTCCCGGCTCACCACCCGGTGCTGCACCCGATGCACCCCCGCCTCCCGCCAGGCGCCCGCGACCGACTCCCCCAGCAGATCGTTGTCCGTAGCAGCCCGCCAAACCTCCAGCCGCGCCCCTTCAATCCATTCATCGGGCCCTTGTGACCCGGCGTGTCGCCGCTCATCGGGCCCTTCCGACCGCGCGACCTCGGCAGCGGCCAGCCGTCCCTGGCCCCACGCGACCACGTGGCCCTCGTTCGCCCACGACGCCGGCTTGGCGAGCTCCGCACGCACGGTCAGCCACAGCTCACCCTGCCGCGAGCTGCCCGGGATCTCGGGCAGGTCCACCCGCGCGGACCCGCCGGCCGCGACCGCGGCGACGTCCAGCTCACCGTCCGCGACCGGCTCGCCATCGACCTCGGCCCGCCAGCGGAACCGCAGGTGACCGGTGTCCAGCACCTCGTACCGGTTCTCGATCGTGATCCCGTCCTCCCCGGCCGCGATCCTCACCGGCTCGATCACTTTCGCGAACTCGACCAGCCCGGGCGACGGCGTCCGATCCGGGAACAGCAGCCCGTCGCACACGAAGTTGCCGTCATGGATGGTCTCGCCGAAGTCCCCGCCGTACCCGAAGAACTCGTTGCCCGCGGCATCCCTGGTCCGCAGTCCGTGGTCGATCCACTCCCAGACGAACCCGCCCTGGCAGCGCGGGTACGTCTCGAACAGCCGCTGGTAGTCCGACAGTCCGCCCGGCCCGTTCCCCATCGCGTGCGCGTACTCGCACAGGATGAACGGCTTCCCCGCGTACGACGAGGGGTCCGTGCCGATCGCCTCGACGGTCTCCGGCGGCGCGTACATCTGCGAGTAGACGTCCACGAACTCGCCCTGGGTGTCGCGCTCGTAGTGCACCGGGCGCGACGGGTCCAGCTCGTGCGCCAGGTCGTACATCGCGCGCAGGTTGTCACCCATGCCGCACTCGTTGCCGAGCGACCAGATCACCACCGACGGGTGGTTCTTGTCCCGCTCGACCATCCGCCGCATCCGGCTCAGCTGGTCGTCCAGCCAGCGCGGGTCCATCACCGGGTTCGGCAGCCGCGGCGGCTGCGGCTCGTACCCGAACCCGTGCGTCTCCAGGTCGCACTCGTCCACCACATAGAGCCCGTACTCGTCGCACAGGTCCAGGAACTGCGGGTGTGGCGGGTAGTGGCTGGTGCGGACCGCGTTGATGTTGTGCCGCTTCATCAGCAGCACGTCGTCCAGCATGTCCCGCTCGGTCACCGCCCGCCCCCGGTCCGGGTGGAACTCGTGCCGGTTGACCCCGTTGAACAGCACCCGGTTCCCGTTCACCGTCAGCACACCGTTGTCGATGGCAACGGTCCGGAAGCCGACCCGCGTCCGGACGGTCCCGCCGGGCGCGGTCAGCGTCGCGTCGTACAGCCGCGGCACCTCCGCACTCCACGGCTCCACGTCCGCGACCGCTGCCTCTTCCCCGGTGGCCAGCTCCAGACCGAGCTCCGGTACGACGACGGTGCCGGCGACGTCCGCGTCGACCCGCAGCGTCCCGCTGCCGTCGCGGTGGTCGTACGACGCGTGCACGAACACGTCCCGCGGCGCGTCCGGCCGCTGCGCGAGCAGCGTGACGTCGCGGAAGATCCCGGACAGCCACCACTGGTCCTGGTCCTCCAGGTACGACCCCGCCGACCACTGGTGCACCCGTACGACGACCAGCGCGTCCTCGCCCGGCGCCACGTGTTCGGTGATGTCGAACTCGCTCGGCAGCCGGCTCCCGCTCGACCACCCCACGTTCGAGCCGTTCACCCAGACCGTGAACCGCGAGTCCACGCCGTCGAACCGCAGCACGATCCGCGACCCGCTCCACCCGGCCGGCACCGCGACCGTCCGGGCGTAGTCGCCGGTCGGGTTCTCGGTCGGCAGGTGCGGCAGGTCCACCGGGAACGGGTACGGCAGGTTCGTGTACGCCGGCCGGCCGTAACCGGCCAGCTGCCAGTGCGACGGCACCGCGATCGTGTCCCAGCCGGACGTGTCCGGCGCAGCCAGGTCGTCCGGCGCGTCCGCCACCGTCGGGGACATCCGGAACGCCCAGTCGCCGCTCAGCGACAGCCGCTCACGGTCGTCGTGCAACCAGGCGCGCGGCGGCAGCACGCCCGCACCCGGGGCGTAGGACTCGACATAGCTGTGGTCTGAGGTCACCCGCCAGACGCTACCCCGCCCGCACCCACAACACCACACACTCGAACATTTCCGGACACTGCGTCGCGCGAGGACTCAACCACCGAGGCAGTCGGCGCAGGTGCCGAGGAGTGCCACGTGCTCGGGATCCAGCCGGAAGCCGAGATCGCGCTGGAGCTTGCGTCGTACCGGATCGAGGATCTTGCCGTCGACGTCGAGGACCTTGCCGCACTCCGAGCAGCGCACGTGCAGGTGGGTCTTGGCGAGCTCACCGGCCAGGTGGTAGGTCGTACCGGCCTTGCCGAGGTGCACGTGGCTGACCAGCCCGAGCTCACCGAGCGCGTCGAGCGCGCGGTAGACGGTGGCGCGGTGGATGCCGGGGCGCAACGTCTCGGCGCGTTCCGCGATCTGCTCGGCACTCAGGTGCTCGTCGGTCGCGGCCAGCACCTCGGCCACCGCGAGCCGCGCGGTCGTCACCCGCTCACCGCGCTCCCGCAGGACCGCGGTCGTGGTCTCCAGCGCGTCGGTGGTTCTCGCCATGCCCCCAGTGTCCCGCACCGGGGGCATGGCGAACCTTGCTAGCCGGTCGTGGCGCTGAAGATGTCGTTGTTACCGAAGACGGCCGGGCAGTCGCCCAGTGGCCACGGCGCGGGAAGCACCACGTGGCCGGCGTCCGAGGACTGCTGGCGCCAGGCGTCCATCGCCGGGCAGTCAGCGGTACGACGGGTGTCGGTCCACACGCCGGCGCCGTAGTCCCTGGTGGCGATGGCGTAGACGTAGTCGCCGAGGAACTCGTTGTACAGGATCCGGCCCTGCGAGGTGCCGCGGGCGTCACCGAACGGCCCGGTGTACTCGGTCGTCCACGCGCCGGGCCCACCACCTGCCACGATCGGTGCGGACTGCAGCACGCCGTGCTCCGGTCGCGGATTCGCGGTGGTCGTCTGGAATGGCTGGGTGAACGCCTGCGACACGACATACACCCGGGAGCCGTCCGGGCTGATCGCCGGTGCCGAGTACGACGGGATGTCCCCTGCCGGGGAGATCGCGACCGGCGTGCTGAACGAGGCGGCTGCGTTCGTCGAGTAGGAGAACATCACCTTCTCGTGGTCCGGCCCGAGCGCCCCGTCGACCCAGGAGTCGACGATCTCGTCCGTCGCGTCGTCGCCGCTCGGCGCACCGTTCGCGATGTCCACGCTCGGCATAGCGGCCAGGTCGATGCGGGCGCCCGCGATCCCGTCCTCGATGCAGCGCCGGGTCACCGTGTCGGTGTGGAAGCAGGGATCGGTGATCGAGATGACGTCGCGCGGCGGCCGCCAGGTCTGGCCGCCGTCCAGTGACGTGATGACGGTGTGGAAGCCGGCCAGGCTGGTCCCGCCGAAGTGCGTGAAGAACACGTACACCACGCCGTGGCTGTCGGTCCGGATCGTGCAGCCGTCGTACGCACCCTGCGCGCCGTTCGCGATCGCAGGCGCGACCTGGCGCTGCTTCCAGGTGACCCCGCCGTCACGCGACGTGGACACCATCGGCTTGAGCGGGAAGGCGTTGCCCTGGCTGAAGCTGTGGAAGTCGGAGTAGCAGACGTAGACGTTGCCGAAGAACGGGCTGGAGGACGCGTTGTCCGCCCAGATCTGCTCCTTGTCGAGGCCCGAGCTGAACGCCGCGTGCGGTGCGGCGAAGTACGGCCGTGACCAGTTGGCCTGGTTCGCGATCCGGGCCGGCGTGATGTTGTCGATGTGCGACACGTTCACCCCGAAGAAGCCGTTCTGGCTGACACCGGTGTTGCGCATCACCGTGTCGGTGAGGTTGGTGGACAGGCTCGAGAAGTAGAGCCGGTCACCGTTGGCCCAGGTGAACCCGTTCGTGCCCGGGGCCGGTCCGAACGCCACGCCGGTGTCGCTGCGCGAGCGCAGACCGTTCTCGTAGTAGTTCGGCACGGTGTGGATAGGTCCGACGTGCGGTGTGCACGGCTCGACGGTCGGGCTGCAGTCGGCCGCGGTCAGGCCCGTGTACGTCGGCTGGGTCCAGGTGTGGCCGCGGTCGAAGGAGAAGTAGACCGCGGACAGCCCGACGCCCAGGTTGAATGTGCCCAGCGGGAACGAGCACGCCGCGTGCTCGGTGGCCGCCAGCCGCGAGCACGGCTGCATGTCCACCAGGTCGTTGGCGCCGGCGGCGAGCACGTCCGGCCGGATGGCGCTGACCGCGAGCGACGGCTCGTTCTGCGCGTTCTGCGGATGGGTGGTGGTGGGACTGCCGACGCTGACCAGAGCGTCGGAAGCCGGGGCGGAATGTGCCGCGGGAAGGCCGAGCGCGGCGAGCGCGAGGCCGGCGGCCAGGACGAGTAATCGTCGCATGGTGCGCACGATGGACTCCTCTCCGCACGGCCCAGGTCCGGGCAAGCGGAGCGGTTCACCACATGAAGGCCCGGGCCGCACACACTTGTCCGCCCAGTCTGGACCCGCACCACGGGCGTGGCCAGACCTGGGCGCGTGTGCGGCGGTCAGGCCTTCTTCTTCGCAGCCGTCTTCTTCGCGGTGGTCTTCTTCGCAGTGGTCTTCTTGGTCGTGGCCTTCTTCGCGGCGGCCTTCTTGGTGCGCTTCACCGGCCCGCGGGCACGCTTCTCGGCGAGCAGCTCGGCCGCGCGCAGCAGCGAGATCGAGTCGACCGAGTCGTCCTTGCGCAGGGTCGCGTTGGTCTCCCCGTCGGTCACGTACGGACCGAAGCGGCCCTCCTTGACCACCACCGGCTTGCCGGACTCCGGGTCCTCACCCAGCTCCTTCAGCGGCGGCGCGGCCGTCCGGCGGCCCCGGGTCTTCGGCTGCGCGTAGATCTTCAGCGCCTCGTCCAGCGTGATGTCGAACAGCTGGTCCTCGGTCTCCAGCGACCGCGAGTCGGTGCCCTTCTTCAGGTACGGCCCGTAGCGGCCGTTCTGCGCGGTGATCTCGTCACCGGAGTCCGGGTCGGTGCCGACCACGCGCGGCAGCGACAGCAGCTTCACCGCGTCGTCCAGTGCCACGGTCTCGAGCGACATCGACTTGAGCAGCGAGCCGGTGCGCGGCTTGGCGCTCTTGGGCGCGTCCTCCGGCAGCACCTCGGTCACGTACGGCCCGAACCGGCCGGCCTTCGCGACCACCGTCAGTCCCGACTCCGGGTGCACGCCGAGCTCGTGCTCCACGCCGGCCGGCTGCGACAGCAGCTCGCGGGCCTTGCCCTCGGTCAGCTCGTCCGGCGGCAGGTCCTCGGGCACGTTCGCCCGGTTGCCGTGGCCGTCCTCGACGTACGGCCCGTAGCGGCCGACCCGCACGGCGAGCCCGTCGGTGATCGGGAACGTGGACATCTCCCGAGCGTCGATCTCACCCAGGTCGTTCACCATCGAGTGCAGGCCCTCGAGGTCGTCGTCGCCGAAGTAGAACCGGGTCAGCACCCGCTCCCGCGCCTCGTCACCGGCGGCCACCGCGTCGAGGACGTCCTCCATCCGGGCGGTGAACGCGTAGTCGATCAGCCGGGTGAAGTGCTCCTCCAGCAGCCGCACCACCGCGAAGGCCAGCCACGCCGGGACCAGCGCG
>WNFV01007225.1_pt1 | contig 14017 bp, 15 predicted proteins | sample 5400101 | NCBI WGS metagenome assembly WNFV01 (sample SAMN13153361, study PRJNA577476) | soil metagenome | isolation source: 115 cm soil or saprolite under grassland replicate 1 | place: USA:California | collected 2016-06-15 | reverse complement strand
GTCCTCCCATATCTCATCGGAGGCTCGCCGCTTCGCCCTCGAGACCCTGGAACTCTCGTCGAATGCACACCAGCGCGTGAACACTGCCCATGGACAGAGTCTACCTTGTCAGCTCCTGGGGTCTGAAGGGCCTTCCCCTCTCGTGCCCTGAGACCTGGGACCTCGGGAGACCGCTTCCGGGGCCCGTCCAGCCGATCCTCTTCCCCTCACCGGCAACGACGTCACTTCATTAGGCTTGATTGTATGGTCTACCCTCTGTTCTCCACGATGGCTCGCACGGGGCTCAGGCTTGGCGAGGCGCTCGCGCTCCAGTGGAAGGACCTGCACTTCCACGGCCGCGAGATCCGGGTAGCCCCCGGGTCCTCGCGCGGGCGGATCGACACCCCGAAGAGCCGGCACGGCCGGATGGTGGACATGAGCCAGCAGCTCGCGGGGACGGTCCTGCGGCTGCAGATCGAGCGGAAGGACCGAGACGCTGCGCCGCGGGTGGCCTGCCCTCCCGCTATGGGTCTTCTGCACGAAGCGAACACGCCGCTCGACACCACCAACGCCGACAAGGCGTTCAAGCGCATCTCAAGACCCACGACCTTGGCCGTCTTCAGGGACGCTCGTGGGCGTTGATTTCGTTTCCTCCCCTTCGAGTAGGAGGGCCGACCACTCGCGGCGTTCAAGCTGGGCAGGTTCTTCGGGTGTTGATGCTAGTGCACTACGAAAATAAGACAGCTCGTCCATTTAAAAGTTGGCGCCAAGGATAAACCATGTATCCGGGCGTATCGCCTCAGGCTGCAGGGCCGACCCCTTATGTCAAACGGCAACGGAGATTCCAGCCGGTGATCAACGGCACGCAGGCGATGATTGACTACATCGTGCGGGAGGTGATCCGCCGTCCCGGCGTGCAGATCGAGGAAACCACGCCCCTGGTCTCTTCCGGGCTCATTGATTCGCTGACGCTGGTGGATCTCCTGCTGAAGCTGGAAGAGATCACCAATACCCGCATCCCAGCCGGCAAAGTTCAGGCCAAGAACATGGACACCGTGCAACTGATGTTCGCCGAGTGCTCCCAGTCGGCTTCCGCTCTCGGCCGATAACGGCCTTTATGTCGGCTACCGCGGCCTGCTGGCGGCAACCAAGTTTGGGCTTGTGCTGAGTGGCCGCAGGTGTGCTATGAGGGCATGGACCAGTTCATCGCCAAGCATGCCGACAAGCTCCAGGGCACCCTCTCGTGCTTCGACCGGGTTTTGTTCCGCGGCTACCTGCGGTTCTTCAGTGGCTACGCCATGGTCAGTTTTCTGGAGAACGCGAACGACCTGGCGTTCAAGAGCCGCCAGCAACTAGCCGAGTTCTTCCCCCGCCTCCTGGAGCACAGGACGCTGTGCTTCTCGGCCCGCGACATCCTGAGCTTCCTGGGGCGGAAGTGGCACGGCAAGTTCGAAGGCGAGGGCGTCACGGACCAGTTCGACCAGGGGTTCAGGAGCGCAGCTCCCGGTGCTCAGCAAAAAGTTTTTCCCGCGTCGTGGAGCGCGCAGCCTTGCCCGCGGTGCTCTTGACGATCCACTTGGGTGGTTTCAGGTAGGCTGCGCGCGCGGCCACGCCCAATTCGCCCACGATAGCGTTTTTCAATTCGCGCTCGATCTGCGGAGCGCGCTCGAGGTCCTTCTCATCGTTCACTTCGGCCACCACGACGATTTCTTCGGTGCCCAGGTTCGCACTGCAAACGCCCAGGGCGATCACCCGGCCGTCGTGCACGGCGGGGTGGCTGGAGACGATCTCCTCCACGTCCTGGGGATAAATGTTCCCGCCGGCCACGATGATCAGGTCCTTCTTGCGGCCGACCACGTAAACTTCGCCATCCAACTGGAATGCCAGGTCGCCGGAGTAGTACCAGCCGTCGCGCAGAGCCTTGGCTGTCAAATCCGGACGATTGTAGTAGCCCTCGAGCATTGAATCGCTGCGGATCGCTATCTCGCCCACGTGTGCCGCCGGGAGGACCTCTCCAGCATCCGAGACGATGCGCACTTCGCTGCCCGGAAGACAACGTCCCGAGGAAACGAAGCAGATGGCATTGGACGCATCCTGGGCCACAGGACCCACGACCTTCTCCCGCCGGAATGCCTCTCCGTCAACCCAGATACGCTGGGGATCAAGCCGCCCATCCATGCCCGACTGGGTGACCGCGAATACGGTTTCCGCCATTGCGTAGCAGCTCTGCAGGACATGCGGTTGCAGGTTGCAGTCCTTATAGGCAGCCAGGAACTCTTCCATGCTGGCGGCGCGCACCGGCTCCGCGCAGTTGATCAAGGCACGCAGGGAGGAGAGGTCGTAACTGGCGCGGTCCTCCGGCCGCACTCGCCGGGCGAGAAACTGCAACGTGAAGTTCGGAATCCACGCCAACGAGCAGCGGTAATCGGAAATCACTTCTAGCATGCTGGCCGGCTGGATCACCCAATCAGTGGGCGACTGCATGACCACCGGCACGTGGCACACCATGGGCAGCATGAAGCACGCGATCAGGCCCATGTCGTGATAGAGCGGCAGCCAGTTGTAGAGGCGGTCCTCAGCAGTAAGCCGCAGCGCCGGCGCCAAATGATTGATCTGGCGCAGCACGGCGGCGTGCAAAAGGGCAACACCCTTCTGCAGGCCGGTGGTCCCGGCCGAGTGCTGGATGAAGGCGACTGTGTCGGGATGCACTGCCGCCGGCGAAACCACCGGGGTGCCGGTCGTGTCGGCCTGCACGTAGCGCATGATGCGGGTGTTGTCGCCCGTCTGGATGTGCTCCATCATGGCGTCCGGAAAGGCGTCGTCCACCACGATCAGGCGCGCCTTCAGATTCGCCGAAACTCCGGACAAGCCAAGACGATACTTGGCCGGCTCCACTTTGAAATTGGGATAAGCCAGGATCGCCGGCACAGCGCCTAGGTACATGGCAGCGACGAACGTCGACATCAGCGCGATGCCCTGAGGCATGATTAGAATTACCGTATCGCCCGTGCGCAAACCCTGCTCTCGCAAGTAGGCGGCCTGTATCTGCACCGTCTTGGTGAAGTCGCCGAAGGTCGCCGTTTGGACATCATCCTCGCTCCGCCACATGGTGACGAACAGCTTCTCCGGCGGAGCCGCCAGCAAGGCCTCCGGAAGCGTGCGATAAGGGACAGGGAACGGCAACGGAGTCGCCGCGGAAGACAAATGTTGCCTGACGCCGCTCCGCTTCACTGAGAAGCGTTACGGAAGTAATTGTTGATTTCCGCGCTCACTGAGCCCCTCGGCCCGCGGCAGTTTCCTGGCTTCGCGTGGAACCCGGTTGGCGAGCGGACTGGGTACGAGTCAGTGGTTCCAGGCCATGAGCCAGTTTCGCGGCCATCAACGAGGCGCCCATGTCCGTGAAGTGGGAAAAATCGGCGAAGTACTTCGGGTCCGAAGGGATTTCCCGAGCAGCATCAACCAGCGTGACCTGCTCTTCTGCAGCGACGCTGCGCATCGCGTCATTCATCCGCAGCTCCATATCAAGGAAACCTTCTTCCCGCAGCATGGGATAGAACTTCCGCCATGCAATCAGCAGCTCGCGGTCATTCGGCGAAAGCTGCTTGCCGAATACGGTGGCGTGGGTCACAAGCACAGGCTCCACCCCCCGCACCTTCAATAGTCCGACGAGGTGCGCCACGTCCGAGCGCAAGCGTGCAATGTTTTCCTCGGGCAATCGGTCCATCAGCTTGTATCGGACAGCCGCGCGCGCGATCTGGTATTCACGTACCCCGGTTTGCAGAAACCCCGGCAGCATGCTCTTGGCGGCCACGCGCAGGTTCTCTGCGACGCGCAACTCGAATTTAGGAGACTTACCCGCTACAACAAGAGCGCTCTTCGCCGGGACGGCCGGCCCGAGCCACCGCAGCCATATGTACTCCGTCGGAGCGGGATAGATGATCACCACACGCGGATTGACTTTCTCAAGGATCTCGGGAACGCGCAGGCTCGCGGTGGCCACCGTCTGGCCGGCATAAGCGGCGTTTACCACTTGGAAGTCGTTGCCGCCGGCGCGCGCGTTCAGGTCGCGTTCCAGTTGACGCGGATACTCTTCTCCGGCTGATTCGTACAGGCCGAAGGTTTCCGAGGCGCCGAGGCACACGATGCGGGTGGTGCCCGGCCTCAGTTCGGGGTCGCGATAGCCGAGGCTGTTGAGCTGCCACTTTTTGTAGCGGCCGTAGGGCTTGCCTCTTTTGCCGAGCTGGTCCTGAGTGTAGAGTCCGTCAATACTGTACGAACTCCATAAGGGCGCATCGTAGGTCAGGTAGTCATCCACACGCGCGCACACCTCCAGCACCGCCAGGAATATCAGCAGCCCAGCGCACAGACGAACGAAAAGAATCGCGATCTTCATCAGAACTGGAAATAGATGAACGACTGCGGCCGTGCCGTGTGCAGCACAGCGATGTAGAGCATCAGGGCGTAGGCGGCAAACTGGACTTCCAGCGGAACCAGCTTCCGGAAATCGGCGCCGCGGCGCTCCAGAGCGACCTGGATCCCCGCTACCCAGCAGAAGTATCCGCCGACCAACACGAGAACCAGCCAGTAGAAGCTCGCCGGTAAAGTGAATTGGTGATAGCTGCTGGGGCTGAAGATCGCGCCCAGCATGGCCCTGACCTGACCCAGGCTATTTGCGCGGAAAAACACCCAGCCAACGGAGATGCCGGCGAAGGTGACCATCCAGGATATCGGGGTCGCAATGTAATCGGGCCAGTTGAATCCTGTCCGGCGCTGTAACTGTTGCCATTGCCGATGCAGCAGGAGCAGCACGCCTTGATACGTCCCCCAGATCAAGAACAGCAGGGCCGCGCCGTGCCACAGGCCGAAGATCACCATCGAAAACACCAGTGCGAAATTGCGCCACCACATCTCGCGCCGGGCGGTTGCCAGCGGCAGAAACAAATAGTCCCGGATCCAGAAGGAAAGGGACATGTGCCAGCGCGTCCAGAATACTGACGGGGTAGTAGCAAGGTAGGGCCGGGCAAAATTCTCTTCCAGACGGATGCCGAACAGGCGCGCAGCACCGATGACGATATGCGAGTAACTGGCGAAGTCGAAGAAAAGCTGAAAACCGTAGCCTATTGCCAACACCCACACGTCCAAGCCACCCCAGCCGGCGGTGTGCGCAAAAGCTGCGTCCACTCCTCCCCCCGGTTTCACGCCGGCACCGATGATTTGCGACAGGGCCATCATGAACAGCCCGACAAAAACCCGGTCCAGGCCAGTACGGAGGTCATCCTTTGATGGCTCGAAAGGTTGCCGAAACTGCGGCAGCAGGTTGGGCAGGCGGCAGATCGGCCCGGAGAGCACCGTCGGCCAGAACGCCATGTACAGGCAGAATTCCAGCAGCGAAGGTTCCAACTCCTCGCCCCGGTAGAGGTCGAGCAAATAGGAAAGCGCTTCGAAGGTCCAGAACGAAATGCCGACTGGCAGGACGATGTTGGCCAGCGCAGATTCGGTATGCGACTGCTGTGACCATGCGCCAGCGATCGCCGGTAGATACTTGAAACGTCCCAGCAAGGCCAGGTTGAATCCAAGCCCGATCCACAGCCGCCCCGCTGAGGGGTTGCGCTTGAGAAACTTTCCCAGAGCGTAGTTCACCAACGAGCTGACGATCAGGAGCCCCAGCAATCCCAGGCCCCAGGTCACGTAGAGCGCGTAACTGACAACCAGAAACAGGACTTGGCGGGCTTTGGTGGAGCGCAGCGCCCAGGCCAGGACCCAGGCGAGCGCCACAGCGATGGTGTAGTAGAAGGCCTTTGTGGTCATTCCCAGAGCATCATCCCACAGGGAGGATTCGGATATAGAACGCGGGGAAGTGGAGCTGCCGGAGTCGGACCGAGGCGCCCATGACCCGATGGCCGAAGGCGGTGACGCGCCAGCGGCGCGAGCGGGGGATCTTCGCGACCAACCCGTAGACGTGGAGGCGGTGGAGGAGGCGGCTGACCTGGGCACTCTGCTGTTTCGGGTCATCACGACGGTGGCCAGTGAGCTTGGCGCGGAGGTCGCGGTTGGCGAACCCGTGCACCGCGGGCTCGCCGCTCATGAGGGCGACGAAGAGCTGAGAATCGGACATGGGCCACGGGATTGAAGGCCTTGACGGTGCGGCCCGCCGCCGGGCTCTTGCGGGTGGTAATGGTGTCCAGACCCCCGAGCCCGGGCGTGGGGTCGTCGACGTGGGCCAACGCATTGAGATACCGCCCGTTGCTCTGCTGCGCGACGTCGCGATAGCGGACGAGATAGGCCACACTCTTCCTGAGTGGCACCCCATGCAGTCCGCCGCCGGCCTCGGCGCCGGACGCGCCGGCGCACCCGAACCTCCTCCGGGTCGTTGATCACTGTCTGCACCCGGAGAATCCACCCGGCCTTCTCGTACATCTTGATCCAGTTCCGCTTCATGCGGGGCTTGACGCGACGCCCCGGCACTCGGCCGCGTAAGGCATGGTCGAACTGGTCGGTCACCACCTCGCCTTCGAACTTGCCGTGCCACGTCCGCCCCGGGAAGCTCAGGATGTCGCGGGCCGAGAAGCACAGCGTGCTGTGCTCCAGGAGGCGGGGGAAGAATTCGGCCAGCTGCTGGCGGCTCTTGAACACCAGGTCGGTCGCGTTCTCCAGAAAACCGGCCATGGCGTAGCCACTGAAGAACGGCAGGTAGCCGCGGAACAAGACCCGGTCGAAGCACGAGAGGGTGCCCTGGAGCTTGTCGGCATGCTTGGCGATGAACTGGTCCATGCCCTCATAGCACACCCGCGGCCACTCAGCACAAGGCCAAACTTGCTTGCGGCCAGCAGGCCGCGGTAGGAAACATCAAGGAGATGCGAAGGTGGTCCCCCATCCTCCTTGCCCCCCTCCGCCCCGGTCAACGTGACCTCGGTTGCCACACTCGAACGCCGCCCGCCCCAGGAGCGGTAGCCAGAGAAGCCGACGTGCTGGTGGGGGCGGGCCACTCCCGAGGCTCGGGGTGGCCCCTAAGATAGGGGGCCGACCCCGGCCTGTCAACGCGTGAACTCGTCCCAGGTAAGGTACGCCGGATGGTGGTCGCGGCGGCAGATGGGCCAAGGCCTTCTGGGGGATTGTCCTCGTGCACCGCCGGCGCAGCTGCCCATCGACGAGGCCCAGTCTCAAGGACGGCATGCCCTGCACGGACGCCGGCAGGGCCCCGCCGGCTCCAGGACCAGGTGACCCTGCACCTGGTCCGCGTGTTCGGCAACGCGCTACTGCTCTCGGTCTTCAACGCCGGGGGGGCAGCTGAGCCAGATTCCGGACGTCGGCCGGGGCTTCGCCGGGCCCAGCGCCGGGACCGTCCTCGGGTCCGCGCTCTGGCAGGAACTGGGCCAGACCTGGGAACGAGGTGATCCGCCGCGGGATCACCGTGGCCCCGACGCTCGAGATCCGGTCCGGGTAGTCGTTCAAGGGCTACTGGACGCAACCCCCGCGCAACCAGTCTGGGCCGATAGCGCGCAAAGGCCCACCGAATCGGCCTTCAAAGCAGCGGGCGAAACTTCCAGAAACACTTTGCCTCCACGCGCACGCTCATGAATTCCGCGTGTTACAAGACAGCGGCCCTCGAAGACCACCCAGACAAACTAACCTCGATCGCCGAGCCGAGATCCAGGCGCTCCCCAAGCCAGTGCGGGCACGCCGTCCGCGCGTGGAGTCGGAGACCCTGGGTTTCGTGCAACGCCCGGAGGGCCTTGACCGGGTCAGCGGGCACCACGACCGGAGGCAGGACATCGGGCAGAGGGCGGCCGTCCGGCCGCCGGAACCGGAGCGCGCCGTCGGGTTGTCGATCGCTACACGCGGCTTTCGGAGCCGCCTGGGGAGGGTCCAGGACGGCGATTCCAGGACGAGCGATGGTTTTTGCTGTCGTCGCGCCTCGCCGCCCCCCACCGGAATCCGCACGGGCCGCTGGGACGGCATCCGGAGGCCGCCGCCAACACGCGCCGAGTCCCCTCGGTCGAAGCTGTCAAGGGGAAAGTGCCACCCACACGAAAGCCGGAAGAGCCAAAAAATAATGCATCTTCACTATTGACTGGCGATCGTGTCGGGCCCAGGGTCTTCATACGAAGAACGCGTTCGGAGAAACAGTTGAAGAAGGCCGGCGGCTTTTGCGCTAACGGTTTTTGATTGCCTCGGCGCCAAAGACCTGCCTAGGCAATCCAAAACCGCTCGACCGCAGGATCGCTGCGCCGCACGGTGCGGTGCAGACGTCTTGGATTCCCGTCATAGAGGAGACCTTCGATGACCTGTAAGTCCAGAGGTAGGACCTGGAGTGGAATCGTTGTTGCCCTTGCGGTTATGGTACTCGGCCTCGGCAGCGCACGGGCTGCCCCCATTCTGGATCAACAGCAACTGGTCTACAACGGAGGCACGAGCGCCCGTACGTTGCCAGAGTATACGGTGTGGCAGTCGTTCACAGCCGGCATCTCCGGCATCCTCAGGGAAATAGACATGGGCTTCTTCAACGACATGTCGGGCGCGGCCCTTCTGCAGATCTTCGCCGGAGACGGGACCATGGGCACGCTCCTTCAGTCCCTGAACGTCCCGGTGACGGGGATCACCCAGACACCTGTCACGTGGAATGTCTGGGGAGTCGATGTATCGGTGGTGGCGAGGTCGCACTACACCTTCAACATAATCCCCGACGCGGCTACGTTGCCCGACCCTTACGGGGTGGCCATTGGCGATCCCAACCCCTACGTCGGCGGGGTGATGGGAGGGAAGGACCCTACAGGCAGCCATCGGACCGACTTCGACGTCGTTTTCCGCACATTCGTGGATCCCGCGGTCGCTGTGGTGCCCGAACCAGCCACGCTGGCCTTGCTGGGTCTTGGCTTATCCGCGCTTGCCTGCAGAAAGGCGCGAGGGTAGATCTTAACTGAGTGCCCGGATTCAGGAGACCAATCCTTGCGCGGAACCGGGTTTGGACTTGACCCGGTGCTCAGAAAGCATCCCGTAGAGACTCGACTCCCCCGTGCTCAGGCGACGGGTTCGAGAGTTACCCGATAGCCCTGGCGTTGAAGCGTCGCGAGGGTTCGGCGCTTAGCCCGCTCGGCGCGGCGGCGGTCGTAGTAGTCGTCGCCCAAGTCGTGGTAGGTCGTGTTCCGCGCCAACATGTAGTAGATCGCGGCGAGCATGGCATGAGCGACGGCGATGACAGCCTTCTGGTGCCCGCGGTGGCGCATGATTCGGCGGTAACGAGCAGCCAAGGCACCGCAGCCATGCCGGATCGCACCGAGCGCCGCTTCGGTGAGGGCGGTGCGGAGCCACGGATTGCCATATCGGGTTTTCGCAGGGCGATGCTTGCCGGCACTCTCGTTGTTGCCGGGACAGAGCGCTGCCCAGCTCGCCAAGTGCCCGGCGCTCGGGACCACCTGCACATCGACGCCAATCTCCGCGATAACCACTTCCACCGTGCGCTGTTTCACTCCCGGGATGGTGCTGAGCCGCTCCACGGCATCGCTGAAGGGAGCGAGGTGCACGCCGATCTGCTGACTCACGACCTCGATGGCCTCCTCCACGTAATCCACGTGCGCGAGGATCTGGCTCAGCAGAAACGCGTGATGCGGGCGAAACCGCATAGTGAGTGCCTGCCGCAGGGCCGGCAGCTTCTTGCGGAGCGCGCCCCCGTGCCAGGTCCGCGAGCGTGTCGGGTTCGGTCGTCCCGTGGATCAAAGCGTTGAGCATGGCGCGCCCGGACACGCCGAGCACGTCGGTGGCGACGGAGACCAGCTCGATATCGGCATCCTCCAACACCTCGTGCAAGCGGTTGATAGCCCGGGACCGCTCCTGCACGATCGTCTTGCGGTAGCGCGTGAGGTCTAGCAACTCCCGGATCGGCACCGGCGGCACGAAGCTGCCCCGCAACAGCCCGTGCTCCAGCAACTGCGCGATCCAGGCGCAGTCCTGCATGTCGGTCTTCCAGCCCGGCACTTGCCGCATGTGCACCGGATTCACCAACACGCACGTCATCGCCTCTTCGAGAACGTAGAACACCGGCTTCCAGTAGACGCCGGTGCTCTCCATCGCATCGTGGGTGACGCGATGGCCCTCGAGCCAGTCGCGGAGCGCCAAGAGCTCGGCCGCCGTGGTCCCGAAGGTGCGCACCTCCTGGATCCGTTCACCGTTCGGGCCGGGCACCCGGACACAAGCCGCGATGCTCTTCTTGTGCACGTCCAGTCCACACCCACGCTCGATGACGCGCTCCATGGCGACCTCCTCTCGAAACTGCCGCGGCCGAGAGGAGCCATCCTGATCGCGAGTTTGCTCACCGTGGTCGAAGCCACAATGCGGGGTGCCGGACGCTCCCACGTCACGTTTTCGTCGGACTCTTCCGTACCACTCGGGTTCGACGTTTCCCGGTCCGCGGGACGCTCACGATAGCTGATTTTCATCCAGCGTGGGTGGGCCTCGCCCATGATCGTTTCCGTGGACACCCCATCATTGGGGGGAAAGGAGAGGTCCACGATGCCGAAGAGCCATCGGCCGTACCCACCGGAGTTCTGGCAGCGCATCGTTGAGCTGGTTCGTAAAGGGCGGCGGACGCCTGAGGAGCTCGGGCGCCAGTTCGAGCCATCCGCACCAGCCCGTGTCGGCGCGCGTGGAGCGCCAGGAAGTGCTCGGCCAGGAGCGGAATGCCCTCGGCGCGCACACGAACCCACGCGCACTACTAGCGCTTTCGCCTTCCGCCGTGGTCTCAATCCTCATTCGAAACTGAGGGTGGGAGGTTCGCGCGTGTTCGCGCGTCCTTGACAGGAGGTCGCTTACGTAGTAAGCGTCGGCATCACCTCTGGAAAGTCCAGCGCCCAGGGGCCCGCATGGCTATGCTGCTTCCCGCGACAAGTGACCCTGGTCCTCTACCAGGCGGCGACGGCGGGGGTGCTTCTGCAGGTCGCCTCCCGGGCCGTCCGTTGAACTCTCGGCCATGCGACGCGTTTCTCCCGGGCCGATAACCGAAAGGAGTTGCTCACATGAAGCGATCGGTGTGGATCCTGTGTATGACGCTGGTGGTGGGAATCACGCTGGGATTGGTCGGCGAGCGTCTCCTGATGGCCCAGCAGACCCCGGTGACGCGCACGATCCTTCAGCAAAAGGACATCGAGGGGATCGAAGGGCGAGAAGCAGTGATGTTCGTGGCCGAGATCGTTCCCGGGGGGGTGGCCGCAAAGCACTTCCACCCGGGCCCGGAATTGTTCTACGTCCTGCAGGGAACACTGGTGGTGGAGCCCGAGGGCGGCGCACCGCTGACGCTCAAGGCGGGAGAGAGCGCCTACAATCCCTCGAAGCGGGTCCACACCGCGAAGAACGCGAGCACGAGCGAACCGGTCAAAGTGCTGGGAGTCCTGATCGGAGAGAAGGGTCAACCGCTGGCGACGCAGGTGCAATAGTCGCGGAAGCTCGCCCTGCCGAAACCCATCAAAGGGGCCTCTGGGCTCGGGGGGTGACGTTCGCAGTTCGTTCGTTTCGATCCCGTCAGAGGCCCTGCCAACTTGTCATTTATTGATAGGTTACTGGCCGCGTGTTCGACCTCGATGTCCTCGCCTGTCCCCGCTGTGGCGGCCGGTTGCGAGCCATCGCCACCGTGCAGGATCCCCCCGCTGTCCAGGCCATCCTCTCCCACCTCGGTCGCTCGCCCCCCCCGAGCCGCCCGGTCCCGCCCCACCCACGCCCGCTGCACTCTCGTAGCCGCGGCTTCCAGTTCCGTTCTCGACATCACCGCCGGTGCCCCCGTGGCCTCCGGAGCCGCTCCCCTCTTGCCCGCTCCTTGACTCCGACCGCGCCCCGACGGTGGATGACTCGGCCCCGAAAGCGATCGCGATGGCCACGCTCGCTTCCGCGCTCTTCGACCGGAGCCCTGCCAGGTGTCACACTGGGGTTGGCACGGGGCGCCCACGGCCTGCCCCTCCGCGTCATCGACCCGGCTCCGAGTCCTCTACCCGAAGGGCCTTTGTGTTTCCCGGACAGCGCGCTCGGGCCGACATGACTCCGGAGCATCGCGCGATCATCGAGCGGATGCGGTCGTCGGCCGCCGTCGTGCGGCGGGCGGTGGAGGCCACGCCGCCCGGGCGATCCGGCGTGGCGCAGCGGGCCGGGGAGTGGTCGGCGTTCGAGACGCTGACTTCACCTGCGCGATGTCGTCGTCGACGTCTACGGGCTCCGGATCCGGCGGCTCCTCTACGAGGACGCTCCACCTGTCTTCGCCGATTTCGACGAGGAAGGTTATCGCCGCGCCAGCCTGGCCCGGGGCGAGGCGGTCGGGCACCTCCTGGACACGATCGTCGCCGAGCACGAGCAGCTCGCGCGGCTGCTCGAGACCCTGCCGGACGCCGACTGGTCGCGCCAGGGGCGCCAACCCACGTTCGGCGTCATGTTCATCGAATTTCTCGCCTCGCGGGTGGGCGAACACGCCAAGGAGCACGCCGCGCAGATCGCAGCGGCGACACGGAGTCCCTGACCGGCCGGCCCGCGGTCAGCGCGCAGAGGGAAAGCGCAGCGCGCGCTTCTCCCGGATCGCGGCCGCGCCCTCGCGCACGTCCTCGTCCATGAACGTGAGCATCTCCAGCGCGATGGACTGGTCGAAGATGGGCCAGGCCATGCGCAGCCAGTTGTTCAACGAGCGCTTGGTCCAGCGGATGGCCTGCTGGGCCCCGGTCGCGAGCTTGTCGGCCACCTCAAAGGCCTTCGGCAGCACCTCCGCGGGCGGCACGCATAAGCTCACCAGCCCGATGCGCTCGGCCTCGTGACCGTCGATGAAGTCGCTGGTGAGCAGGTAGTACTTGGCCTTGGCCATGCCGCAGAGGAGCGGCCACATGATGGCCGCGTGGTCGCCCGCCACCACGCCCAGGCGCGTGTGGCCGTCGGTGAACGCCACCACGAGACCGGCGCCCACCGCCACCCCGTTGATGGCGGAGACCACCGGCTTGTCGAGGTTGATCATGTTGTAGACGATGTCCGAGGCCTCCCGCACGGTGCGGGCCAGGCGCTTCGGGTCCCGGCTGTTGGCGTCGACCATCGCCAGATCGCCGCCCGCCGAGAAGGCGCGGCCCGCGCCGGTCACGACGGCGACGCGTGCGTCCGGGTCGGCGTCGAGGGTGAGCCGGATCTGGGTCAGCTCCCAGTGCAGCCGGTCATTGGTCGCGTTCAGCACCTCCGGCCGGTTGATCGTGATGAGCACCACGCCGTTCGGCCGACGCTCGAATGCCAGGTGCTGGTAGTCGCCGTAGTCCATCGTGGGTAGCCTCCTGTCTGGGTGTGCGGGTCCCTGGAGGCTAGCACAGGGCTTTCCTTGACGCGGCGGGCATCGGCGGGGGAGTATCGCGGGGAACTGTCCGAGTCACACCCGTAGTGAGGAGGGCCTGCGGTGATCACGTGCTACCTCCGCTACACCATCGACCCCTACCAACTCGAGGCCTTCGAGCGCTACAGCCGGATGATCCTGCCGCTCGCCGCGGAGTACGGGGGCGTGCACCACGGCGCCTTCCTGCCGCACGAGGGGCCGAACAACATCGCGGTGCACCTGTTCAGCTTTCCGTCGCTGGCGGAGTACGAGCGCTACCGGACTGCCGTGCGGGAAGACGAGGTCGCGAAGGCGGCCTGGCGTCTGGCGGAGGAGACCCGCTGCATCCTGAGCTTCGAGCGCAGCTTCATGCGCCCGATGTTCGCGAACGAGCCCTGAGCGGGTGGGCTACTGGCCGCGGCCCATCGTGTAGAACTCGCGGTTGGGCCGCATGCCCGCCATGTTGGCCATGCGGTTGGAGAGGTTGAAGAAGGCGGCGACGGCGCCGATGTCCCAGATGTCGGAATCGGTGAAGCCGTGCCCGCGCATCGCCTCGAGCCTCGGTCGACACCCAAATCGGCCATAGAGGTGTCCACCGACCCTGGAGCCCTGTTGCCGGGGATCTCCAGCCCGCTGAGCCTGTCTCCCCCGCCGGGGCGCGCGCCCGCGGCCAGCGCGTGCGCCCCGTATCGCGAGCTGATCGAGGCGGCGCTCACCCGCGGC
>WNFV01014467.1_pt1 | contig 14018 bp, 14 predicted proteins | sample 5400101 | NCBI WGS metagenome assembly WNFV01 (sample SAMN13153361, study PRJNA577476) | soil metagenome | isolation source: 115 cm soil or saprolite under grassland replicate 1 | place: USA:California | collected 2016-06-15 | reverse complement strand
TTCTCCGCGCCCTTTCGGGCGTGGACGGTCATCTCGAAGCGGCTGCGGGGGCGGAGGGTGAGAAGTGGTCTCGCCGAGGGCTCCTCGCCTGGGGCGAGGCGGAGCACCCAGCGCTGGGCGATCGTGGCGAGGGTGGTCGTGCCCTCCTCCCAGGCGAAGGACTCGCCGAGGCAGCCGCGCGGGCCGGCCATGAACGGGTAGTACGCGTAGCGCGGACGGTCGCTCTCCTCGTCGCGCGCCCACCGTTCCGGCGCGAAGCGCGTCGGGTCGGGGAAGAACCGCGCGTCGCGCTGCGTGACGAACGGCGAGAGCACCACCATCGCCCCCGCCGGCACGTGCCACCCGGCGATCTCGACGTCCGTCGCCGCCCGGCGCTGCGTGATCGAGATCGGCGGGTACAGGCGCAGGGTCTCGGCCACCACCCATTCGGCGTAGCGCAGTGCGCGGACATCGTCGGCGGTGGCCCGGCGGTCGCCGAGCACGCGGTCGACCTCCCCGTGAAGCCGCGCCTCCTGCTCCGGGTGCGTCGCGAGCAGCGTCCAGGCCCAGGTCAGCGTGTTGCCGGTGCTCTCGTGCCCGGCGAGCAGCAGCGTCATCACCTCGTCGCGGATCTGCTTCTCGTCGATCACCGGGGTGCCGTCGGCGTCCCGGTGGCCGCGCAGCAACGAGACCAGGTCCCCGCCCTCCGGATCGTGCGACGCGGCCAGCACCCGGTCCACGTACCGCTGCAGGGCCGCCACCCCCTCGCGGTAGCCCTCCGATCGCCGGCTCACGCCGAACGAGGCCCGCCGGTTGAACACCGCCTGCACCTCGGTCAGGGCGTTGTGGATCGCGTCGGCGTCGGCGTCCCCGACCCGGTCGCCGAACAGCGTCTCGCAGATCACGGTCAGCGTGATCCGGCACATGTCGCGCAGGATGTCGACCGACCGGCCGTCGCTCCACGAATCGCGCAGCGCCGCCGAGGCCCGGGCCATCGTGGGCGCGTACGACGGGATCCGGGTGGGATGCAGGACCGGCATCACCGCCTTGCGCATCCGCTTGTGCAGGTCGCCCTCGCTCGTCAGCAGGCCGTGGCCGAGGACCTCGGGAATCTCGTTCAGCTGGCCCTTGGTGAAGTCCCTTCCCTTGGCCACCAGGACCTGGCGGATGGCCTCCGGGTCGTTGAAGAAGTAGGTCGGCTGCACCCCGACCTTGAAGTAGACGGCGTCGCCGAAGTCGGCGCCGAGGCGGCGGTGGAACTCGAGCGTGTCCTGCGCGAGCATCGGCAGCCGTTCCCGCAGGTCGGCGCGGTCGGGACCGGGCGGGCGGATCAGCGTGGCCACGGCCCCGGATACTAGTGCGCACCACAGAGGAGGACGCGATGGCGAAGGTGGAGGTCGAGCGCGAGGGTGCGGTCTGGACGCTCACGCTCAACCGGCCCGAGGTGCGCAACGCGGTCGACGCCGAGACCGCGGCGCTGCTCGAGCAGGCGATCGGCGCCTTCGCGGCCGACGACGTGGCGCGGGCGATGGTGGTGACCGGCGCGGGCGAGGCGTTCTGCGCCGGGGCCGACCTGAAGGCGATGGACCTGCTCGCGCGGCCGGGCCTGGAGCGCTCCAGCCCGATGGGGTTCGGGCGGCTCGACCCCGGCAAGCCCACGTTCGCCGCCGTGAACGGCGGCTGCTTCGCCGGGGGCATGGAGCTCGCCGCCTGGTGCGACGTGCGCATCGCAGACGACCGCGCCGAGTTCGGCGTCCTGAACCGCCGCTGGGGGATCCCGCTCGTCGACGGCGGCACCCAGCGCCTGCCACGGATCATGGGCCTGGGGAACGCGCTGTACCTGATCGAGACCGGCGTGCGGATCGGGGCGCGGCGCGCTCTCGAGCTGGGGTTCGTCCAGGAGGTCGTCCCGGCGGGGACCGCGCTCCGGCGGGCAGGGGAGCTGGCGGCCGTGGCCGCCGCCTACCCTGCCGCGAGCCTGCGCGCCGACCGCGCCTCGGCGCTCGCGGCGCTCGCCTCGCCGCTGGCCGAGGGGCTGGAGCGCGAGGCCCGCGACGGTCTGGCCACGATCGGGGACCCGGAGATGACCGAGGAGCTGCGGCGGTTCGCGGCAGGCGACCTCCCGGAACCACCCCGCGGCTGACCACGGCCGAACGGGCCCGGCATCAGGGGTTTCTATCCCTGCAGGCCGAGTGCCTCGCGGGCCAGGCGGAGCGCCTCCGCGTAGACGTCCTTCGCGGGGACGCCGGCCTCACGGGCGACCCGCGCGCAGTCCTCGAACTCCGGCCCCACCGAGACGACCCGGCCGTTGCGCCGCCCGATCTTCACGCCGACCGGGCCCCACGGCGTCTCGACCTTCATCGGCTCCCGCTCCAGCGGGTGCTTCGCCACCGCGTGGACGCGTACCCCGAGCGTCCCGGTCTCGCCGAAGACGATCTCCTTGACCGTCTCCTCCTGCTCGGGTGAGCAGAGCACCGAGAGCGTCACTCCAGGCCGGCCCTTCTTCATCACGATGGGCGTCAACCACGCGTCCTGCACGCCCGCCGAGAACAGCCGCTCGAGCACGTAGCCGTGCAGCTCGGGGTTGAGGTCGTCGACGTTCGTCTCGAGCACCAGGTCGGTCGGCCGGACGCCGGCGGCGTCGGGGATCGGAGCCGGGGCGACCTCCTCCTCGCCGACCAGGACGCGCAGCACGTTCGGGAAGTCGAGCTTGTGCGTGCCGGCGCCGTAGCCGACGGCCTCGACGCGCATCGTCGGCATGTCGCCGTAGCCCTCGGCCAGCGCCGCCAGGATGGCCGCACCGGTCGGCGTGACCAGCTCCACCGGCACCCCGCGCGAGAACATCGGCACCCCGCGGAGCAGCTCGACCACCGCCGGGCCGGGGATCGGGAAGACGCCATGCTCGGTGCGGTGGATGCCGAAGCCAGTCGGGACCGGCGAGGAGAACACCCGCTCCACGCCGAGCAGCGAGAACGCCACCGCGACGCCGACGATGTCCACGATCGAGTCGAGCGCGCCGATCTCGTGGAACGTGACCAGCTCGATCTCCTTCCCGTGGACCCGCGACTCCGCCTCGGCCAGCCGGCGGAAGATACGGTGCGCGATTCGCCGGGCGTCCTCGGGGAGCTCCGCGGCGTCGAGGAGATTGCGGATGCTGGCGTAGGTGCGGATCACGCTCGCGTCCGGCGCGTGGACGTGGACCTTCACCGCCCGTACGCCCTGGCGTTCCACCCGCTCGCGGCCGATCTCGAACGGCTCGATCGGGAGGCCGAGCAGCACCTCCTGCAGCCGGTCGAAGTCGGCGCCGGCGTCGACGAGCGCGCCGAGGGTCATGTCGCCGGCGATACCGGCGATGCAGTCGAAGTAGGCGAGGCGGACGGCGGCCTCCGATCGCGGCGCTAGACGTCCCGCCGCCGGACGATCCGGTGGGCGAGCTGCGCGGCGCCGAACCCGTTGTCGATGTTCACCACGCCGACGCCGGCGGCGCAAGCGTTCAGCATCGCCAGCAGCGCGGCCAGGCCGTCGAACGACGCGCCGTAGCCGACGCTCGTCGGCACGGCCACCACCGGCCGCGACGTCAGCCCGGCGACGAGCGACGGGAGCGCCCCCTCCATGCCGGCCACCACGATCAGGCAGTCGGCGGCCTCCAGTGCGGCGCGGTGCGCCAGGAGCCGGTGCACCCCGGCGACGCCGACGTCGGCAACCAGGTCGGCCTTCAGCCCGAGCGCGCGGGCGGTCTCGGTCGCCTCCTCGGCCACCGGCAGGTCGGCGGTCCCCGCGGTGACGATGAGCACCGTCCCCGCGGGTGCCTCGTCGGTCACCCGGGCGACCAGCAGGCCGGAACGCGGGTGGTACTCGGCGTCGGGCGCCACCGCGCGCGCCGCGGCCGCCTGATCAGCGGACGCCTTGGTCACGAACACCGGCCCGCCCGGCGTCTTGAGGAGCGCGGCGAGGATGTCCCTGACCTCGGCGGGCGTCTTGCCCGGCCCGTACACGGCCTCCGCCTGCCCGGTGCGAAGCTCGCGGTGCAGGTCGGGGCGGGACTCGCCGGCCCGGACGAACGGGAGGTCCTTCAGCCGCTCGACGGCCTGGTCGGGTGACAGGCGCCCGGCGCGGACCGCGGCCAGCAGGAACCGGAGGGAACGTTCGTCCACGACAGGCCGGAGTGTATACTCCGCCACATCAGAAGGGCAGGTCAGAGGCCCTTTTCACTCATGACGCTGTCGAACCAGACGCTCACGCTGCTCGTGCTGGCCAGCCTGGGGCTGAACGTGCTGCTCCTGTTCCTGCTCGGGGTCTCCCGGGCGGGGCGGCGGGACGGCGGCATCGGCGGCGCGCCGGGGGACGGTCTGGTCGGAGCCGTCGACCAGCACGGGCGCAGCCTCGACCGCCTGACCGCCACCGTGGCCGAGCTGGGGGAGGACCAGCGAAGGCTCGCGGCCACCGTGGAGGGGGCCGTCCAGCACGTCGCCGTGGTCCGTTTCGACGCCTTCGGGGACATGGGTGGCCGGCTGTCGTTCGCCGCCGCGCTCCTCGACGCCCGGGGCGACGGCGTGGTGGTCAGCGCGATCAACGGGCGCACGGACACGCGCGTCTACGCCAAGGCCGTGCGCGGGGGGACGAGCGTCCACAACCTGTCGGAGGAGGAGGAGATCGCGATCCGCGAGGCCTTCGGCGCCGCGCGGCAGGCTGTGAAGGCCAAATGAGCCCGGATCGGAGGGCACCATGATCTGGAGGCGAGACGACGCGGCGGCCCCCGAGCCGCCCGCGCCGCCGCAACCACGGGAGGTCGGCGTGACGGATCAGGGAACGGGAACGGCGGACGCAACGATCGTCGGTCAGGCGGCGAGGCTCGAGGGGACGCTCGTCTCGGCCGGTGCGCTTCGCGTGGACGGCAAGGTGAAGGGCAAGATCAACGCCGACGGCGACGTCACCCTGTCGCCCTCGGCGCAGGTGGAGGCGGATATCCGCGCCGAGAACGTGACGGTCGCCGGGCGGTTCAAGGGCAACGTCACGGCGGCTGGCCGCGCCGAGATCCAGCGCGGCGGTCGGGTGGACGGCAACATCACCGCGAAGTCGCTCGTCGTCGCCGAGGGCGCGGTGTTCAACGGGCAGAGCATCATGGACCAGCAGGCCACGGCCCCCGAGGGCAGCGACGCCAAGCCGGCCCCGGCGCCGGCGCGCAGGGCGCCCGAGACGCGGGCGGCGGCCTCCCCGGCCGGTACTTGATCGACCTGAAGTCCGTTCGCGAGGATCCCGCCCCGGCGCGGGCGGGCCTTGCCAGGCGCGGCCGCGCCGAGGATCTCGACCGGCTCCTCGCCATCGACGAGGAGTGGCGCGGGCTGACGGCCGAGGTCGAGGCGCTGCGCGCCGAGCAGAATCGCGTGTCGAAGGAGGTCGGTCGCGCGGAGGCGACCGAGCGCGAGCGGCTGATCGCCTCCGTGCGGGACCTCACCGACCGGCTGTCCGTCCTGGAGGCGCGCCTGGCGGACGTGGCCGCGCGGCGCGACCGGCTGCTGCTCGAGGTCCCCAACCCGCCGCACCCCTCGGTGCCCGACGGGGAGAGCGACGAGGACAACGAGGTGGTCCGCGTGGTCGGGCAGGTCCCGGAGCGGCCGTGGGCGGCGGACCACGTGGACCTCGGCACCGCGCTCGGCGTGCTGGACCTCGATCGCGCCGTGCGGCTGTCGGGCTCGCGGTTCGCCTACCTGACCGGCCCGGGGGTGTGGCTCGAGTTCGCCCTGGTCCGCTACGCGCTCGATCTGGTGGCCGCGAAGGGGTTCGTCCCGGTGGTGCCGCCGGTGCTGGTCCGCGAGGAGGCGATGTACGGGACGGGCTTCCTGCCGGCCGACGAGGCGCAGATCTACGTCACCCGCGAGGACGGCCTGTACCTCGTGGGCACCAGCGAGGTCGCGCTGGCCGGGCTGCACCAGGAGGAGATCCTCGAGGCCGACGCGCTGCCGCGACGCTACGCGGGGTTCTCGACCTGCTTTCGCCGCGAGGCCGGCTCCTACGGGCGCGACACCCGCGGGATGTTCCGCGTCCACCAGTTCGACAAGGTCGAGATGTTCAGCTTCACGCTGCCCGAGGCCTCGTGGGACGAGCACGAGTTCCTGCTGGCCTGCCAGGAGGAGATCGTCGGAGGGCTGGGGCTGCCGTACCGCGTGGTGAACGTCTGCGTCGGCGAGCTGGGGGCCTCGGCGGCGAAGAAGTACGACATCGAGGTGTGGCTCCCGGGCCAGGGGACCTATCGCGAGCTGACGTCGTGCTCGAGCTGCACCGACTACCAGGCCCGCCGCCTGCAGGCGCGCTACCGCGCCGAGGGCGAGAACCGCCCGATGCACACGCTGAACGGCACCGCCTGCGCGGTCGGTCGGACCATCATCGCCGTCCTCGAGAACGGCCAGCGCGAGGACGGCTCGGTGGCCCTTCCCGAGGCCCTCCACCCGTACCTGCCGCCAGGGATGGAGATCCTGACGCCGGTTCAGCCGTAGTAGGCCTTGGTGTCGTCGAGGCGGAACTTCGCTGCTGCCAGCAACGTGAACAGCACCCCGAAGCCGACGATGACGAGGAGCGGCAGGGCGATCTGGGCGATGCCGCCGCCCTCGAGGATCACCGACCGGAAGGCCTTCATTCCCCAGTAGGTCGGCATGACCGGGGCGATCGCCTGACCCCAGCCCGGCATGGACTCCACCGGCACCCAGGCGCCGCCGATCATCGCCATCGCGAACGCGCCGACGCTGCCGATCGCGTTCAGCTGCTGCATGGTCCGTGACACGGAGGTCACCGCCATGCCGAACGCGGAGAGCGCGAGCGCGAGCACCAGGACGGTCAGGGCGAGCCCGAAGATCGACCCCTGCACGCGCAGGCCGAACAGCGGCCCACCGATCACGAACAGGGCCCCGAGCTGGACCACCGTGACCGCCACGTTCGGGATGACCTTCCCGGCGATCAGGTCCACCGACGTGATCGGGGTCGCCCGCAGCCGGTCCCACGTCCCCCAGCCGTGGTCGCGGAAGAACGTGAACCCGGCCCAGGAGACGCCGAACGCGGCGAACGCGACGGCCATCCCCGGGATGGCGAACTCGGACCCGTTCGCGCCGGGAAAGCCCGCGTCCGCGAGGGCGCCGGCGAAGAGCCCGCGCATGAACGCCACCATGAACAGCGGGATGAAGATCAGGAAGATGACGGTCGAGGGGTCGGTCATCATCACCCGGAACTCGTGCCGGATGATCGCCCCGCTAGTTCGCAGCGACATGCTCCGCCTCCTTGTCGGCCTCGTCGTAGCGCCGTCCGGTGAGCGCCAGGTAGACGGCCTCCAGGTCGGGACGGACGATCTCGACGGCCGCCAGGCTGTTCGCGGGAAGGCGGGGGAGGACGGACGCCAGCGTGGCGGCCGGATCGGCGGTTTGGACGCGCAGCCGCGACCCGTCGATGCTCGCCTGGCCGTCGAGCTTCACCGGCGGCACGTCGCCCTCGAACGTGAGGTCCACGACAGGGGTGGCGTGCGCAGCCACGAGCTCCTCGGCCCGCCCCCGCGCGATCACGCGGCCCTCGTCGAGCAGCACCACCGTGGCGTCGAGGTCCTCGACCTCCTTCAGGTAGTGCGTCGAGTAGAGAACCGCCGACCCATCGGCGGCCAGTCCCCGGACGAGGTTCAGGATGTGCTGGCGGGTCTCGACATCGGCGCCGGTGGTGGCCTCGTCCAGCAGCAGCAGGGGCGGTCGGTGCAGCAGCGCGATGGCGGTGTGGACGCGCCGCTTCTGTCCGCCCGACAGCGTGCCCCCTTGCCGGTCGAGCAGGTCCGCGATGTCGAGCGCCTCGGCAACCTCGTCGATCCGCTTCTTCAGCTCCGCCTTCCCGAGCCCGGCCAGGCGTCCGAACAACAGCAGGTTGTTGCGGACGGAGACCACCGGATAGATGCCCAGGTCCTGAGGCGCCAGGCCGATCCGCCGGCGGACCTCGGCGGTGCGCTTCAGGGCGTCGAGCCCGTCCACCTCCACGATGCCCGAGTCGGCACGGCGCAGCCCGGCAACGATCCCCTGTTCGCGCGGACCCGGACGAAACGGACCCGAGTCTAGTACCGCGGTCGGATGGCCCTCACGCTCCATCGCGCGACGCCCTCGAAGCCGCGGTGATCCTGGTTGGGAAACGGTGTAAGGTCGCCAGACGGTGACCGAATCGAGCGGAACGTCCACCGCGCCCGCTCGCAGCCGTACCAAGACGATCGTCCAGGCGGCCATCTCCCTGGTCGTCGTCGTCGTCGTCTTCGCGTTCGCCATCCCCAAGATCGCCGACTACTCGGCAGTGTGGAAGACGATCCAGACCCTGACGTGGCTCGAGTTCGTCTCGTTGTTCGCGGCGATGGTCTTCAACCTGTTCACCTACTGGCTGGCGAACCAGGCCGCGCTCCCGGGGCTGACGCTGGCCCAGTCCGCCGTGCTGACCCAAACCACGACGTCCGTCGCGAACATCCTTCCCTTCGGAGGCGCCGTCGCCGTCGGCCTGACCTACCGCATCCTCGGGTCCTGGGGGTTCGGTCCTTCCTCGATCAGCCTGTACGTCCTGGTGACCGGGATCTGGAATGTCTTCCTGAAGCTCGGCCTCCCGGTCGTGTCGATCGCCCTGCTCGCGTTGACCGGCAAGCTCACGTCGATCTTGCTGGTTGCATCGCTGATCGGCGTCCTCCTGCTAGCGGGCGCGGTGGTGCTCTTCGGGCTGATGCTCTGGAAGAAGGAGTTCGCCCGCCGGATCGGGGACGGCGTGGGACGCGCCGTCTCCGTCCTGCGTCGCCTCATCCGCAAGCCACCGGTCGAGGGCTGGGGCGAGGCCGCCGTACGGTTCCGCAAGCAGACGATCCGGCTCGTGGCGAGACGATGGCCGTGGCTGACGCTGACGACGGTCGCCAGCCACCTGGCGCTGTACCTGGTCCTGCTGCTCGCGCTCCGCCACGTCGGGGTGTCCGAGCAGGAGGTGAGCTCGGTCCAGGCGCTCGCCGTGTTCGCCTTCGGTCGGCTCCTCGGGGTGCTCCCGTTCACCCCGGGAGGCCTGGGGCTGGTCGAGCTGGGGTACATCGGCGGCCTGGTCGCGGCCGGGGGCAACGAGCCGCAGGTGGTGGCCGCCGTGCTGCTGTTCCGGACCCTGACCTTCGGCATCCAGATCCCGCTCGGCGGCTTCACCTACGCGATCTGGAGGGCCCGGCGCGGCTGGCACAAGGCACCCCCTCACGTTCCCCACGAGCCAGAGCCCGCGTCGGCGGAGGTCTGACCGGGCGGCGATCCGCCGGCTTCCTGGACACGCGAAGCACCCCGCCGCCCGATCGCATCGCGTGCCTCGGTGACCAGGGCCGTGGCGCCGAGCGCCACGCCGGTGCCGAGCAGGACTCCCGCTACCACGTCCGAGAGCCAGTGCGCGTTCAGGTACACGCGCGACAGAGCCATGACGAAGACGAACGCGATGGCGACGGCCTCCCACTTGCGCCGCCGCCGCCCGGCCGGCATGGCGACGAGGACCAGCGCCACCGCGGTGGCGGCGCCGGCGACGGCGTGTCCGGACGGGAACGAGAACCCCGTCGTCGCCACCAGGGGCGCCGGCGGCCGCCCGCGGTGGAAGTACACCTTCGCACCGGTCAGGACGAGCTCGGCCGACACCCAGGTCAGGACCCACGAAGAGAGCGCGCGCCACCGTCGGGTTGCGGACATCCTCGAGAGCGCTGTACGTCGACCGGTCGAGGTCCCCGACGAAGGCGATCGTCGTCGCCGGCGCCTCCCGCGGCGGATGTCGGCCAACCGCGAGGAAGACGAGCGTCAGAGCGACGAGCAGAACGATGGAGTACACGAGCACCCGGCGATGGTTGGCGAGGGCGGCGGGTTCGGGGCCCGCCGCTACTCCCCGATGCACGGTGGGGCTCCCGCGCCACAGAGGATCTGCCCGAACTCCTCGCGCACGTGCTCCACGAGCGGCGCCCGGGGGCGGAACGACAGCGCCTCGTCGACCTCGAGTGCCAGGGTGGTGGAGGCGCCGGCCCGGAACCGGAAGCGGTACGTGACGCAGCCCCCCGGGAACCGGTAGTACCGGTTGGCCTGGTAGGCGGGGCTGAGGGCGAGCGGCTCCTCGAACCGCCGGGTGCCCGCCTCGTCCGGTGCTGGAGCGACCTCGACGGCGCTCCCCACGTCGCACTCGCCGGTCAGGTCGACCTGGACCGCGCGGAACCCTGCGCGATCGTTCGCCAGCCAGAACGTCGCCCGGTTGCTGCGGACGTCCTCACCCTCGTAGGTCCACCCGGCGGGGAACTCCTTGATACACGGAAGCATCGTGGCCGACGGGACGGCCTGGGCGGACAGGATGGTCAGCGTGGGGTCGGCGGCGGTGCAGGACGCGCGAACCTCGTGCGCGACGCCACAGGCGGGCAGCAGGACGGCGGCAAGGGCGCCGGCGGCGATCGATCCGCGCGCACGGAGGCTCACGTGAACACCGCCCAGTTGGACGTGAGCGTGAGGACGGCGAGCAGGACCCCCAACAGGGCACCGATCGTCAGGAGGACGCGCCGCAGGGACCAGCGCTGGATGGCGACCGGCGGGGAGGGAGGCGCCAGCTCTCTGAACCGCCGCAGCAGGTCGCGGCCGTCCCGCTTCAGGAACGCGCGGAGCTGCGTCGGGCTGGCCACGCCCCGGGTGGCGGCGAACGCTTCGCCGATCTCCACGGGGCTGAAGTACTTCAGCGCCTGCCGGTACACGCTCTCCGCGTCGGTGCGCAACCCGAGGACGAGCATCATGTTCCCGAGATCCACGGCCTGCCGCCACGGCGACGGGCGAACCTGAACGAAGAACACGTCGATCAGCTTCAGCTGTCCTTCGCGCACCATCAGGTTGGCGGGCTTCACGTCACGGTGCGCGAGGCCCATGTCCCACATCTCGCGGATCAGCCGGAGCCCCTGGTCGACCACGCCCGCGTCGATCTCCGCATCCCCGAGCTCGACCGCGCCGTCGAAGAACTCCATCACGATCATGTACTCCCGCTCGGGTGTGATCTCGACGATCCCGTACGGCTTCGGGGCCGGAAGCCCTCCCTCGTACATCAGGCGCAGCGTGTAGTCCTCGTACTCGACGAAGCGGCGGACGGACTGGAAGGGCGTCTCGTCCTCGAGCGCGCCGTAGAGGATCGAACGCCCGAGCTTGTACCAGCGGTCGGCGCGCACGTGACTCTTCGCGTAGAGCTTGGCGAACAGATAGCGCTCGGGCTCGTCGCCCGAGGCGCCCACCCGCAGTCGCAGGGGGGTCGAGCCCCCGGAGGCCTCGAGCCCGACCGGCTTCGCCTCCAGCACATCCAGGCCGATCTGGTCGCGAACCGCCTTGACGATGGCCTCTCCGCGCGGTCCACCCACGTCCAGGTGCGCGGACTTGCCCCGACGGTAGGAGACGGGGAAGACGTCGGTCGGGGTGAACAACCGGAAGAGAGCGAGCCCCAGGGCCACGCCGAGCACCGTTCCGAACCCCGCGCTGGTGGGCTGGTCGACCGCGAGATACAGCCGCGCCAGAAACACCAGCGCGAGGACGACCACGATCGCCACCTTGGCGAGGTAGCGTGGCCGGCCGGCCACGACCAGGGCGAAGGCCATCCCGACCAGCGTCACCGCCAGGCCGCCCATCGGGCGCGACGGCATGGAGAACCCCTGCCAGCCGGCCAGGATCGTGACGCCCAACGGGCGAGGGCGCTGCGTGATCTCCGAGATCTGGAGGGCGACGAACTCGAACGCCAGGGTGGCGCCGAGGAACACGAACAGGTGCCGCCATCGACGGAAGCCGACCAGCGTCAGGATCGTCGCCCAGCGCAACGCCCGGATGGTCCAGGTCGAGGCCGTGCCGTTCACGACCAGCATCACGTTGGTCAGCCAGTTCGAGCGGAGCGTGGCCATCCACCGCAGCCGTTCGGTGTCGAATTGCTCGAAGATCTTCTGGAACGGGCCGAACAGGGCCAACCCGGTGACGGCCACCACATAGAGAGACAGCTGGAGCCAGAGCTTGCCGCTTCGCCCGAGGTGGTGTGGCAGCGGCGGCGGCTGGCCTGATGGCCGGCGGGCCCGACCACGGCGGAGTTGCCGTGACTCTTCGCCGACGCTCATCGCCCGATGGCCGTGTCGGTCTCCGCTTTCGAGGGTCTCCCGATGCTATCCCACCGACCGCGTCAGGCCGCGCGCGCTGAGCCACGTCGCCGCGACCATGGCGGGTGCGCGGCCCTCGATGGCGACCAGCGCGTTCAGGCTTCGAAGCTCTTCGGTGGTGAGCAGCCCCGACACGGCGTTCACGGCGTCCACCAGCGGACGACCGAGGTGGTCGACCACGGACCGCCGGACGACCGGCGTTACGTTCTCCGCGGGCTGCAGGCCGCGGTCGTCGGCGAGGAAGACCAACCGGTTCGCTTCGACTCGTCCGTCGGTCGTGAACATCAGTCCAACGTCCACCTGCCCGCTCCTCAGGGCCGCCGCGGTCAGCGGACCGCTCGCGTCGAGCGGCACGAAACGCTCGAACGTCAGTCCGTACACCGACTCCAGACCGGGCAGGCAGAGTGGCCGCTGTGGGCACTCCACCGACCCGCCGAACGTGAAGGAGGGCGCCAACGGGACCAGGTCGCTGATGGTCGTCAGTCCGTACTCGGCGGCCGTCGCGGCGGTCACGGCGATCCCGTTCTGGTTCTCGGCGGGCGCGGCGTCGAGGACCGTCACCCCACGCCGCGCCATCACTGCCGTGAGGGCGTCGTGGGTGGCTTGCGGGTCGGCCGTGACCGGGGTGGCTCCAAGGCCGGCGAATGCCAGCGCGCTCCCCGCGTACTCGGGCACGAACTCGACGAGCCCTGCCTGCAGCGCGGGCGCCACGAGCTCACGGGCCCCGAGCCCGAGCTCTCGCTCGACCCGGATTCCCGCTGCCTCGATCGCCTGAGCGTAGATCTCGGCGAGCAGGACGCTCTCGGAGAACTCGAACGAGGCGACCACGACGGTGTCGTCGTCGGCCAGCGGCCGGCCCGCGGTGGGCGCGGGCCCGCACGCGGGTGCCAGCACGGCGAGGGCGACCGTTGCAGCAAGCCACGTGACGCGCCCGGTTCGCCGAAACATGGAAGCCTTGCCCGAGCCTACACTCGGCTCCAGGGGGGAATGCCGGAGCGGACGAACGGGGCGGTCTTGAAAACCGCAGAGCCCGCGAGGGCTCCGGAGGTTCGAATCCTCCTTCCCCCGCCGGCTGTCAGCCGTCCGCGCCCGCGTCGGTCTCGCCCGGGGCTTCCTCGTCGGACTCCTGACCGATCACCCGGAAGTGCTGGTCAAGGCTCACCTCGACCTGCCGCCCGTCCTCCAGACGGATCTCGACCCCGTAGGCGGCCCCGTCGTCGCCGACCTCGGTTTCGACGACGGTCCCGCCGCCGGTGTGCTCCAGGGCCGCCGCCACCGCCCGGTCCAGGTCCGAGCCCGTGAGCGGGGCGTCGCGGTCGCCCCCCGCGGCGATGGCGATCCCGGCGCCGATCCCGATCGCGGCCAGTCCCACGGCGCCCAGGGCGAGCCAGCGGGCCGTCCTGCTCGTCAGCCTTCGCATGCTGCCTCCCTTCTTCGTCCTGGCGGATCGTGCCCCATCGCGGATGAGATGACGGTGAGTCCCGCAGCGGCGTGCCTCAGAGGTAGTGCGTCTCGCGGGCGTGAGCTTCGAGGTCCTCGCGGAAGTCGGGGTGGGCGATGTCGATCAGCGCCCGGGCGCGCTCGGCGATCGAGCGGCCGTAGAGCTCCGCCACCCCCCACTCCGTGACCACCGTCTTGACGTGGGCGCGGGTGGTCACCACGCCGGCACCCTCCGACAGGAACGGGGCGATCCGCGAGACCGTCCCGCCGGCGGCGGTCGAGGGGAGCGCGATGATCGCCCTGCCCTCGCGGGCCAGGGCGGCACCGCGGATGAAGTCCATCTGCCCGCCGACCCCGCTGTAGAGGCGCCAGCCGATCGAGTCCGCGCACACCTGCCCCGACAGGTCGACCTGGATGGCGGAGTTGATCGCCGTCATCC
>WNFV01010538.1_pt1 | contig 14020 bp, 15 predicted proteins | sample 5400101 | NCBI WGS metagenome assembly WNFV01 (sample SAMN13153361, study PRJNA577476) | soil metagenome | isolation source: 115 cm soil or saprolite under grassland replicate 1 | place: USA:California | collected 2016-06-15 | reverse complement strand
TCGTCATCGTCGCCATGCCCTATGGTGTGCTGGACCCGCAGCGGCTTTCCCAGGCATCGCGGACATGCTTGGAACGCGCTCTGGACTGGTGGCAAAAATCGATGCACACCTCTAAGCACAAGACTTATTTTGTCCTGGCTGGCTACGACGCCGACCACGGGCAAGAGATCAAATTGCGGCGCAGTATCATCGAAGGTTCACTACAGGAGGAACCGGAACTATTGAGCAACATCATCGAGGTCAGCGCGAGAAATGAGGTCAGCCTAGCGCAAAAGATCGCGCGTGTCCGAACCCTGCTGCCCGTCGAAACCATCACGGTCTTCGTCGAATCCCGCAACGCCGTGAGCGTCAAAGCGATCTTCCAGAGGAAGTTCGGCAAGACACTGCAAATTAGAAGGATTAAAGCGAATTTCGAGTTCAATCACCAGTGGATCACCACGTCGACGTCGTTCGCGTGGTTCTCGCGCAATTGGTTTCTAAGGATTTGGTTCGAGGTGAAGCGACGGATGGGACGGGGATTAAGAAAGAAAATTCGCTACTGGTTTAGGTCGTAAAAAAAACTGGAGTACTGGAGTAATGGAATACTGGAGTACTGGTTTTTTTTCCCCACCCACCACTCCAGTACTCCATCACTCCATTCTTCGCTTACGCTACCTTCGACACTCGCTCGCTTGAGCGTTCGACAGAGAATTCTTTCTCCAACCACCAATGCGCCACCTCGCTGCCGGTGGCGAACCAAACGCCTTTGTGCGACTTCATATAGCCGATCATATCGGACAATGTTTTCGCCCTACCCGGCCGGCTGGAAATATAAGGATGGAATTGGAACGGACAGAATGTCGGCGCGATGGTCGACTCTTCGTAGAACTGGTCGAACATCCCTTTCCAGATCACTAGCGTATCGTTAGGATTGCCCGAATCGCGATGGCCGTAGGTTCTACCGTCACCGAACGGTTGACGCGGCAACTCGACGAGCTTCTTTTTACCACTCTGCCAAACAAATGGCAGGTCGTGCGAAAAGGAGTTGCTGTTCCACAGATAACCTTGCTCCAAGAGCAACTCCAAGCTATTCGGGCTTTGCGTGCAGGATCGCCAGCCGGACGGGCGCTTCTTGGCCCGGTTCAAAATCATTTCCGTCGTGCGCTTGATGACGTCGCGTTCTTCGTCTTTGGTCAGGTCCCGCGCAACCTCATGATGATAGCCATGACCGGCGATCTCGTGACCCTGGGCGATGATCGCGGCCACTTGGTCCGGATAGCGCTCGGCAAGCCAAATACCAGTTTTGGGGCCGTACTCTGCCTGGGTATATTCTTCATGATTCATCTTGCCGTTTTTGTCCGGCTTAACGTCTTCGCCGCCTTGAAAATCGAAGCTGAGCAAGACGGCGATGCGGGCATCGCCCGGCCAGTGAATTTTGCCATTGGAATGAAGTTCTTCGAGCGCCATTATGAACCTCCTACGTTGCCGACTCTAGGTATTTTTGAGCCATCCTCAACCTGCCGATCGATCATCCAGAATATTGATAAACCACCGATTGAACACTTGCAAGTTAATTCACAGAATCACGTTGTGAGTCCGGTGAAAAGATTGTATAGAGGGGCCGAACACTCTTCGGAGGTGCTCTATGACGGGAGTCAATGGAAAATTCAACGTTGGCGGGGTGCTCTTAAACCAGCCCTTTAAGATTCGACGGCTCGGCCACTTCGGGTTTAACCTGAATCATATGGAAGAGGGATTACGTTTCTATGTCGAACTTCTCGGCTTTCGGATTTCCGACACCATGGACTATTCGCGGCGCGCCAAAGATCCGGCGCAAATGGCCGGTCTCGGTGATCCCAACGGCTATTTCACCCGCTACGGCAACGATCACCACGCCATGGTGCTTTTTCCTAAGCGCGTGCGTGACGCGCTTGGCCGGCATGAAAAGCCGGGCGTGACGGTTAATCAGATTACCTGGCAAGTCGGCAGCTTGAGAGAGGTCGGCAACGCGATTAAATGGTTCAACGAACGAGACATCAAGCAGCAGCGATCGGGGCGCGATATGCCGGGATCGAACTGGCACACCTATCTCTATGATCCCGACGGCCACAGCAATGAGCTTTATTACGGCATCGAGCAGATCGGTTGGAACGGCTACAGCAAACCGCGCGCGATGTACGATCGCGGCTTCGACAAACCGCCCGAGTTGCCGCAAATCGCGGAATTCGACGAGGTGCAGCAAGCCCAAGCCAGGGGCGTCGATTTTTTTTCCGGGTATCGCTACGTCGACAAACTATCTGCGATCTACGACGTAGACGGTGTTCTTCTGCCTCGTCCGTTCAAAATCGTCCGGCTCGGACCGGTTTATCTCTTCGTTGAAAACCTTGAATCCGCGGCTGCGTTCTATCGCGACACTCTAGGCTTTACGTTGACCGAAGAAATAATCTGGCGCGGCGAACGCTGCCTGTTTTTACGCTGCAACACCGAGCATCATTCCGTTGCTCTCCTGCCGCTCACGTTGCGCGAGTCCCTCGGCTTGAGTCCGCACTCCAAATGCGCCGCTTTCGGACTTCAACTGGCCAACTACCGACAACTCAAAGACGCTGTCAAATTTTTCCACGACAACGGTGTCCAAGTGACCGAATCCATTCCAGCGGAACTTCACCCCGGCATCGAATACTCCGCAACCGTCCGCGATCCGGACGGCCACACGATCCAAATTTACTACGCGATGGAACAGATCGGCTGGGAGGGAAAACCGAGACCGAAGGAATTGCGAAAACCACGCCGGCTCAGCGACTGGCCGGAAACGCTGGATCGAGACGACAACGCCTACCTCGGAGAGCCATTCTTGGGTCCATGGGGATAAATCAGTTGAAACGATCGCGAATGAACGTTAGCGAAGCCGCTCATAGTTCGATTCCCTTCGAAATCCGATTCTCTCCCCCTCGACGGGGGAGAGTTAGAGTGGGGGTGAAACGCCGCGTAACTAGAAACCGACGCCGCACCCCTATCCTGACTCCTTCGACTTTGCTCAGCACAGGCTTTCCGCGTCAAGGGGAAAGGAACCGTACGTTTGGAAGTCAAATTCGAAAGTTCATACCGATCATCGCGATCGCGATGCTCCTGATTAGCTCCAATAGCAAAGCCAATCCCTACATACCCAAACCCGGCGAGCCAACCACCCCAGCCCGCGTCGGTACCTGTTCGATCACCGGCGGCTTCATTCACTTTTACAGCGCGCTGTACAACGGTCTCTTCGACAAGTACGGGATCAAGATCGAGCATGTGACACTGCGCGGCGGCGTGGTCAGCCTGGCCGCGTTGTCCGCCGACGAGATCCAATTTATCTACTGCTCCGCCGATCCGATGATCCCGCGCATGGCTGCCGGAGCCGACGCCAAATTAATTGGCTCACCCATCGTGGGCCTGCCGTGGGTGCTGATGGGCCGCAAGGAGATCAAACGGCCTCAGGATCTCAAAGGCAAAACCATCGCCGTGGCCCGGCCCGGTGGTCTCACTGACCAACTGGCAAAGTCAGTGATGAAAAAATTCAACTTGACGACACAGGACGTCAAGCTGCTTCACATCGGCGGAACAGGCCAGCTCGAGCCTTACAATGCCATGCTGCAGGGACTGACTCAGGCCACTTTTCTCACGCCCCCCCTGGATGTTCGCGCCAGGAGAGATGGCTTCGCTCTGATCTATAATCTGAACGAATTAGACGTGCCGGCTGTTTATAGTTCCATGTTCACCAATCTAAAGAGCCTTAAAGAACGGCCGGCGCTCGTTCAGAAGTTTGTCGCAGCCATGGCCGACGCGATCTTCTTTCTGGAAAAAAATCCTGACAAAGGAAAAGCAGCACTATCGAAAGTTCTGAGCGTTAACGATCAAGAGGTTCTGCAGTCGGCCTATGACGCCTATGCCAAGGGAATGGTCAATCGCCGGCTCATCGTGCCGGTCAACGCCGTGACGCAGGCCGTGGAAATGGCGCGCGAGGAAGGCACACTAATCAGAAAGAAACCCGCGGAGATTATCGATAATAGTTTCGCCGAACAATTGGACAAAAGCGGTTTTCTAAAAGAGCTCTGGGGCAAACAACTATAGGGGCGCAGCATGCCCCGCCCCTAACCGCCATTGCGACAAACAAAATCACGGAGGCAAGGACCATGGAACAAAAAATAACTTTTCAATCCGATGGACTTAAACTAGCAGGCATCGTCGATACTCCGCCGGACTTAAAACCCGGTGAGCGTCGACCGGCGTTCGTCGTCCTACATGGTTTCGGCGGCAACAAAGACGGACAGGGCCAAATAGTCGTCGCCAAGCAATTCAACCAATGGGGCTACGTGACATTGCGCGTCGACTTTCGCGGCTGCGGCGAGAGCGAAGGCGAGCACGGAAGAATTATTTGCCTCGATCAAGTCGCCGATACGCGTAATGCGATCTCCTACATGGCGGCGCGCTCTGAAGTAGATCCGCAGCGAATCGCTCTGGTAGGGAGCAGCTTCGGCGCGGCTGTCGCCGTGTTCACCGGCGGCGCCGACCAACGCGTCGCCGCGGTGATTTCGTGCGGCGGTTGGGGCGACGGCGAGCGAAAATTCCGCGGCCAGCATCCGACGCCGGAAGCGTGGTCCAAGTTCACCAATATGCTGGAAGAAGGCAAACGCCATCGCGAGCGCACCGGCAAGTCGCTGATGGTGCCCCGCTACGACATCGTGCCGATCCCGGAAAAGTTACGCCGCAATATGAGCGCGGGTTCGATCATGGAGTTTCCCGCTGAGACCGCGCAGAGCATGAACGATTTTCGCGCGGACGATCAGGTCGGCAATATCTCGCCGCGGCCGCTGCTATTGCTTCACAGCGCCAACGATTCGGTGACACCAACTTACGAGTCGATCGAGATGTTCAAGCGCGCCAAACAACCGACCGAATTGCATTTGTTATCGGATGTCGACCATTTCACGTTTAACGAAGAAAATCCGCGGCTGACACGCATTGTTGCAGACTGGCTTGAACGGTATTTTCCGGTTAATAAGAGGTAGGAGAATTTGGTGTCGGGAGGATAAATGATCAAATTTCGTTCGCCCTGAGCTTTGTCGAAGGGCGTGTAACGAGCTAGGACTCTCCGTGCCGAAAATTGACCACAACAAGCTGCTCATTTTTTGCAAACAGCTTCTCGTCGGAGGCGGCATTCCGCAACCGGATGCCGATCTCGTCGCCGAGCTGCTCGTCAAAGCCGAGCTGCGCGGCTATGCCGGCCACGGCGTAACACGGGTTCTCCAGTATTTGGCGTTCATTGAGAACAAAATCTATGATCTGAACGCAAAACCCCAAGTCGAACGCGAAGGCAAGGTAACCGCTGTCATCGACGCCAAGCATTACATCGGCCAGATCGCTGCACACATGGCGATGACGCTCGCGATTAAAAAAGCCAAGGCGCATGGTGTAGGCATCGTCACTTTGCGTCGCGCCGGCCACACCGGACGGCTCGCGGATTACATGGAGATGGCGACGGAACAGGGACTGATGGGCATGGGCGCTGTCAGTGTCGGGTCGGCGACGACGACTCTTTACGGCGGCATGAAACCGATCACCGGCACGAATCCGATGGCCTTTGGCATTCCGACGCGAAACGGCGAGCCGATCATCCTCGACTTTGCCACGGCTTCGATGAGCATGGGCGAGATCCAGAAGCGAGTCGCCAAGAAGGACCCGATTCCCGACGGTGTGATCCTCGACGGCGACGGCAATCCGACCAATGATTTTAAGGCGTTTCGCGGTCCGCCGCGCGGGGTGTTCTTACCCTTCGGCGGCTACAAAGGATCAGGCGTCGCGCTGGTAACTGAAATTCTCGGCGGGCTGCTTTCCGGCAACGGGCCGGGGAAAAATTGGTGGGACAAAGGCGGGCATGGCGTAAACGGAGTTTTCTTGCAAGCATTTGCCGTAGAAGAATTCCAACCACTCGAGGCTTTTTACGACAAAGTCGACGAGTTTATCGCGTCTATAAAATCGACCCAGTGCGCGCCGGGATTTAATGAGATCGTACTGCCTGGAGAAATGGCGCGAAGACGGGAAACCAAGCAGCGAAGTGAAGGTGTAGAGATTGACGCAGCGACCTGGGAGCAGTTGACAGAACTCGCGTCCGAACTCGGAGTTGCTCCGTTGCCAAATGCTTTGTAGCCAAAGACGGCTGGAATGCTACTGATGCCCGGAACAGAGATACAAAAAATGTCTCACGATTTTGAGGAGAATTCTGCGGAAGCCAAGAACATTTTGTTTCTGAAGGCTGCCGCATTTTTTCTGGCTCTTGTGCTCGGCTGGAGCGCGGAAGCCCAAAGCCAACCAAAAGAGGTTGTTGAAGGGGCCAAAAAGGAGGGCCAATTAGTTTTCTATTCAGGCATCCCGATCCCGGATGCGCAGTCCATCTTGTCGGCTCTGGAGCGGAAGTATCCGTTTATCAAGACCACCTTCTACCGAGCTACCGGTCCCGCCTTGGTCTCTCGGATTCAAACGGAGCAGCGCGCCGGCAGTCACATATGGGACGTCATGAACTCCACCGGTTTTGAGCCTTATGCGCTTCTCGAGCAAGGCTATTTCGCTAAGCACGATTCTCCCGAGAGAAAGTATTTTCCAGACGGGCATAAGGACAACGAAGGCTATTGGGCCACCATGTACACAAGCCCGATGATCGTTAGCTACAACACGCGCCTGGTATCACCGGGAGATCTGCCGAAGGAGTATCTCGATCTTTTGCAGCCGAAGTGGAAAGGCCGGTTGGGATTGGACTCCTCCGATTTTGAATGGTATGCGAACCTGCGAAAAATATGGGGTGCGGAGAAGGCGCAGAAATTTCTCGAAGGATTGAGAAGGCAGGAAGTTCGTTTGGTACAGGGACGCGCATTATTGACAGAGCTACTCACCGGAGGCGAGATCGCGATCCTGGTCAATAATTTTCTACAGAACGCCGTTGAAGCCAAGCGCAAGGGCAGCCCCGTGGAGTTGTTAGCGCTCGACCCCGTGGTCTCGGCGGCAGGACTTGTCGGCATCAACAAACTCGCGCCTCACGCCAACGCGGCCAAGCTCTTCGTCGATTTTGTTCTGTCAAAAGAAGGTCAGGAGCTAATCGTCAAGACGGACCGCAGTTCGGTCCGAACAGATATAGCAGGCAATCCAATCGATATGATAAAGAACGTCAGGATTATCCCTTCGGATCTAAATCTAGGAAAAAATTACGTCCAAATTAGGGACGAGTTTCGAGATCTGTTAGGGATAAAATAGTTAGCGTCTGGGAGGAATAGAGCCGATGGCTTATATCGACTGTGATTCCCATATATTGCCCAGTGATGCCTTTGACGAGGTAGCGCCAGAATTCGGCGCTGAGGGTCCCAAGATCGTCATTGACATCAAGGGCAATTCCTTTGTCGCGTACGCGGCGCGGCAGCGAAATATTCCCGACTATGCGCGCCATATTCCCAACCCATTTAACCCGAGACCGCGGATTTCGGGAGATGACCCGTCGATTCGGGTCGCTGATATGACCAAGGCTCATTTCGACATGCAGGTGTTGGTTCCCAGTAATGGCGCCTTCTATTACGATGTAGAGCCCAAGTTGGCAGTGAGCGTTTGTCGATCCTATAACAATGCGATTGGCAGAATCCTAAAAAAATATCCAGGCAAATTTATCGGGCTAGCAACGATTCCCCTCCAAGATACTCATTTGGCGGTTCAGGAGTTGGAGCGCGCCGTGCGAGAGCTGGGATTTTCCGCGCCCGTAAGCTACACCAGCGTCGGAGACAAGGATCTCGATGCGGAAGAATTATGGCCTTTCTACGCTAAGGCTGAGGAACTGAATGTTCCGATCATCGTGCATCCGGTCAACACTGGACCGATTGCCGGCGGCTGGCGGCTGACAAGGCACTACAAAACGCGCGGCTACGGCTTTTGGAGCGCTCTGGGAAACTGCTACGAAAACACACTGGCACTGGCGAACCTGATGTTTGGCGGGGTCTTGGACGCTTTTCCCAAGCTGCGCTTTTGCTTTATGGAGGGCGGAGGAACTCAAGTTCCGCATCTTATGGATAGTCTCTTCGCAGTGTACCAGGGAGAAGGTGACTACGATCGCCTTCAAACGAGGCTCAAGCAGGAACCCGTCGAGTACCTGGACCGCCTTTACTTCTCCATTCGTCCCACCGAGACGCTGCTCGGTGTTGTGGTCGAACGTCTCGGAACTCAAAGTTGGGTGGTGGGGACCGACTACCCTCATGCCGACACCATGGGAAGCTGGCCCAATACCGTGCCGGTCATTCAGGCACGGGAAGATTTGTCACAGGAGGCGAAAGAGGGGATTCTCGGCGGCAATGCTCTTAGACTTTTCGGAATGGAGCGATAAAATAGACTCTTCGCGTAACACAGAAAGTAGCGAGCCCCCTTTGAAAATATTCTTTGTGACCTTCTTTGTGGTTAAACAAAACTCTTGAGGAGATAATCATGGTTATACGCGAATTAAAGGACGGACGCGCTTACGTAAGTTCACAGGAAGATCATGCCGAGCTCGCCGCGCAGTTTGCGGCGCACTGGGGCAACGATCGCTTCTCCAGACTGCGGCCCTATCAAACCATGGTTTTCGCGACCACCTACCACGACAGCGGTTATCGCGAGTGGGAGGGAAATCCACCAATGAATGTGCAAAAGGGCCGGCCCTTCGCGCATCGAGAAGAGGTGCCGAATTTCGAAGCAACCGAGCTCAAAGCCTACTCCAGAAACGTCGACTGGATTAGTTCCCACGATCCTTACGCAGGTTTATTGGTGTCCATGCATCGCACCGGCCTGTGGCACAATCGCTACAATATTTTCACGGAACCAGCTGGCAGGCTTCGCGAACGAAGCGAAGCAGTGCAAAACGCCAAGAAAGAGATGGAAGTGAAGCAAGAAGAGAGCAAAAAATCTTTTGTTACGAAAGATCCCGGTTTTCTCAACGAGCTTGCGTACAATTACATGGTGCTGCAAATATTCGATTTGCTGTCGCTCTACTTCTGCTGCGACGGCTATGCATCCGATGAACAATTCAAGGAATACAGCATCGCTCCGGTCCGCGTTTCCTACGACAGCGACAAGACCGTGAAGCTCACGATCCGCCCCAATGGCGCCGGCGCCGTGATCATGGATCCCTATCCATTCGACGTAAGTCCCGTAACGTTCTCCGCGCGCGCCAGGATCGTCGCCCCGCCAAAAGAAAAATCCGAAGCGGCCTGCGTCGACGCTTATCACAAGGCGACGCGACAGATGTTGACGTTCGAAGTGTCGGCGTGATTTGACCGCCCGGGGACTGGCTACTTTCAAGTATTTTTAAAAGTTGCCTGTCCCCATTCACTCCGTTCATCTAACTGCATGCACCGCCGAGGCACAGAGTGCGCAGAGTTTTTCTTTCCACACTCTCCACCTCGGCGTCCTCAGCGCCTCCGCGGTGAACCACCCGACCCTTCGTGCGCTTCGTGGTGCTCCTAATCTTAATCGTCGGAAATCACCACTCGAATCGCCTGTCCCCTGCCCGACTCCGGACATGCGCTGGCGGCGACAAGTAAATCCATTTCGGCTCGGAAGTCGACATACGCTTCGTCTTTTGGGCGAATCATCGTGTCGTACATGATGCCGGTGTCGGGATCGATGCGCATGCATTGAAATATATTGAACGGGCTCGGCACGTCGTCCGGCGAAATATTCCACCGTTTCACCGCCGCGCTCAGATTTTCCCAACAGCCGTGGTCGGGGATTTCCTCCGCCGTCTTCGGATTGATATCAACGCCTTCCGCGAACACCCGCTTCGATATCCCCTGAGCCACCATCTCGAAACGCTTCCTGCTGCACATCCCCTTCTGTAGATCATGCCGCCCTTCTTTGAACGTGTCTTCGAGGATCGTCAGCATCGGATTGTTGCGCTTGGAGTATAAAATATCGCCGGTGCTGATAAAAATTTTCACCTGATTCGTCTTTGTTCGTGCCTGATCAAACCGTTCGGTCAAATCGTGCAAGTTGAAAGCGACGAAATCGACGATACTCTTCCCCGCGATCTGCAGTCTCTGTCTCTTTTTTACTTCGAACGCCGCGCCGGAATTTTTCGGCACGACTACGCTCTTCAAGATAGCCATTAAAGTCTCCTCATAAATACACGCCTGCCAAGCGGATGAATTCTTTCATCAGGCAGTTGGAGCTGTCAAATAGAAAGGTGAATCCCCGAAATTCTGTCCAGCAATCATGACTCAGCCAGGCCTCAGAGACCGGGCACAGCTTGAAAGTATTGCATGAGATTGCATAGACGCGTCGATCCGATCAGTTCAATCTTACGCTAAATCCGGTCTTCTCACCCAACGAATAACTCTTGCCTTCCGTCGTAAATCTCACTTTTCTCTACCACCGCCCGCGTGATACATAACGAATGGTGTGTGCAATGAAGAAAGCGGGTGTCTTATCAATCTTGCCTGTAGTGGTACTGCTTGCCGTTGCAGTCATAGCCGAGGCGCAGCAGCCGAAGAAAGTCCCGAGGATAGGATATCTGTCGGGAAGGGGCGACCCCTCCATTCCCAGTCCCAGCGGCGAGGCATTCCGGCAAGGGCTGCGAGATCTCGGTTACACCGAGGGAAAAAACATCCTGATTGAATATCGTTATCCCGCCGGAAGGCTCGACCGGGTCCCGGGCCTCGTAGCCGAACTCGTGCAACTTAAGGTTGATGTTCTTGTTATCATACCTTTACCAGCGATCCTCGCAGCCAAGCAGGCGACCAAGACGATCCCCATTGTCATGGTCGCTACTGTGGATCCAGTCGCGACTAGGCTAGTCGACAGTTTGGCGCGCCCAGGTGGAAATATCACGGGGCTCACCACACTTGGCCGCGAGTTAAGCGGAAAACGGCTGGAATTGCTTAAGGAGGTGGTCCCCAGGATATCGCGCGTTGGAGTTCTCTGGGAGCTGGACGCACCAGCGGCGGCTATTTCTTTTAAAGAGTACAAGGCTGCCGCGCGCCCACTAAACATACAGCTTCAATCCCTAGAGGTGGGAGGTCCGAACCCTGATTTGGAGGGGGCATTCCAAGCTGCGGCCAAAGGGCACGTGAACGCGCTCATCGGGGTTAGATGTAGGGGCCGGTGGCCTCGTATCCTATTCAGCCAACGACGCTGAGAGTTTCAGGCGCGCCGCTACCTATGTGGATAAGATACTGAAAGGCGCGAAGCCTTCGGACTTGCCCGTCGAGCAGCCGACGAAGTTTGAGCTGGTGATAAATCTCAAGACGGCAAAGCAAATCGGTCTCACGATTCCGCAGAAGGTGCTCGGGCGGGCGGACAAGGTGATCAAGTAATCGAAATAAAGCAACCGATTGTATCAGGATTGAGACTTAACAAATCGATGAACATGGTCAGGTACAGTCAACAGACACGCCTTCCCTAGTCTTCGATTTTCACGCTACCACCCCCTTTGATTTCTTCTCCGCTATGTACTTCTTCATAGCAAGGCGCCTCTTTTGTCTCTTGCGCCTGTACGAATTTTTTCGTGCGTCCTGCTTCATGCTTATTCTCCTTGTACGCCGGGATAAACCGGCGGGTTGTTTGCGGATGGGAGTTTCGCACGGCTAAGGGTTCGCCACCCACGCCGGACTTGAGTCATGCGTGGCTGTCCGCAAGTTCAGCCACGAAGCGTTGATGAAGGAACGTGCAGGCATGGTAACGACCGCGTTAAAGTTAGACTGGGGGGCCCGACGCCATCAGGAGAGGCGGAAGGCAACGCCAAGCGTCTCGCACAGGCGAGGCACGAAAGGGCCCCGTGCGGTCAAAGACCCATTGGATGTACGGAAACAACCCGCGCGAGAACCGGGAGATCCTAAGACGGCAAAACAGATCAGCCTCACGATTCCACCGTTCCTTCTATATCGCGCGGATGAGGCGATCAAGTGGCCGGTCGCTTTCCGCTGGTAGTTACGACACTCAATCGCAGGATTGAATTGATTTCTCCCTCGGTTCAATGCTGCGATATTGCCTGAAGTGCCTCAAATGAATGAGGGCTGGACGCTGGCAATTTAGAGAGTTCTTATGTGAGCATGCCGACGCTCATTTAAGCTTGGTCGCTTCGATGGCGGCCTTGGCGCCGAAACCGACTGTGATCGGGAACGAAACGTGATGTCCCCGGGTGGTAATGTTGTCGTCGTGGACGGCGAAGGAAAAGTTGTAGACTTTCCCTTCATTCAAAGCTTTGTCATCGGGGTTAGTAAGATGAGATCGCCTACTTTCCATCCGGCATTGGGATCAAAGGGGACCGCATTCTGGTCGCGTATCAGGGCGGTCGGTGTCTTGCGGATGTCGTCGGCGTTGAGCGCCTTTTTCCCGACCTTCTTCTCGTCATACATGAACCTCGGCTGGTGGGTTTTGGGGTCCACGTTTGATCCGAACGGGTTACCGCCGGCGTCACTCAAGCGATATTCGAGCACGTAGCCGTCGTCCGCCATGCCGACAGGATTTGACCGGTGGGCGCGCCACTGCATCAACTCGAGGAAACCTCCGGCCGCCTTGATCTTGGCAATCTCATCCGGGCTCTTGCCCTTGTCCCAGGATGCATCCGCGTCGGTGCGAGTTGAGGGCAGATACTTGCGCACATCAACCTGTTTCAAAGCCTGGTACAGCGGGTTCGTCTCAACCGTTGCCCTGCTCGCAAACTTCGGGTTGTCGCGTTCGCCGTTGTGGCAAGTAAGCCAGCAGCCTTGATTCGCGAAGGCCGGCACTCCCCCATCGTCGATCATGATGGAAAAGCGATCTTCATAGATCCCCGGTTGCTCGCCCTTTTGGACAACTGCATCCAGTTTCGGAAAGCCGTACGGTTTCCATTCCTTGCCGTCATAGCGCACGAATGGATGTGCTTCACCCGGATACGCATTTCTGGTCTTCCACTGCGCGCGGAAATACGCATTCTCGTTGTCATAGGCGATTTGAAGATTGAGCTGGATGACACCGTTCTTGCCTGCAACGGGCGTGGGTTCCAACGGGTTTGCCTTTACCAACTTATTGCCAAGTTTCTCCTCGGCTCCGTTATGGCAGGTCAGACAGGCTCCTCCACCGGTGATCACCGGGGCGCCCGGATGAGCGGAGCTGCGTAGCCATTGATAGGTCGACTGCGCCGGATAGAATAGCGTGACCGTCTTCGTGGAAACACTGTTCCAATTAACAGTCGCAGGGTCGGCTGCAAGAGAAGGCCCCGCAAACAGGATGGCAATGCCGATTACCACTCGTGCTGATCTGAACGTTTTCATGATCCCTCCCTCAGTTTCAATCTATATGTCTCAGCTATCCCGGAAACGCGTATCATCAGTTGCCTAGGCAGGCACATCTCTCTTCCCGAGTCTTTTACACTGATTCACAACGGACTACTGTCCAATATTAGACAGTTTTGTGGTGCCCGGTGGCGATGAAGGGTTCAATGGCTGGGTACGGTCGCTGGACAACTCGTGCATCAACGGGGGCTTCGGGTCAAGCTTTTGAATCTTGCGTATCTTGTAAATATCCAGTCGCCAGCGGCACGCTTTGACAAATCAACAAAGATAATCACGTCCTCAAGCCGAGAACCGCGCGGCATGAGTTTGCGGGTTAGATTTTGTGTTCTCGACAATCTTCCAGTAGGTATGCCTTTATTCGTTTACCAAGGATTTGCGCGGGGCCATTCCACAAGGATGTTCTGGAAGTCGAGGAACGTCAAGTTTCGCGGGTCCCGATCGGGCTTCCCCTCCGCTCGACGAATACCTTCTGTCGTAAATCTCACTTTTCTCTACTACCGTCCGCGTGATACATAACGAATGGTGTATGCAATGAGGAAAGCCGGTGTCTTATCAATCTCGTTTGTAGTGGTGGGGCTTGCTTTTGCAGTCATAGCCGCGGCGCAGCAACCGGCGAGGGAAGTTCCGCGTATTGGAATCCTTTTTATCGGCGACCGCAACCAGCCTCACCTAGAAGCATTTAAGCAAGGCTTACGGGAGCGCGGCTATATCGAGGGCAAAAATATCGC
>WNFV01008348.1_pt1 | contig 14023 bp, 9 predicted proteins | sample 5400101 | NCBI WGS metagenome assembly WNFV01 (sample SAMN13153361, study PRJNA577476) | soil metagenome | isolation source: 115 cm soil or saprolite under grassland replicate 1 | place: USA:California | collected 2016-06-15 | reverse complement strand
TCGTGTGACTTCGTAGATAGTGATTGGCGGCGTGATGATGGCAAGTCAACGCGTGGATTGCAAGGTTATTGGGACCGTTTTCGGCGTACTCACTTCCTCATTGTAGATGGCCTTCACTATCATTTCTTGGATGAAGGAGGTTTATTGTAGTAATCCGAATCTGCGCCTGCAAACACGCAGCAATTCCCCCTACTGAGCAGTTTGTAAGCTTCCACCAGATCAGGACTCGGCTGGTAGCCAGTTTCGAGCAATACCCATAAATGCCATTTGCCGCCTTGAGCAATCACCGGTTCACGGCTCACCCATTCGTACTTATCGCCGCCATAGCTGAAGCTGATCTTGTTCTCATCAGCCAGGGCGATCTTCTGAAAATTGTGTCCTTCATGCGGCCTGAGTGAGATAATGAAAAGTCCTTTCCCGGGTACATAGAAAGAAGGGAGCGGATCCTGGAGACCTTTCAGTTCGCGCTCGCCGCTACGCGCTTCGCCGTTGATGATCAAACGATAGTCAGTAAATTTGAGCGCCACGTCGTCGAGCGTGAAATCACGCGCGGGTTTCGGCCGATCTACGGCAAATCGAATCTGGTCTCCGACCACTCCCCATTCAGTCCCCGCGTTGACCCACAGCGGAATTTTGATTACGTCAGTCAAGTTAATCAGGATCGGTTCAGGGTAACTCGGCGGGGGCGTCACGGTGAAATCGGATTTCTTCGGCCATTTTTGCTGCACCAGCGCTCCAAAGAGGGACTTGCGGAGACTGTCGCCGGCGTCTTCCGGCGGGGGCTTGATTGTGATTTTCAGTTTCTTGGGATTCGGCGCCGGCCCGTCGCAACCGCTTGAAGGCCAGATTGCGAGCCGCCGCGCAAAGGTAAGTTCTCAATGAAGCCCTTTGCTCTCGGGTCTTGAATCGCCGAGGCTCCTTGATCAAACTCAGGAAACAATCGTGCGTGATCTCTTCGGCCATCTCTCTCGATTGCGACAGGCGGTAAGCGAAGCGGAAGACCAGACCGCGGTGGCGTTCGTAAATCACCGCGAACGCTGTCTCGTCGCCGGATGCCGCTTGTTCAAGCAATCGTTCGTCAGTCATATCTCTGGATGAACCTCGCCCGAATTGTAAGTCATCTGAGCCTTCATGCGCTTATTACCACCGGATCGAAAAAAGATACGGCGCGGAAGAAAGAATTTTTCTGCCCATGATCGCCACTGCGCCGACTCTTGCTTCCCGGGGCGAAAGAGTTCATCCTTTGCCCGCCATCCGCGCAGTCAAATAAACAGCCAATTGTATAAGTTGGGTCGTTCATGTCGCTTGGAGACGTACTGAAAAAATAAAAATGCGGCGCGCGATGTACCGTAGGTTGTCTAACCTGCGGGGAATTCGTCATCAAGCTACTTGGTGGTAACTGAACGGCTCATTAATCGAGTCATCCGCAGGTTAGACAACCTACGGTACGTTTTCGGAGGAAAACGGCTATGTCACGTCTCGCGTCCAAATCGTGGTTTGTGGTTCTGTTATTCGCTTTCGGCGTCGCCGTCGTATTCGCGCAGACTCAACAGGCTCAGCGTTCAGTCCCCCCCGCCTCGGATCGCAAACCCGGTGAAGGCGAAGGGCCGTTCGAGCGGCTGGTCATTCGCGGCGCGACGATGATCGACGGCGCGGGCGCTCCGCCGATGGGCCCTGTCGACATCGTCATCGAAAACAACCGGATCAAAGAGATCAAGAGCGTGGGCTTTCCCAAGGTGGCCATCAAAGAATCGAGCCGCCCTGACAAAGGCGTGAAGGAGATCGACGCCACCGGGATGTACGTGCTGCCGGGCCTCGTCGATTGCCACGCGCACATCGGCGGCTTCGCGCAGGGGACGCCCGCCGAATACGTCTACAAGTTGTGGATGGCGCACGGCGTGACTACGATCCGCGATCCCGGCTCGGGCAACGGCGTCGATTGGACGCTCGGCGAGCGCGAGCGCAGCGCGAAGAATCAGATAGTCGCGCCGCGCATCTTCGCCTACGTCCGCCCGGGTATGGGTTGGGACAAGGGCCAGGTCACCACCCCGGAACTCGCCCGTGAATACGTCCGCTGGGCGAAGCAGAAAGGCGCGGACGGCTTCAAAATCATCGGCGGCGACTCGATCTTCGACCCCGAAATCCTGAGCGCGCTGCTCGACGAGGCGAAGAAGCTGCAAATGGGTTCGACGACGCACATGGCTCAAACGGGCGTCGTTCGAACCAACGTCATTCAGGCCGCGCGGATGGGCATGGGTTCGATGGAGCATTGGTACGGCTTGCCAGAATCGCTCTTCGCCGACCGCGTCGTGCATGGACGAACTTATCAAGCTCAACTTCACTATCGACCCGACGTTCACCATCTACGAGGCCAGCCGCGACCTGATGCGCGCGATGCGGGCCGAGTGGCACGACCGCTACACGCTGCCGTCGCTTTGGAAATTCTATCAGCCTAGCCGCGAAGCCCACGGATCCTACTGGTTCAACTGGACGACGCAAGACGAGGTCGAATGGAAGAACAACTACCGGCTCTGGATGGCCTTCGTTAACGAGTTCAAGAATCGCGGCGGTCGCGTGACCACCGGCTCGGATTCGGGCTTCATCTTCAAGACCTACGGTTTCGAATACATACGCGAGTTGGAGCTGTTGCAGGAGGCGGGCTTCCATCCGCTCGAAGTGATCCGCTCGGCGACCTTCAATGGCGCGGAGCTGCTCTCGCAGCAGCAGGGACGGCCGATGGAGTTCGGCATTATCCGACCGGGCAAACTGGCCGATCTGATCATCGTTCCCGAAAACCCGATCGCGAATCTGAAGGTCTTATACGGCACGGGCGCGATTCGGTTGAACGATCAAACGGGGCAGATCGAACGCGTCGGCGGAGTAAGATGGACGATCAAGGACGGCATAGTCTACGACGCAAAGAAACTGTTGGAAGACGTGGCGCAGATCGTCGAGAAGGCGAAGGCCGCGCAGAAAGCGCCACAGGCAGGCGGCGGAACGACGGCTACTGCAAAACAAAAATGAAAATCCACCTGGGTACGCGTCGCTTCCAGCGCGCAGTCTCCGCGAAAGGCGCATCGATAGGAACCAGACCTGGGCTCGCGTCGCTTCCAGTTCGGGGGCGCCTGATTCCGATCAATAAGTTTTTAGCAGAGACTGCGCGCTGGAAGCGACGCGTACCCAGGGATTTCCCGAGGAGAATGATTGTTGATAAAACCAAGCAGTCTGAAATTCATCTGCCTTTCCCTGATCATGCTTGCCGTTTGCGCATCGGCCGACGGGCGACCAAAACGAACGGGCGCAGCCATACCGCCGAACATTCACGCGCGCATCATCCAGCTTGAAGACGAGCGCAATCTTAACGGCGATGAATTGACCGGTCTGCTCAAGCATCGCAGCGCGGCGGTTCGCGAGCGCGCGGCTCTGGCCATCGGTCGCATCGGCGACAAACGTGGAACTGACGCGCTCATCGCCGTGTTAGAGCATGAGGGGAGTGAGCCGGCGCGCGCGATGGCGGCCTTTGCGCTGGGCGAGATGGAGGATGCGCGAGGCGTATCGGTGTTAATGGCGGTTGTTGAGCGGGAGAAAGAGTCATTATCCGTGCGCGCCCGCGCCGTCGAGGCGTTGGGCAAAATCGCCGGCGTTCAGGCCAACGTCGACGCGTTGGGTAAAAACGCCGTTGAGCGGATCAATCAATCATTGGCAGCTCAACTGCCCGATTCCCAAACGCCGCTCGAACAAAAGCCGCTCACATCGCTGACTATCGCCGCGTTGATGCGAATTCGTTCGCCGGCCTCAGTCGAGCCGCTCGTACGCCAATTGAAGTCGAAAGACGCCGAGATTCGGGCGCAGGCGGCCAACGCGCTAGCCCGGCTGCGACAGCCGATTGACGCCGCTGTTCCGGCTTTGATCGAAGCGTTGAATGACGGCGACGTCGACGTGCGGGCGAACGCGGCGCGAGCGCTTGGGGCAAGCAAGGACGAGCGAGCGGTCGAACCGTTGTTGAAACTGCTTGACGATGAGAGCGAACGCGCGGAAGTCAACGCGGTGCGCGCGTTGGCCGCGCTCGGCGATCAGCGCGCGGAAGGGCCTTTGATCGAACTAGGGGAAATACTGATGTGGGGACCTCGGTATGCGCGGCTAAGGGATGATGAGACGCTCAACCTTCTGCTCGAAGTCGCGACCGCGCTGGGGACGATTAAAGGCGAGCGCGCGTGGGTCTTTTTAGCTCAATTACATCACGATTTTGCCTCGAAGTCTGTTCGAGAAGTTGAAGTGGCGATCGCCAAATTTGCCGGCCGCGAGTTTCCTGAAGCGACTACTATCTTCGCTGACCAGCGCGATACCTTTTGCCGTTGCGAGATCAACACCAGACCTTACGCTCGCGGCGCGGTCGGGATGGCTCTTTCGGGCAAGGACACCGGCGGCAGCCAGTTTTTCATCACACACTCCCCGCAGCCGCATCTGGAGGGCGGTTACACCGTCTTCGGGCAGGTCGTCGGCGGATTGGCGGTCGTCGACCGCATCGCGCGCGGCGACGTTATCCGGAGGGTGGAGATTTTTGAGGGCAGGTAGGGCCATTATCTAATCGAATGCGCCCACCCGTCGATTATTTTTGCGCCTTGCGGCGCCATTTTCGCCGTAATTGTCGGGGGAGACGCGCGATTTTCGCGATGATTAGAAGAACGGTTGAAACCCGAACCGCTGAGATCGCACACACTATTTTCCTGTCCCGCATTTTCCCGTTGTGAACGCCGAACGGGAAAATGCGGGACAGGAAAATGTGGATGGATTAGTTCTGAAGTCTGACGCCGGTTCAATCAAGCGCCGGCCCGAAGAAGATTTCAGCCGTGACAAAAGAGGATCAACGTGCTATTTTTTTAGCACACATGGCCGGACGCTCAATAAAGACCGGAGCTGGATGAAAAACGATTGAACCAGGTCACGGCCACAATCGTATCTGTGACCGGCGCCCTCATCGGAACGACCCAAACATTCGGAGGAAACGTGATGAGATCGAATCCGTCGCTGAATTTGCCCCTGATCTTGATGGAAGACATAACGAAGTCTTTCCGCCAGGGAAGCGTCGAGACGCGCGTTCTGCTCGGCGTTGATCTGACCATTAACCGCGGAGAGTTCGTCGTCGTATTCGGCCCTTCTGGGTGCGGCAAATCCACGCTGCTGGCGATCATGGGCCTGCTCGACTCTCCGACCGGCGGCGTTTACTGCTTCGACGGCCAGCCGGTGCAGAACCTGAAGCTGTCCGACCGCGCGCGCATTCGCAATCAGGAGATCGGCTTTGTCTTTCAGGGCTTCAACCTGATCGGCGATATGACGGTGTTTGAGAACGTTGAGCAGCCGCTCGCCTACTCGAATATGAGGGTGTCCGAGCGACGCGGGCGCGTGATGGAGCTTCTGGAGATGATGGGCATCGCGGATCGGGCGCGCAGTCGCCCGAGCCAACTTTCGGGCGGGCATCAGCAACTCGTGGCCCTCGCCCGCGCCCTGGCCTGCAAGCCAACGATCCTGCTCGCCGACGAACCCACCGGAAACCTCGATTCGGCCAGCGGGCAGATGGTCATGAATATACTGAAGCAGTTGCACGCGAACGGCTCCACCGTTTGCCTGGTCACTCATGACTCGCGCTTCCTCCACCTCGCCGACAGGAAGATGAAGATGCTGGACGGAAAGGTCGCCGCCGGCGATGAGTACATGGCTACGCAGGGAATTATGAGGTAGTAGCGCTTTCCATTTGGAAGGCTTGGCCTTATCTTTAATCAAGCTGTTACGCTCTATCAACTGGGCCAGGAGCTGAAGAAGCTGGGGCGGCGGGAGGAAGCCATCATATACGTAGAGCTGGCGCTGGCGCGTTATGAAGGACTCCGGGCCGCCGAGGCTGAAGAGGCGCGGGCGCTGCTCGCCGAGTTGCAGAGCGAGCCGTCTCCGACTGTGGAAACTCGTCCCGATTCGATCATTCTCTCCACGTTTGAATTTGAGACCGTCACTCTCGATGAGCGCGGCGAAGTCAAAGTGCGCCGCAAACTACAAGCTCGCCAATTCTTCGAGGAACTGGCCCCCAATGTAACGCTCGCAATGGTTGAAATCCCCGGCGGCAAGTACACGATGGGATCGCCGGAGAGTGAAGCGAGACGATTTGGCGCTGAAGGCCCTCAACATGAAGTGACGGTTCCGCCTTTCTATATCGGCAAATTCGCCGTCACGCAGGCCGAGTGGCGCGCCGTTGCTGGATGGGATAAGGTCGAGCGCAATCTCGAGCCCGATCCTTCAAGCTTCAAGGGCGATGATCATCCCGTCGAAAATGTCGACTGGGAAGCCGCCAAAGAATTTTGCGCCATACTTGCCAAAAGGACAGGTCGCCTGTATCGCCTGCCGTCCGAAGCTGAGTGGGAGTATGCGTGCCGGGCCGGAACGACCACTCCATTCGCTTTCGGCGAAACCATCACGCCTGATATTGTGAATTACAACGGCGATTATCCTTACGCCAAAGCGAAGAAGGGCAGGTATCGTATCGATACTGTTCCCGTAGGCAGTCTCGGTGTGCCAAACGCTTTCGGGCTATTTGATCTGCACGGCAATGTGTGGGAGTGGTGCGAGGATGTGTGGCACAACAACTACGACAGCGCGCCAACGAATGGCTCAGCTTGGTTGAGTGGCGGAGACTCAACTTATCGAGTGCTGCGCGGCGGTTCGAGTGACATCGTTGCGCGGGACTGCCGTTCGGCTTTCCGCCGCTATGAGGATGCGGGCGACAGCTTGATCATCAATGTCGGTTTCCGCGTCGTGGTTTCGGCGAGGACTTCGTAGCCCTTGAGCCCTTTTGCGCTTTTGCGCTCTTCGCCCTTTTTGTTTCTCTTGCTTCATCGCCTCAATCACAACCCTCCGGAGACGCGGCGCTCAACCAGCACGGTCACCGAAGAGTTCAAACCGCGCGATCGATAAACGCGCTGCGTGGCCTTTTGAAAGTCCTCCGGTCTTGCCTTCGGAATATCAATAAACTTCTGCGGATCGCGATCAACCAGCGGGAACCACGAACTCTGGATTTGAACCATAACCCGATGTCCGCGCCGGAACGTGTGATAAACATCGGGCATCTCGAAGCTGATCGCGGTTGGTTGATTCGGCGTCATCGGCTCGGGCTTTTCAAAGCTGTTGCGGAACTTCGCGCGAAAAGGCTCGCCATGCACCAGCTGCTGATAACCGCCCATCTTTACGGCGTTGGCCGGAATCGGCTGGTTTTGAGGAGGCGCAGGAGTCGGATAGTCGCCGGGATAGACGTCAATCAGCTTCACGACGAAATCGGAATCGGTCCCGGAAGTCGAAACGTTGAGGCTGACTTTTATCGGCCCGGCGATTGTCAGGTCTTCTTCCAACGGCCCGGTTTTATAAACCAGCACATCAGGGCGCTGCGCGGCGAAGCGTTGATCCTCGGTCATATAATCGGAAGTAAATCCGCGCGTGATGTAGCCCAGATGCGGCGTAGGCCGATTCGGGTCGCTCGTGTATTCGTCGAAGGCGCGTTCTTCCGTCGGCGCGGTGGTCTGCAATCTCTCGCCGGCGTGAAGCCAGAACGTCATCGGCCTGGCGTCCTTCGGCGGCCACTGGCTGTGACGCCGCCATTCGTTCAAGCCGGTGACGAACATAAACGCTTCGGGCAATTCAACCGGTTTATCCTTCAGATAGCGCATGAAGAATGGGAACTGAATCTGCTCGCGGAAAAACAGGCTCGTCTTTACGCCGAAGCTCACATTGCCCAATCTGTCTCCATCGCCGCGTGACCAGCCGCCGTGCGACCACGGCCCCATCACCAGCATATTGACCGTGCCCGGATTGTCCTTCTCGACCGCGCGATAGATGTGGAACGGCCCCACAGGGTCTTCGGCGTCGTACCACCCGCCGACATTGAGCACGGCGCATTTCACGTTGTTCATGAATTTCCAGAGCGAACGCTCGCGCCAGAATTCGTCATAATTCGGATGGTCAACGATCTCCTGCCAGTAGCGAGCCTCGCCGCCAAACAGTTTCTGGTTGGCTTCAGCCAGTGGGCCAAGATTCAAAAAGAAGTCGTAACCATCGGGCGTGGCGGGGTCGAAAGGTATGCGCGGCCCGGGTGGTTGCGGCTCGCCGCCGCGCGGACGAAAGCCGGAATAGAACCAGAAATTGGCCGCCAGCATAAACGCGCCGTTGTGGTAAACATCATCACCCAGGTAGTAATCGGCCGTCGGCGCCTGGGGCGAAGCGGCGACGAGCGCCGGATGCGAATCAATCATGCTCGCCGCGACGTGAAAGCCAGGCTGCGAAACGCCGATCATTCCGGCCTTGCCGTTGTTGTTCGGAATGTTTTTGAGCAGCCATTCGATGGTGTCGTAGGTGTCCGTGCTCTCGTCGATCTCTTTCGGGCCGCGTTTGTTCGGATGGTGCGGTCGCACCTGCTGGAATTCGCCTTCGGACATATACCGTCCGCGCGCGTCCTGATAGACGAAGATGAACCCTTCCTTCTCGAAATGTTCTGAAGGCCCGAGCGACGCGCGGTAATTGTCAACGCCATAAGGAGCGACGCTGTAGGGGGTGCGCGTAAGCAGGAACGGATACGGCTGCGAAGCGTCTTTGGGCGTGTAAACGACAGTGAACAATCGAACGCCGTCGCGCATCGGGATCAGGAATTCGTGCTTGGTGTAACGCTCCTTGACGGCGTCCGCGTTCTGCGCGGGGTTCTGCGCAGGCGCGAGCGGGCGCGAGATCAAAAACAGGATTGTCAGTATGGCGAAATACTTGATACCAACTGCGCTTTTCATAAAGGCGTCCCCCTCCGGTTGATGATTGTTCACTCGCCCGCGCGCCACATCGCCGTTTTCAGCGCATTCGCTTCAGTCACGAGATTACTACTTTAGGATCCCAGGCAATGTGGAAAAGGCGAGTCGGATTATATGAAGTGAATGGAGGCGGCGATCGGAATCGAACCGATGAATAAAGGTTTTGCAGACCTCTGCCTTACCACTTGGCTACGCCGCCTTGTCAAATGCGAGATGTCGGGGTCGCTCATTAGCGAAAGCGTATGCTCACATAAACCGGCTTTTTCCGTCAAGCCCCTCGCCGTCGCGCGACGCGCCGCGGTCCGCAATCGCGACTATACATGAGGCGCGCTCTTAAGATTCATGCGCGGGCTTCAGATAATTTGACTCACACCCATGAGCCGTTATAATCATTTTGCGGAAAAATGTCGGCGATTGATTCAAAGGGGAATCGAATCGCGAAATCGGAAAAGGAAGTATCAGTCATGCGGCAGCCGGTCATCATCAGCGCAACGCGCACCGCAATCGGGAAATTTCAGGGGGCGCTGAAGTCGTTCACCGCGCCTCAGCTCGGCTCCATAGTCGTGCGCGCGGCCCTCGAACGCGCGGAGCTGGAGGCTTCGCAGATCGACGAAGTGATCATGGGATGCGCGCTGCAAGCGGGGTTAGGGCAGAATCCGGCCAGGCAGGCCGCGCTCGGCGCGGGCCTCCCCGACAAGGTCTCGGCGTTCACCGTAAATCACGTTTGCGGGTCGGGTTTGAAAGCGGTGATGCTGGCCGCGCAGTCGATCGCGCTCGGCGACAACGACATAATCGTCGCGGGCGGCATGGAATCGATGTCGAACGCGCCTTACCTGTTGACGAAGGCCCGAGACGGTTATCGCATGGGCGACGGCGAGATCATCGACTCGATGATTCACGACGGCCTCTGGTGCGCCTTCGATCATTGGCACATGGGCGAGACCGGGGAGGTGGTGGCCGAGAAGTACGAAATCACTCGCCGGCGGCAAGACGAATACGCCCTCGGCTCGCAGCGCAAGGCGGCGGCCGCGATCAAGGCCGGAAAGTTCAAAGACGAAATCACTCCGGTCGAGATCCCTCAGCGCAAAGGCGCCCCGTTGATTTTCGACACGGACGAGGGGCCGCGCGAAGATTCGTCGCTCGACTCGCTGGCGAAGTTGAAGCCCGCCTTTCGTCCGAGCGGGACTGTGACCGCCGGCAACGCCTCGACGATCAATGACGGCGCGGCCGCCTGCGTCGTGACCTCGGAAGATGTCGCTTACGCTTCGGGCCGCGCGCCGCTCGTCCGGATCGCCGCCCAGGCCACGTCGGGCATAGAGCCGAAGCTGGTGATGATGGCGCCGGTCGAGGCGGTCAGGAAGGTCGCGGCCAAAGCCGGATGGGATTTGAAGAGCGTCGATCTGTTCGAACTCAACGAGGCCTTCTCTTCGCAATCGGTCGCCTTGATTGAACAACTCGGGATTGACCCGGAGAAGGTCAACGTGAACGGAGGCGCGGTCGCGCTCGGTCACCCGATCGGCGCCTCGGGCGCGCGCGTGCTGGTGACGCTGGTTCATGAGATGATTAAACGAGGGGCCGGCCGCGGCGTCGCGAGTCTCTGTCTGGGCGGCGGAAACGCCGTCGCGCTGGCCGTCGAGAGGGGAGCCGCCGGAAGATAAACCTGTTGGTTTCACATATGATCTTTTGTCAACGTTGCAAGAAAGCGAACCCATCCGACGCGGAATACTGCGAAGAGTGCGGCGCGGTTCTGATGTTGATTTCGCGCGCGCGCGGCTCTTCCGCGTTCGACGTCGGCGAGAACACTCTTGAAGAACACATGCTCGAACGGATCAGCGCCCTGGAATCGGCGCTGACGCGCGCCAACGACCGCTTCGAGCAGTTACTCGAACTCGCGCAGCAGCAGGCCACGGGCAGCTTCTACGACCACATGATGCTCGAAGCGCTGACCGAAATCCTCACCGAGATGCGCGCGGTCAACCCGGAAGAACTAGAACAGCGCTGGCGCAGCCGCGTCGCGCGCCATTACGAAGAGACTGCCGAGCGCGAACGCCTCGACGAACGCTGCGATCAGATCATCTCGGCCTATCGCGGCGCCGCGCGCGAGGATTTCATCGACCAGGTCGAGGAAGGAATCCTGCTCATCAGCGAAGGCCGCACGCGGAGGGGCTTGCGGATGCTCGAATCGGCGCTCTCGCTCGACGAGCGCAACGCCGAACTCAGCTTCACCATCGGCGAATATTATTTCAACATGGGCAAATCGCTCGAAGCGGCGGTCTTCCTGCGCCGAGCGCTCGACGAGCAGGGCGATCATTTCGGCGCCCGGCTGCTGCTCGGACTGTTGAGCGGCGACGAGGGCGAGGCGGAGTCGGCCAAGATCCACTTGCAGCGCGCGCTCACGCTCGACGCCCAGTCGTTCGCCGCCCATTACGGGCTGGGGAGGCTCTTCGCCCGCGAAGGCAAGCTCGAGGAAGCGCTGTCGCATTTGCGGCGCGCCCTCGAACTCAACCCCTCGCCCGAGATGCATTATCTGGTCGGGCGCACTTATCTGGAGCAGGGCCGCCCGGAGAAGGCCATGAAGCACTTGCAAAAAGCCATCCGGCTCGACCCTCATTTCGACGTGGCCCAATACAGCCTGGGCTTCATCTACTGGCAATCGAACCGCATGTCGGAGGCCCGCGAACATTTCCGCCTCGCCTACGAGATCAACCCGCAGGACGCCGACTACCGAGCGGCGGTGCAGGCCCGCGCCGGCGATAAATTGCCCACACCGCCCGCGCCCGGATGGTCGAGCATCTTCCCACGCCGCAAGATCAAACTCAGCGAATCGCGCTTCGTCGAGTTGCTCTGGCGCGACCTTAACGCCTTCTCGATCTCTCCAATCCCCCCGAGAAAGACCCCGCGCAAATGATCGGCGCCGCGAGCGGTAGCGAGCGGGCGTCTTGAAAAGACCCGCTCGCCGTACTAATTCCCATGCTATAATCGCGCCCGTTCAGCCGAACTCGACTTTGTCCATTTCGTAATGACGGCGCTTGCGCCGTCATTACGAAATGGACAAAGTTGAGTAAGAGTCAATGAACGAGTTATCACAGAGAGTAGAGTTCAGCTTTAACATCATCAATAAGCTCCGCGCCTGTTTGAAAATAGTGGTGTGCTTGTGGATGAGGTGTGACTATCCTGCCTAAGGGCGTGGCCGTCGGCGGATCGGTATCCGATCAGCTCTAAATGGCAGCGGGCCGAGAGCCTGGGCTAACCATCAACCAGCGTTTCCTCCCGGTCGACCGGGAAAGTAGACAGAAAGTGTAAAAACCTATGGCAATGGAAAAAAGTGAAAAGACGAAGGCCGTCGAAGCGGCTCTGCTCAACATTGAAAAGCAATTCGGCAAGGGCGCGATCATGCGCCTAGGCGACCACAAGTCCGAAGACGTGCCGGTGATCTCGACTTCGAGCATCGGCGTTGACTCGGCTGTCGGAGTCGGCGGGCTGCCGCGTGGACGCGTCATCGAAATCTTTGGCCCTGAAAGCTCCGGCAAGACCACGCTGGCGCTGCACGTCGTCGCCGAAGCGCAGAAGGCGGGCGGCATCGCGGCCTACATTGACGCCGAACACGCGCTCGACGCCACCTACGCCGAAAAGCTCGGAGTCAACATCAACGACCTGTTCGTCTCGCAGCCCGATTCGGGCGAACAGGCGCTGGAGATTACCGAATCGCTGGTGCGGTCGAACGCGGTTGACGTGCTGGTGATCGACTCGGTGGCGGCGCTCACTCCGCGCGCCGAACTCGAAGGCGACATGGGCGACAGCCTGCCCGGCCTGCATGCGCGCCTGATGTCGCAGGCGCTGCGCAAACTCACGGCGGTCGTCGGACGGTCGAACACGTGCCTGATCTTCATCAACCAGATTCGCGAGAAGATAGGGGTCATGTTCGGCTGCTTCCACTACAACGCGCGCGTCGTGTTGGCTGACGGCACGACCGAGAAGATCGGCAAGATCGTCAATCAACGGATGCAGGTCGAGGTTTTGAGTTTCAATCCGAAGACCGGAGCGATCGAACCTCGCCGCGTCGTCAACTGGTTCAACAACGGCCCGGCCGATTACTTCCTTCAGTTTGAAGTCGAAGGCGGACCGTCAGGACGCCGCTGTTTCGGGGTTACGCCGAACCATACGATCTTCACGCCGAACGGCGAGGTCTCGGCGGGCGATCTGCGCATCGGTGATGAAGTGCTGTCGATGGTTACCGACTATTACCTGACGGACGATCAAACTCAGCTTCTACTTGGCGGCGTGATGGGAGATGGCTCGCTCAGGCAGGCGGGTACGCACACCGCCATGTTCCGCGTCGGTCACAGTCCGAGGCAGGAAGAGTACTTGCGCTGGAAACATCAGATGCTGGCGCCGTTTTCGCGTCCGGTCGGACCGATGGGACGTGGACTCGGCTTTGACACTTACTCGTTCCCCACGCTGTTAGACCTGCGTCAAGACGTCTATGGAGAGAATGGCGAGCGTAAGGCGTCGCCTTCTTTGCTGAATCGCTTGGACGCGCGCGGCGTCGCAGTTTGGTACGGAGACGACGGCTCCTTTGCAGGACACTACGACCGGTGGGGACACGGCAAGGCTGTGGTCTATAACAAGTCGCTCAAGGGCGCCGATCGCGGGCGTGTGATTGAATTGTTTGAGCGGCTTGGAGTCGGCAGACCCAGAGACGATGGGCGCGGCTTCTGGTTCAACGCCGAACAGACAATGCGGTTGCATCAGATGATCGCGTCATATTTACATCCGGCAGTCGCCTACAAATTGCATCCGAGTTTCCGCGGCCAATTTGGGTGGCGTCCGGATATCGGCGATTTGCGTGTGAACGGGATGACGCTGGAGATGCGGCGTTATCGTCGCTCTGTTCCCGCGCGCATCTCGAAGATCTACGTCAAACCGCCTACGCGCTCAATGAACCGCTTCGACCTCGAAATCGAAGGCAATCATTCCTACATGGTTGACGGCGTCATTGTTCACAATTCGCCGGAAACCACGACCGGCGGACGCGCGTTGAAGTTCTATTCCTCAATGCGCCTCGACATCCGCCGCCTCACGCAGATCAAGGACGGCGAGAACGTCATAGGGAATCGCACCAAGGTCAAAGTCGTCAAGAACAAGGTCGCGCCGCCTTTCCGCGAAGCCGAGTTCGACATCGTGTATGGCGA
>WNFV01014028.1_pt1 | contig 14025 bp, 15 predicted proteins | sample 5400101 | NCBI WGS metagenome assembly WNFV01 (sample SAMN13153361, study PRJNA577476) | soil metagenome | isolation source: 115 cm soil or saprolite under grassland replicate 1 | place: USA:California | collected 2016-06-15 | reverse complement strand
GAAGCTCATTACTGAGCAGCAACTCAGTGAAGCGCTGGCTACCATGAAACAGGCCAAAGGCATTGGCAGGCTGGGCAGCACGCTGGTCAAAATGGGTTACGTGCCCGAGGAACAACTCCTCCAATTCCTGGCCCAACAGTACCGGGTATCCGCCGTCGACCTGAAGATGCATCAGCACATCGATCCCGCCATCATCAAGCTCGTTCCCTTGGAACTGGTCAGGAAGCACATGGTCCTGCCGTTGAAGCGGGTCGGAGCCACGTTGACCGTGGCCATGCTGGACCCCACGAATATTTTTGCCCTCGACGATCTCAAGTTTCGCACCAACTACACCATCGAGCCAGTGATCGCCGCCGAGTCGTCCCTCATCGAGGCCATCAAGAAGTATTACGGCGGAGGAGCTGCCGCCGGTGGCGGGGAGGCCAAGCGCGCGTCGGCGGCCATTCTGCAAGCCAAGGATTACACGCTCTCTGATGGCCAGGATTCTGATGATCTGTCTGGTCTGGACAGAATGGACGAAGGGCCCATCGTCGATGTCGAGGACTTCGATAAGACCGTGGGTGATGCGCTTGACTCGGTGGAAGTCGCAGACTCCGAGCAGGAAGGCTTCATCAGTGGTGAGGTGGAAGCCCCCATCGTCAAGCTGGTCAACGGCATCCTGGTCAACGCCATGAAGGTGGGAGCCAGCGACATTCACGTCGAGCCGTACGAGACCGTCTTCCGGATACGGTACCGGGTCGACGGCGACCTGCAGACAGTCATGAACCTGCCCTTGAAGGTCAAGAACGCGATTCTCTCCCGTATCAAGATCATGGCCAGGCTAGACATCGCCGAGCGGCGACTTCCCCAGGACGGGCGCATCAAGCTGAAACTGGGGCCGAAGCGCGACATCGATTTTCGCGTCTCCACCCTCCCCACCCTCTTCGGCGAGAAGGCCTGTCTCCGGCTCCTGGATAAGGCCAGCATCGAGGTGGACAAGGACAAGCTCGGCTTCGATGATAAACAGGCGGCCGATATCAATGCCGCCTTGGCCTGTCCGTATGGGATGATTCTCGTCACCGGGCCGACCGGAAGCGGCAAGACGGTGACTCTCTATTCATGTCTGCAGGCCCTCAACAAACCCGACGTGAACATCTCCACGGCTGAGGACCCGGTCGAGTTCAACTTCATGGGGATCAACCAGGTGCTGGTCCAGCCGGACATCGGGCTGACCTTTGCGGCGGCCTTGAAGTCCTTCCTCCGCCAGGACCCCGACATCATCCTGATCGGAGAGATCCGAGACTTCGAGACGGGTGAGATCGCGGTCAAGGCTGCGATGACCGGTCACTTGGTCCTGGCCTCGCTGCACACCAACGACGCGCCGGCCTCGATCAACCGGCTTCTCAACATGGGCATCGAGCCGTTCCTGGTCGCCTCCTCCGTCATTCTGGTCATCGCCCAACGTCTCTGCCGGCGCATCTGCAAGGACTGTAAGGAACCGGACCCGAGCGTGACGGCGGAGGTGCTGCGCAAATGGGGCATGAAAGATGAAAAGGAAATCGCAAGCGCCACGCCGATGAAGGGAAAGGGATGCACGACCTGCAATAACAAAGGGTATAAGGGACGTGTAGCCCTCTACCAGATCATGTCCGTTTCGGAACAAATCCGCCTGGGGATTCTCCGCGGCGCGTCGACCGATGAGATCAGGAAGATGACGATTGAAGAACGCGTCAAGACGGTCCGCATGAGCGGTCACACCAAGGTCGCTCAGGGCATCACGACCATCGATGAGGTCGAGGGCGTTTCGGTCGAAGAGTAATTCCTAGGCCGCTGCCGGCCATATGAGGTGACTGCATGCCAGTCTTTGCATACGCGGGGAAAGCCAAAGGAAAGCCCGTCACAGCGGAAATCAGCGCCGCGGATCGTACTGCGGCGATCGACCAGTTACGCTCCCAAGGCGTGACCGAGAAGAAGAAGGCCAAGTCACTCCTCGGCGAGAAGAAGCAGAGGATCACCGACAAGGACATCGTCATTTTCACCCGCCAGTTCGCGACCATGATCAATGCCGGGCTTCCCCTGGTGCAGTGCCTCGAGATTCTCGCCACGCAGTGCGATAACAAGACCTTTGGAAAGCTGATCGGCGAGGTCAAGATGGATGTGGAATCGGGGGCGACGTTTGCCGATGCTCTGAAGAAGCACCCCAAGACTTTCTCCAACCTCTACTGCAACATGGTACAGGCCGGCGAAGTGGGGGGCGCGCTCGACACCACCCTGCAACGCCTGGCGAACCAATTGGAAAAGGCTGCCAAGTTGAAGGCCCAGATCAAATCAGCCATGATCTATCCTTCTGCCATCGTGGGCGTGGCCATCATCGTGGTGTCGGTCCTCATGGTCTTCGTGATTCCGATTTTTGCGAAGATGTTCACCGACTTCGGCGGTTCTCTCCCGGGGCCCACCCTGCTTGTGATCGGCGTCAGCGATTTCATGCAAAAGTACATCATCTTGATGATCGTCGCGGCCGGCGCGGGCGTCTGGGGACTCAAGAAGTACTATGCGACCCCCCCCGGCCGCCTCCAGATCGATACGCTGGCGCTGAAGGCACCAGTGGCCGGTGACCTCATCCGTAAGATCGCGGTCGCACAGTTTACCCGCACCTTCGGGACTCTGTTGCAGAGCGGCGTCCCGATCATGGAGGGACTGGAGATCGTGGCGCGCATTGCCGGGAACAAGGTCGTGGAGAACGCGATTCTTGCGGCGCGGACCAGCGTGGGCGAGGGGAAGAGTCTCTCGGAGCCGCTCGGCACAACCGGCGTCTTTCCTCCGATGGTGGTGCAAATGATCAACGTGGGAGAAGCGACCGGAGCGCTGGATGCGATGTTGAGCAAGATCGCCGACTTTTACGATGACGAAGTCGATACGGCAGTTGCAGCGCTGACCTCACTCTTGGAACCCATCTTGATGGTATTCCTGGGGACTGTGATCGGATTTATCGTGATCGCAATGTACCTGCCCATCTTCAAAATGGCCTCGGTCATTGGCTAAAGCCCAGGGGCGGTTCAACGAAAGCTGAGGTACGGCATATCCCGGCATGGTTGATCGAATGTCGGGTCGAGCACGTTATGTATGGAGGCCCTCCGAGATAAGCTGAAGTGGCTCATGGGCATCAGGGTCGCCGTGGTGACCCTGACGCTGGGCGTGTCCATCTATTTCCAGATCGGCAAGAATGCCCAGTCCATTCCCGCCTACTACAGCCTGATCGTTGCGACGTATCTCCTTACCATTCTCTACAGCCTCCTGATCAATCGGATCAAGCGGCTCGTTCCCTTTGCTTATTTCCAGATCGGGGCGGATATTCTCTTCGAAAGCGCCCTCGTGACCATCACGGGAGGGGTGGAAAGCCCCTTTTCACTCCTCTATATCATTTCAATCACCGCCGCGAGCGCGATGCTGTCGCGCCAGGGAGGTCTCGCCGCGGCTTCAATGGCCGGCATCTTCTACGGCGCGATCGTAGATATCCAGTATTATCGCTCGATCTATGAGGTGCTGCCGGCGCTCTCCGTCCTGCGGAAGACCGATCTGCCGGTCCCCGAGGTCTTCTATAACCTGGCCATTAACGTCCTCGGTTTTATCATGGTCGGTTATCTGAGCGGCACGCTTGCGGAGAAACTGAAGAGTACGGGCGAGCGGCTCGCAGAGAAAGCACGAGATCTCACCCAACTGCGGGAGTTTCACCGCTGCATTCTGGAAAGCATCGACAGTGGGGTATTCACCACTGATTTGGAAGGCCGGATCCTGTCCTTTAATCGCAAGGCGGAGCAGCTTCTGGGGTACGCGGAAGCAGAGGTCCGGGGTCGCTCGTGGGCGGAGGTGTTTGCCTGGCCGGACTACGCGCGCGACCAACTGCTGGCCGCCACGCTGCCCCGTCGTATGGAGGAGACCGGTCGCCGCAGAGACGGGAATCAACTGATTGTGGGGATGAGTCTCGCCCCTTTACATGTGCATGGCGCTCAAACGGGGATAGTGGGGGTGTTTCAAGACATTACGCCGTTACGGAAGATGGAAGAAGTGGTCAGACGGAAGCAATGGCTGGCTAGAATTGGAGAAATGTCGGCGGGCATGGCGCATGAAATCCGCAATCCCCTTGCGGCCCTCTCCGGTTCGATGCAAGTGTTGCGGAAGGACTTACGGACGTCCAACGCCAATCGGTTGCTGCTGGACCTGGCTTTGCGTGAGACCGAACGGTTGAACGAGATCGTCTCAGATTTTCTGCAGTATGCCCGTCCCCGTCCGCTCAACCTGAAACAGTGCGATGTCAACGAACTGGTAGACAACACGCTTCGCATGCTGGAACAGACGCCTGAATATGGCAAGACGATCCGCTTTGTTCGACACCTGATGCCTGAGAATGTCACGACCATGTTGGATCCCGATCAGATTCGACAGGTGTGCTGGAACCTAGGACTGAATGCCTGCCAAGCGATGCCTGCAGGAGGAACGTTGATGGTTTCAACACAGCGGGTCCGTGGCCCGGTTGGTGGTGAGGAAGGCGAGGCAGTTGAGATTGTCTTTGAAGACACGGGCGAGGGTATTCTCAGAGAACATCTCGACAAGGTGTTCTACCCGTTTTTCACGACGAAGGAGAGAGGGGTTGGACTTGGACTCTCGATGGTCCACCGCATCATGGACGAGCATCGGGGAAGCGTACATGTAGACAGCGTGCCGGCCGAAGGAACCTGCGTGCGGTTGATGCTCCCGGTCGTCGGAGAGATGGCTCAGGAGGCGAGATGATGGTGACGGCACAAGCCAAAGTTCTCATCGTGGAAGATGAACGGCTCATCCGTGAGGTTTTGAGCACCGAACTCAGAAAAGCCGGGCACAACGTGGTGACCGCCACGGATGGTCAGGAGGCGCTCCAGATCATTGGAACAGACATTTTCGATCTTGTCATTACCGACCTGAAAATGCCCGGGCGGCTTGGAGGGATGGAAATTCTCAAAGCCGTCAAGGAAATTTCCCCCGAGACGGTCGTCATCGTCATCACCGCGTTCGCCACGTTCGCCGTTGGAGTCGAGGCGATGAGGCTGGGGGCGTACGATGTTTTTCCGAAGCCATTCGATAATGAGCATGTGGTCCTGAAAGTTCGCACGGCGCTGGAAGCCAAACGGCTCACTGCGGAAAATCTGTTATTAAAACGTGAATTAAAGGGACAAGCTTCGTTTGAGAATTTTATCGGGGCTAGCGAGGCCATGCAGAAAGTTTTTGCCCTCATCCGACAGGTTGCGGACGCTCCGACCACGGTCCTGATCTGCGGGGAGAGCGGGACGGGCAAAGAATTGGTCGCGCGCGCCATTCACTACAACAGCCCCCGTCGGGATCGTGCCTTCGTGACGGTTAATTGCGGGGCTCTGCCCGAAGCCTTGCTGGAAAGCGAGCTCTTCGGTCATATGCGAGGGTCCTTTACCGGGGCCGTGTCCAACAAGGAAGGGCTGTTTGAAGTCGCCGACGGCGGCACGCTCTTTCTCGATGAGATTGCGGAGGCGCCGCCGGGAATTCAGGTCAAACTGTTGCGCGTGCTCCAGAAGCCGGAGTTTCGGCGGGTTGGGGGAACGCGGGATATCAAAGTGGATGTCCGGATCATTGCGGCCACCAACAAGGACCTGACCAAGGCGGTGGCGCAAGGCCTGTTCCGCGAGGATCTGTATTACCGTTTGAACGTGATTCCCATCACACTGCCTCCTCTGCGGTCTCATCCAGAGGATATTCCCCCGCTGGTGCAGCATTTCCTGACGGTCTTCGGTCAAAAGATGAGCAAACCCGCGCTGGCGGTGGCACCTCCCGCTATGCGGGCGCTGCAGCAGTATGGATGGAAAGGAAATGTTCGGGAACTGCAGAACGTGTTGGAGCGGGTCGTCGCCATGGTGTCGGGCACTGAAATTACGTTGAATGATGTGATCCAATGGATGCAGGAATCGTCGATAAATGCTGAATCCAAGGTTCCGTCGGAGATTCCGTCTGAGGGACTGGATCTGGAGTCTCTGATCAATGGCATCGAGCGAGAGCTGCTCGTGAAAGCCTTGGCACGCAGCGGGGGCGTCAAAAAAGAGGCCGCCCGTTTGCTGAAGCTCAATGCACGCTCCCTCCGCTACCGTCTGGATAAGTATGAGATCACCCTGGGGAACGGCGCGAACCCTGTTTCGGATGAAGACGAAGGTGAGGAGGGTGGCTAGCGGCAGCGTCGAAGTGGCGGCGCACGGGAAAGTCAACCTCATCCTCCGGGTGCTGGACCGCAGACCGGACGGCTATCACAATCTCTGGTCAGTGATGCAGGCCTTCGATCTGGCAGACACGGTTGTTGCGGAGGCCGATGGCGCCTCGGGCATCCACTTGGTCTGTGAAGGCGCCGACCTGCCGGCCGATTCCACGAATCTGGCCTATCGGGCCGCAGAACGTGTCCTGGCTCGGTTGAACGAGCGGCAGGGAATCCGCCTCCTCGTGCGCAAGCGATTACCGGTGGCGGCCGGTGTCGGCGGAGGAAGCAGTGATGCCGCCGCCGCCATCCAAGCGCTCGCGACCCTTTTCAAGACCGGCTGGTCCCGGGCCATGATGGCCGAGGTTGGGCAGGAGGTCGGCAGCGATGTGCCGTTCTTTTTCTACGGACCCACGGCGCTGGTCGAAGGGAGGGGCGAACGTGTCTCACCGCTTCGATTGGAAGAAGAGCGTTGGCTCTTGCTGGTGAATCCCGGTATCGCGATTCCAACCTCCTGGGCTTATGAGAAACTCGCGGCAGCTCGTGCCACGGGGAGAGGCCGCGTTTCGGCGCGTCCGCATATGCCACGCCTTGCGACCAGTTCTGCGGCTGGGGAGCCACCGATGGTAGACTGGAATGCCCTGCTCGCGGCGATCGAGAATGACTTTGCTCCGGTGATGGAACAGGAATATCCGGTTCTGCGGGACATTCGGTTGCTGCTGCTTGAACGCGGCGCGCAGGCTGCGATGCTGTCCGGGAGCGGCTCGACGGTCTTTGGGGTGTTTTCGTCCGCGCGTTCCGCCTGGACGGCAGCCGACGGTCTGGATCAGCGGTCGGGCTGGAGAGTGTGGGTGACCCGAACCTGTCAAGCGCCCGTTTCCGCGCGGTTGACAACCTGAAGAATGATGGATTAGAGTGACGTGTTTTCCTCCGTGACGGAACGCCAGCGTCCATTCCCTGAAGGAGCAGGCCGGTGCATGAGCTGAAGGTGTTCGCCGGGAATTCCAATCCGGCGCTCGTCAAAGAGGTTTGCGGTTATCTGGGGACCGAGCAAGGGAACGCCCTCGTCTCGATGTTCAGCGACAGCGAAATCCGGGTGCAAATCAACGAGAATGTGCGCGGCAAGGATGTGTTTCTCTTTCAGTCGTGCTGCGATCCCGTCAACAAGCATATCATGGAATTGCTCCTCATGCTCGATGCCCTCAAACGGTCCTCGGCATACCGGATCACGGCTGTGATCCCCTATTATGGGTACGGTCGTCAGGACCGGAAAGACCAGCCGCGCGTGCCGATCTCCGCCAAGCTGGTCGCCGATCTGATCGCCACGGCCGGCGCCGACCGGGTTCTCACGATGGACTTGCATGCGGGCCAGATTCAGGGGTTCTTCAACATCCCGGTTGACCACCTCTATGCCGCGCCGGTCTTATTAGAGTACGTCGAAAAGCGGGGGCGCCAAGACCTCGTCGTCGTCTCGCCGGATGCGGGGGGCGTCGAACGAGCCCGCGCCTTCGCCAAGCGATTGCAGGCGAATCTGGCGATCATCGACAAGCGGCGGGAAGGGCCCAATGAGTCCCAGGTCATGCATATTATCGGAGAGGTGTCCGGCCGGGATGCCCTGTTGCTGGACGATATGATCGATACGGCGGGGACGATTACGCAGGGCGCAGCCGCGTGCATGAAATATGGCGCACGCCGTGTCTGGACGGCCTGCACGCATGCGGTCCTCTCGGGCCCGGCCTTGGAAAAGCTCAAGTCATCGAACCTGGAAGAGGTGGTGGTGACCAATACCATCCCCCTCAATGGGAAGGACCGTACCTGTCCGAAGTTGAAGGTCCTGTCTGTCGCTCCGCTGCTGGGAGAGGCGATTAAACGCATTCACGAGGAAGAGTCCGTCAGTTCCCTGTTTGTGTAACGCATCTATGGTAGGAGAGGTGGATCATGCAGTTTGATATAAAAGTCGAGACCCGTGAGGCAGTCGGGAAGGGATTCGCCCGCACCTTACGGCGGCAAGGAAAAATTCCGGGGATCCTGTATGGCCAGGGAGAGTGTATTGCGCTGACGGTGGACCCCACGGAAATTCGCAAGGTGCTCCGTTCGGACTCCGGTTCCAATTCCCTTCTCAATCTGAGCATCGCCAAGGGGGGGAAAGAAGTGAAACGGACCGCCATGCTGAGGGACTACCAGCTTGATCCCATCACGGGGACGATCCTACACGCCGACCTCTTCGAGGTGGCCCTGGACAAGCCGATTCGCGTCCGCGTGCCGGTGGCCGTCACGGAAGGGACGCCGGCGGGAGTAGCCGAAGGCGGCATTCTGCAGCACAACATGCGCGAACTGCACATCGAATGCCTGCCACGTCAGATTCCGGCGCACGTCACGGTGGATCCGACGGCGCTCAAGATCAACGAGGGGATCCACGTCAGGGAAGTTTCTCTCCCCGCCGGGGTCCGCGTTTTGGACGATCCCGACATGATGGTGGTCAGTATCGCGGCCCCGATCTCAGAAGAGAAGCTGGAGGCGCTGCTGGCCACGACGCCGGCTGGCGAGGGAGCGGCAGAACCCGAAGTCATTGGCAAGGGCAAGGAAGAGGAAGGCGCTGAAGGTGAGGTTGCGGCTGGTGAAGCAAAGCCGGGCGTCAAGGCACCGCCTGGCGCGCCTGTTGCCGCGCCTGCTGCTGGAGAAGCCAAGGACGAAAAAAAGGAAGGCAAGGAAGGGAAGGAAGTTAAGGCGGAGAAGAAGAAGTAACGTTGCGGCTGATTGTCGGTCTCGGCAACCCTGGTCCAGCCTATGCCGAGACCCGGCACAATGTGGGATTCTGGGTCGTCGAGGCGTTGGCGGCCGAAGCCGGGTTGAAGTTCAGGCGGCGCGGAGAGGTTTCCAGCGCAACAGGGCGTCTCTCAGGCCAGACGGTCACGCTGGCCAAACCACAGACTTATATGAACCGAAGCGGGCCGGTCGTGGCTGCGTTGATCAGTGATCTCGGGTTGGACCTCAGCGATGTACTCGTGGTCCATGACGATCTCGATCTTGCCGTGGGCCGTCTACGCATGAAATCCCGGGGGGGAGCGGGCGGTCACAACGGGGTGCTCTCCATGATCTATGCCCTGGGTTCAGACCGATTCGCCCGGGTCAAGATCGGAGTAGGGCGCCCTCCGGCAGGCGAAGAGGCTGCGGACTACGTACTGGCCGCTGTGCCGCCTGGGGAACGGTCGATTCTTGATGAAACGGTCCAGCGGGCTGCGCAGGCTGTGGAGTGTTGGATCGCTGACGGGATCATGACCTCAATGAACCGGTTCAACCAGTCATCCCTCACGTAATCTTGCCAGCTGTCCTCGTTCATCTGTATATAGGGATACACGATGGCTTTGAATTGCGGGATTATCGGTCTGCCCAATGTCGGCAAGTCGACGATTTTTAACGCCTTGGTTGGGGGCAAGGCGGTCGTCGCCAATTTTCCGTTTTCGACCGTCGAGGCCAATGTTGGCGTGGCGGTGGTGCCGGATGTACGCCTCACCCGATTGACGCAGATCTTCAAATCGAAAAAAACCACGCCAACGGCCATCGAATTCCGAGACATCGCTGGATTGGTGCAGGGATCGAGCGTGGGGGAGGGCCTGGGGAACCAGTTTCTGAGCCAAGTCCGTGAAACCGACGCCCTGGTGCATGTGGTGCGTTGTTTTGAGAATCCCGACGTGATGCATGTGGTGGGCGCGGTGGACCCCGAACGCGATATCGGTCTGATTGAGACCGAGTTGATGCTCGCCGATCTGCAGACGCTGGAGCGGCGGAGGGAAAAACTTGAAAAAAAGGTGCGGGCCGGCGAGGCTGGGGCTGCCCAGGAGGCGGCGTTCGTCGGCGCGCTCATCGAGCGTTTAGGAAAGGGTGAATGGCTTGGAAGTCAGTCGTTCTCTGCTGCGGAGCAGGCCTGGTTGCGCGAGTACCAAGTCAGTCGTTCTCTGCTGCGGAGCAGGCCTGGTTGCGCGAGTACCAACTCCTGACGGCCAAGCCCGTCGTGTTCGCTGTCAATGTCGGAGAAGATCAAGAGGGCAGTCCAGCCGTGCGCCGCGTCATGGAACTGGCCATGGGCCGCGGGGCCCGAGCCGTGACGATCGCCGGGAGTATTGAAGCGGAAGTGGCCGCGTTTGCTCCAGAGGACCGAGCCGACTATTTTCGGGAGCTCGGGATGGGAGAAGGGGGTCTCGTCCGGGACGATCTGATCGCCTACGGCAACGAGGCCGGCGTCAAGGAGAAGGGCCTGTTCCGCCTGGAAGGGCGCGACTATGTCATCAAAGATGGCGATGTGATGTTCTTCCGTTTCAACGTCTAGCGCTTCTTGATTCTGTCGGGTGGCTGTGTTAGGGTGAGCCGCCTAATTTCATAACCCCCTTGCTCCGGACCCGGATCCGGGGCTTTACATCCAGGAGGAGGATCGCGCAGCATGCCGCAGCTTTACGAATCTATCTTCATCCTTCGTTCATCCCTGCCCGACGACGACATCCCCCCGATGCTGGAGAAGGTCAAAGCCACGGTCGAGAAAACCGGCGGAGTCGTCGTGCATCTTTCCAATTGGGGCAAAAAGAAGTTGGCGTATGAAATCAAGCAGGAAAAAAAGGGTGTCTATGTCCAACTCAACTATCGTGGAAACGGAACTGTGGTCGCTGAAGTGGAACGGCTGTTTCGTCTGGACGATGCCGTACTGAAATTTCTGACGGTGAAGATCGAGGAACACATGTTGCATGCCGAACCTGCCAAGGAACTGGAGCATGGCGGGGTTCAATAAAGTCATCCTCATGGGGAACCTGACGCGGGATCCCGAGATTCGCTATGCCCCCAGCGGCACGCCGGTAGCTAATTTCGGCTTGGCGGTCAATCGCAAGTATCGGCAGGGCGAGGAGATGAGGGAAGAAGTCTGTTTCGTGGACATCGTCGTGTTCGGCAAACAGGCCGAAACCTGCGGCCAGTACCTGAGCAAGGGCAACGGGGCCTTGATCGAAGGCCGTCTGCAGATGCGCAAGTTCGAGACGAAGGACGGGCAGAAGGTCACGAAACATGAGGTGGTCGCGGAAACCGTCCGCTTTCTTCCGAAGCGGGCGGAGCACGGTGGCGAGAGCCCCGCGCGCGAGCCCGTCGAGGACGTGCCTCATTACGACGCGGACGAACCGATCTGAGGAGAGAACAACGTGGAACGGGGACGATATTTTCAGCGCCGGCGGGTATGCCGGTTTTGTCACGACAAAGTGGTCATTGATTACAAGGATGTCGGTTTGATTCGGAATTTCCTGACCGAACGGGGCCGGATCATTCCCCGCCGGATGTCGGGCAATTGCCTGGGGCACCAGCGGGAACTGACCATCGCCATCAAGCGGGCGCGGACGATCGCGCTCGTGGCATTCTCGGAAGAGCGGTAGGCCCGACGCAACACGGAGCATGCGGCTGGGAGCTGGCCGCGGTGGAGCGATGAGGGGGCCATGACCCAGGTTCAGGTTTCGGAGATCCCGGCGGAAGGCTTGCGCCTTTCGTACAGTGAGGATCCTGCCGAGCTCGATCTCTCGGTGCCGGGCGCCAGTTTTTCGCAGCCGCTTGCGGTCGAAATCTTGTTGCTCCAGGCTGCGGAAGCGATCAGCGTCACCGGCCGGATCAAGGTACAAGGGACGTTCGAGTGCGTACGGTGTCTGTGTCAGTTTGCCATCCCGCTGGACGTCCCCGTCGCGACCCAGTTTCTGCAGGCGCCGCCTCCCGTGCTGCCTGGCGAGCATCGGATGCCGACCGAGGAGGCGGAGAACTATTATTACCGGGATGATGTACTCATCCTCGACGAGCTGGTCCGACAGGAGGTGATCCTGGCGGTGCCGTTCAGCCCGCAGTGCCGCACGGATTGCCGGGGGTTGTGTCCCCAGTGCGGGCAGGATCTGAATGCCGGGACGTGCAGTTGCGGGCCGCCGCCCGATCCGCGGTGGGCCGTGCTGCGAGAGCAGTTGAAGAAAAAATGACCCCCTTGACGGGGTGAGTGAGGAAGGACGCTATGCCGAATCCCAAACATAAGCATTCGAAGGCTCGCCGTGACAAACGACGGACGGCCAAGGTCAAAATCCGCGCTAAGAGTCTGTCCATCTGTCCCCAGTGCCATCAGCCGAAACGGCCGCACTACACCTGCTTGACGTGCGGCACGTACAAGGGCCAGGAAGTCATCGCGGTCAAAGAAGCGTGACGAGGTCTCTGCCCGCATGAAGATCGCATTGGATGCTATGGGAGGCGATCACGCCCCGGCCTCCGAGGTCGAGGGGGCGGCGCTGGCGGTCCGCGAGTATGGCGTGGAAGTCATTCTCGTGGGCGATGAAACGCTCCTCAGGGAGGAGTTGCGTCGCCAGGGATTGCAGAACCTATCGGGTCTGACCGTTCATCATGCCTCCCAACGGGTTGAGATGCATGAGCAACCCTCGCAGGTGGTCCGTCGGAAACGTGACTCCTCCATCTGGGTCGGCACGGAACTGGTCAAGAAGGGTGAAGCGGTCGCCATCATCAGCGCCGGCAATACCGGGGCCACAGTGGTCACGGCGTTTTTCCTGCTCGGGGTGCTCAAGGGAGTGGAACGGCCTGCGATCGCGACGCTGATTCCCTCGCTGACGGGCCATACGATCGTCCTGGACGTCGGGGCCACGGTGGATTGCACGCCCCTTCACCTGACCCAGTTCGCCGTGATGGGACACGAATACGCGCAGCGCGTGCTGAACAAAGCCCACCCGACGATCGGCTTGCTGAGCATCGGCGAGGAAGACACCAAGGGCAACGAAGTGACCAAGGAGACGTTTAAGCGTCTCAAGGAAAGCCCGCTGAATTTCGTGGGCAACGTCGAAGGCCGGGATGTCTTTACCGGCGCCGCCGATGTGGTGGTCTGCGACGGGTTTATCGGCAACGTGGCCCTCAAGATCACCGAAGGAGTTGCGGAGGCGCTCAAGAAGATGCTCCTCAAGGAGATCGCCGCGGAATCCGTGTTGAGCCGGTTCGGCTATGCCTTGCTGAAGTCGGCGTTCGGCCGGTTCAAGAGGCGCTTGGACTATGCGGAGATCGGCGGCGCGGCGCTCCTGGGTGTCAATGGCATCTGCATCATCTCGCATGGGCGATCCTCCGGCCGGGCCATCAAGAACGCGATCCGTGTGGCCAAAGAAATCTTAGAGGGGCGGGTCAACGAGCACATCCAGCGCGACATCGAGGAAAGCGTGGCCCTCTTCGGCGAAAAGGCCAAGGACGCCATCCAATGAGGGCTCGGATTGTAGCGACCGGCTCCGCCGTGCCCAGGCGCGTACTCCGGAACGCCGACCTCGAACGGATGGTCGCGACGTCGGATGAATGGATCGTCTCGCGCACCGGCATACGCGAGCGCCGGGTTGTGGACGACGGCGTGGCGAGCTCCGATCTGGGCACCGAGGCGGCGCAGGCGGCGTTGGTCACCGGGGGATGGGATGCCGCCGAGCTCGATCTGATCTTGGTCGCAACCTGCACGCCCGACATGCCGCTTCCATCCACGGCGTGCCTCATCCAGCGGAATCTGAAGGCCTCCCGGGCAATCGCGTTCGATCTGGCTGCGGCCTGTTCCGGGTTTCTGTACGGACTCTCGGTGGCCGATCTCTATGTGCGGTCCGGCGCATGCCGCCGAGTGCTGGTGGTGGGGACGGAAGTCATGTCGTCGGTCGTGGACTGGACCGACCGGGGCACCTGCATTCTGTTCGGAGATGGGGCTGGCGCGGTCTTGATCGAACCGTCGGATGAGGATCGGGGGATTCTGTCCACCCATCTGCACT
>WNFV01009859.1_pt1 | contig 14035 bp, 16 predicted proteins | sample 5400101 | NCBI WGS metagenome assembly WNFV01 (sample SAMN13153361, study PRJNA577476) | soil metagenome | isolation source: 115 cm soil or saprolite under grassland replicate 1 | place: USA:California | collected 2016-06-15 | reverse complement strand
ACGGGCGACTACGTCACGGGATACCTGCACATGTATCTCGCCAAGTCGACTGATAACGGAGCCTCGTTCCCGACGCAGGCACAGCTGACGAGCGGGACCCGCGATCAGGTCATGCCCTGGATGTCAGTCACGCCGGGCGGACGCGTCGACACGATCTTCTCGCAGGACGTCTGGGAGGCGACGCTCAAGCCGTAACACCTCGAGAGGAGGGGCAGACTCGAGCGGCTGTCCCTCCTCCCCCACTTGGGGGACGCCTGCCGGATTCGTTGGAGGAAGATGAGGAGTCCATGGAGTCGCTCGTCGTCGAGTGCCTCCGCTGCGGTAGTCACAGGCAGACAGAGGTCTCTCCGCTGCGGAAAGCACATCCCGAGTGCCCGCGCTGCGGGTATGTCGGCTGGGCACCCGTCGACGACCTCAGCGAACGTGAGCGGCGCGCGCTCCGTGAGCGGCCGCTCGAGCGGCGCCGGCTCAGGATCGCTTAAGCGCCTCGAGCAGCAGGTCGGGTTCGAGCGCGTACGCGGTGTTGCCGTCGCGGCCCGTCATCGTCTCGGCCGCGAGCAGAGCGTTCAGGATTGCTTCCTCCGTGGATTCGATCACGGCGTCGTAGAGCGGGCCGATCTCGCCGTCCGAGAGCATGCGGAGCTGTAGCTCCCGCGCGTCGGAGCCGAGGCCGCGGTTGCCGGTGGCGAAGGCAAGAAAGAGGTCGCCGCTCGAAGGTGCACCGGTCCCGCCCATGCGTCCGACGCCGAGGCCGGCACGTTGCGCAAGGCGGTTGCATTGATGCGGTAGGAGCGGCGCGTCGGTGGCGACGATCCCGATGATCGAGCCGGACTCGTCCTGCCGCCGCGGTTCGGGAATGCGGTCCCCGATGAGCTCTCCGACCGCCACGCCATCGACGCGGAAGCGGCCGCGGCCGCCGTAGTTCGCCTGCACGAGCACGCCGACCCTGTAGCCGTTCACGGCGCGGGAGGCGGTCCCGATGCCCCCCTTGAAGCCGTGGCAGACCATTCCCGTCCCCCCGCCCACGTTTCCTTCGTCGACCCGGTCGCCGGAAGCCGAGGCGAGAGCCGCGCGCACGTGCTCTGCGGTCACGTGCTGGCCTCGGATGTCGTTGAGGAAGCCGTCGTAGGTCTCGCCGACCACGGGCAGCGACCACGCGTCGGGGTCGGTCGATTCCGCTGCGATGGCGTCGCGGACGACGCCGACGCTGAAGGTATTCGTGATCCCGATCGGGGTCGTCAGGCAGCCGGACTCGCGGACCCACTCGAGCCCGGTCAGCTCACCGTTCCCATTGAGGCGGTGGCAGCCGGCGAAGAGAGGCGTCTCGGGAGGAATGACGACCGTGACGCCCGTTCGGATCGCGTCGCCCTCGATCAGGGTCGAATGGCCCACCCGGACGCCGCCGACGTCCGTGATCGCATTCCGCTCCGCCGGAGGGCCGCCGCCGAGGGCGATCCCGAGCTCTCGCGCCCGCACCTGTCCACCTTACGCCTCGGGCCTTTAGAGTTTCGCCGACAGTCCGGTGGAGGTGCCGGGCGTGGTCGGCGTCACCGCGACCGGCGGCCTGCGCCTGAAGTCGTACTACTCGAACTACGGCCTCCGGGTCACGTCGGTTGCAGCGCCCGGCGGCGACCGTTGGCCCCAGCCGGTTTGCGCCCGCCCCCTCGCTAGACTCGATGCGTGGCTAAGACCGAAGCGCGGCGCGAGCTTTGGGGGGGCGAGACGGCGAAGGCGATGGCGAACTTCAAGGTCTCCGGCGAGCCGATCCCGCAGTCGGTCGCGCGCTGGCTTGGACGCATCAAAGCGGCTGCCGCGCGCGTCAACGCCGAGCTCGGACTCCTCGACGAAGACAAGGCGCAACGGATCGCCGACGCAGGCGATCGCATCGCCGTCGGCGAGCTCGACGACCAGTTTCCGATCGATGTGTTCCAGACCGGCTCGGGGACGTCTTCGAACATGAACGCGAATGAAGTAATCGCTGCTCTTGCCGGCGAGGACGTGCACGCGAACGACGATGTGAACATGGGCCAGTCGTCGAACGACGTGTTCCCCTCGGCGGTGCATCTCGCGGCGCTGGACGAGATCACCAACGAGTTGATGCCGGCCCTCCAAGGTCTCGCGGATTCCCTGCAGGCGAAGGCGGCGGAGTTCAGCGATGTCGTCAAGTCCGGTCGCACGCACCTCATGGACGCGGTCCCCGTCACGCTGGGGCAGGAGTTCGGCGGCTACGCGGCGCAGGTGCGTCAGGGCTATGACCGTGTCGGCTCGACGCTCGAGCGGCTCGGCCAGATCCCGCTCGGCGGAACGGCGGTCGGCACCGGCCTGAACACGCATCCCGAGTTCGCTGCGCGCGTGCGCAGCCGGCTCGCCGAGGAGACGGGACTGACGATCTCTGCGCCCGCGGATCCCTTCGAGTCTCAGGCCGCGCGTGATGCTCTGGTTGAGACATCGGGTGCGCTCAAGACCCTCGCCGTCTCCCTGACGAAGATCGCGAACGACCTTCGCCTGATGGGCTCGGGGCCACGCGCCGGGTTGGCGGAGATCTTCCTCCCGGAGCTGCAGAAGGGAAGCTCGATCATGCCGGGCAAGGTCAATCCGGTCATCCCTGAGGTCGTGACGCAGGTCGCGGCCCAGGTGATCGGCAACGACGCGGCCATCGCCGTCGGCGGGATGCAGGGGCATTTCGAACTCAACGTCTTCGTCCCGCTGCTGGCGCGCAACCTGCTCGACTCGATCAAACTGCTCGCCTCCGCCTCACGCCTGCTCGCCGAGAAGTGCGTCGACGGAATCGAGGCGAACCGCGAGACGTGCGAGCGCTACGCCGAGCTGACGCTCTCCGCGGCGACGGCGCTCAACCCGTACATCGGCTACGACGCGGCGAGCGAGCTCGTGAAGGAGGCCGCCTCGTCGGGCCGGCCGCTGCGCGAGATTGCCCGAGACCGGGGCATCCCGGAGGACGTGCTCGACAAGGCCCTTGACTACCGGGCCATGACCAGACCGCAGGAGGGTTGACTGCAACGGAGTCGAGACAACTTCGCAGCCGTTTGCCTTAGGCGCAGTCGGGCATACTGTTGGCGCTTGACAAAGCGATCCTGGTTTGCCCATATAGGGTCGTTGTTCGGGGCCGCCCAAGGACACGCGCGCCCCTTTTATTACTCGTCCAAGGGGAGAGGATGATCAACAAGAGCTTCAGACGGGCGGCGCTCACGGTCGTAGCAGTGGCTGCGCTCACGGCGTGGCTCGCGGCGGGTGCCATGGCCGATACCAGGCAGATTCCGGCCGGCGGCACCGGCTCGATTCAGACTGGGAGCTTCACGCCTTCCGGAGTCGGCGACGCCACCCACGTGGAGTTTCCGGGCCAGGGCGATGCGGAAGACGAAGGTGAAGGGCCGGAGGCCTTCGGCGGGACTATTCCGGGCGGAATCAGCCTCTCGAAGGGGCACGGGACCGGCGTCTCCGTCAGCAACAGCCAGAAGGCCAAGTCCAATCCGCAGTTCCAGGTCGGCTTCGAGGGACTGAACTTCTACCAGCAGCGTTCGTCGAGGCCGTGAACGACGTCATCAACGTCTTCAATGAGTCCGGGCAGTCGGTTCTGCCGGACAACACCAGCACCAACATCGTGGGCGGTTTCCCGAGGAACGTGAATCACGCCGTCGATCTGAACTCGTTCTACGGCTATCCGCCGGCGGTCAACCGCACGACGGGTGCGCGTGGGCAGTTCGTGACCGACCCAACCTGCCTCTATGACGCAGCGACGCAGCGCTTCTTCGTCGTCGTTCTGACGCTAGAGGTGAATCCCGCAAACGGCGCCTTCACGAGGGTCAACCATCTCGACATCGCGGTCAGCAAGACGTCGAATCCGGCGCTGGCGAACGGGTGGAACATCTACAGGGTTGACGTCACGAACGACGGAACGGATACCGGTGGCGAGAATCCCGGTCCGTATCTGGGCGACTATCCGCATATCGGAGTGGACGCCAGCGGCTTCTACATCACCACTAACGCGTATCCCTGGTGTTGCAACGGCTTCAGCGGCGCGCAGATCTACGCGTTCTCGAAGGCGCAACTCGCCGCCGGAGCTGCAAACGTGACGGTGCAGCACATCGACACGTCGGGCATGGTGAACGCGCCGAGCGATGCCGGGCCAACTCAGCCGGGCTTCACGGTCTGGCCTGCTCAGTCGCCGGGAACAGGCTCCTTCGAGCTCGGTGCCGGCGGCACGGAGTACTTCATGAGCTCGAACGCCGCGGACGAAGCGACGCATCCGAAAGCGGGCACGGGGGGCGACTACACCTCACAGCAGATCGTGGTCTGGACGCTGACGAACACGTCGTCGCTGAACGCCGTGCCTGATCTCCACCTCAGCAACAAGTTGCTGACCGTGAATCAGTACGCGATTCCGCCGAAGGCTGTGCAGAAGGGCTCAGGAACCCCGCCGGATGTGACGGTTCCGCAGGGGCACTGCCTCAATGACGAAACCACCTTGCTGTTCAACGGACAGTCCGGGTGCTGGAAGCTCCTTGTCGGGCCGTTCTCCCACACGACGGCGCCCGAAGTCGTCACCAAGCTCGACTCGAATGACACGCGGATGCAGCAGGTGACGTTTGCGAACGGGAAGCTGTGGGGCGCGCTCGACTCGGCCGTGACGGTCGGTGGGGCGAACCGCGCCGGCATCGCGTACTACATCGTCAACCCCTCGGCGGGCAAGTTGCTGCTCCAGGGCAATCTTGGAGTAGACGGAGCCGATCTGACGTACCCGGCGATTGGCGTTACGGCGAGCGGTCGTGGTGTGATGGCGTTCACCTACACGGGCGACAACGCTTATCCAAGTGCCGCCTATGCTCCGATTGACTCGTTTGTCGGCGCCGGCCCGTGGTCGTTCGCAGGCCCAGATGGAGAGGGAGCTGCAGCCGAAGACGGCTTCACGGGCTACAAGGCCCAGAGGTGCAACGAGACCACACACACGTGCATCCCGATCCGCCCACGCTGGGGGGACTACGGTGCAGCTGCGGTGGACGGCAACTCGATCTGGATCGCGAGCGAGTACATCGCCCACGCCTGCGACTACACGACCTGGGGAGGCCCGTTCTTCGCGGGCGGAACCGGCGACAACCTGCTGGGCACGTGCGCCGGTGCGGGCCACGGGCCCGGCACCCGGGCCGCGCTCGGCAACTGGTCGACGCGGATCAGCAAGCTGACTCCGTAGTACCAGGGAATACGCAAGCACGAGAGGGCCGACCGCAAGGTCGGCCCTCTCGTGCATCTACAATTGGGAAGATGAGAGTCGCAGTCCTCCTCGTCTCCGTCACGTTGCTCGCGGCGGGCAGCGCGCAAGCGACCACCGTCCGCAGCGGGCTCTACGGCGTCGTCACGCGTGGGCCGATCGCGCCGGTGTGCGTCGCCGAGGAGCCGTGTACGGAGCCGGCTAGGAACGTGACGCTCCTCTTCTCACGCAATGGGGAGATCGTCCGCCGGAGCGTCACCGACAGCAGCGGTCACTACCGAGTTCGGCTTCCCGCCGGCCTCTACAGGGTTCGGCGCGCTGCGGCAACAGGAATCGACCACAGACTCGAACCCAATGACGTCCGCGTTCGCGCCGGGCGCTTCGTCCGCATCGATTTCTCGATCGATACCGGCATTCGGTAACCCATCAGACCTCAGTAGGCGACGGCGCCTCGACCGGTCTCTGCCGCGTGGCGCTGCTCGTCCGCGCGATAGCTCGAGCGAACAAGAGGCCCTGAGAACACGGAGCCGAAGCCGAGGGCTTCGCCCTGCTCGCGGAACCAGCGGAACTCGTCCGGGTGCACCCACCGGTCGATCTTCGCGTGCTTTGCGCTCGGCTGGAGGTACTGGCCGATCGTGACGACGTCGACGCCGTGCGCGCGGAGGTCGCGCATCGTCTCGACGACCTCGTCGTTCGTCTCCCCTAGGCCGACGATGATTCCGGACTTCGTCAGCACGGGGTAGTCCGCGATCTCCTTCGCGCGTCTCAGCAACCAGAGGGCCTTGTCGTAGCTCGCCTTCGCGCCGCGCATGTTTGGATGGAGCCGGCGCACCGTCTCGATGTTGTGATTGAAGACGTCCGGCCGCTCGGCGAGCACGGTGCGGAGCGCATCCTCCTCGACGTCGAGGAAGTCCGGCGTCAGCACCTCGATCGACGCCTGCGGCACCTTCGCCTTCAGCGCGCGAATCGTCGCCGCATAATGGCCGGCGCCGCGATCGGGAACGTCGTCCCGGTCGACCGACGTGACCACGACGTGCTTGAGCTTCATCTGCGCCGCGACGTTCGCGAGCCGCAGAGGCTCGAGCGGATCAGGCGGGCTCTCGGGCTTGCCGCTGTGCACGTAGCAATAACGGCAGGCGCGGGTGCACGTGTCGCCGAGAATCTGGAAGGTCGCCGTCCCGCGGCCCCAGCACTCCGCGATGTTGGGACACCGCGCTTCCTCGCAGATGGTGTGCAGGCTCGCGCCGTGGATGAGCTTCTTGACGTCGAAGTACCGCGAGTCCGCGCTCGGTGCGCGAACCTTCATCCACTCGGGACGGCGGGGTCTCTCAGCGACGGGCAGTGAGCTCTTCATGAATGGGTTGACTCCAGAGTCCGTGGCCGTCCTCGCTCGGGAGCTCCTCGAAGGATAGGGAGAACACCTCGCCCAGCGCGTTGCGCGCGAGTGGCCTCACGTCTGCGACGGCCAGCGGTCGGCCGAGCTCGCGCGAGATCGTCGTGAACGCTGCGTCCTCTAGGCCGCACGCCGTAATCCACTCCGTGAACGGGGCGAGATCGAGATCGACGTTCAGCGCATAGCCGTGCGTCGTCACCCAGCGCGAGATGTGCACGCCGATCGATGCGATCTTTCGCGGCGGCCGCTCCAGCCATACTCCTGTGAGCCCGTCGAGGCGCGTTGCCTCGATTCCCAGCGGCGCGACCGTTCGGATCAGGGCCTCCTCGAGGTCGCGCACGTACTTCTTCACGTCCTTGCCGTGTCGCTTGAGGTCGAGGATCGGGTAGCAGATGAGCTGTCCGGGCCCGTGGTAGGTGGACTTTCCACCGCGGTCGGTCTCCACGACGTCCACCGCGGCCCCTTCGGGGACGTGGAGCTCGTCCTGGTCCGTGCGGCGGCCGAGTGTTACCACGGGTGGATGCTCGAGGAAGATGACGGTGTCCGGAATCGCGCCCTGCGAGACCGCGCCGGCAAGCGAGCGCTGCACGTCCCACGCCTCCTGGTACGGGACGAGGCCTAGGTCGAAGACGTACGCGCCACGGTTCACGCGTTCAGCCTAGCTGTGACCTGGGAAGCTTCCACGGCGATGAAAGTCACCCTGCTGCTCGCCGACTTCGCCCGCGTGGCGAACGGAAAGCTGGACGTGATCGGCGGCGGCTGGTCGATGATGAACGCCCAGGGGCCGTTCGGCTTCTTCGTTGCGGCGCTCTTCCAGATCCCCTGGGATCAGACCAACGCGAAGCATAAGTTCCGGCTCGAGCTGCTCGACGCAGACGGCCAGGGCGTCCCCTCGCAGAACGGCGAGACGATTCGCGCCGAAGGCGAGTTCGAGGCGGGCCGTCCGGCGGGGCTCAGGCCGGGGACGCCGGTCGACGCCCCGCTCGTCGTCCCGTTCGGCCCGCTCGTGCTCGAGACGGGCCGCTACGAGATCCGGCTGACGATCAACGAGGAGACGAAGGAAGACTGGTTCGTCGCGTTCACCGTGCGGCAGGCCGTCGCGCCTGCGGCTCAGTAAGCCGCTTCGTCCCAGGTCTCGAGCTTCTCGCGCAGGTCGCGGAGGAAACGGCCTGCGAGCGCGCCGTCCACGAGGCGATGGTCGTACGTGAGCGTGAGGTTCATGATCGGCCGAATCGCGATCACGTCCTCGCCGAGCTCGTCCTGGACGACCCACGGGCGCTTGACGACGGCATACGTGCCCAGGATCGCCGCCTGCGGCTGGCTGATCACGGGCGTGCCGTGGAAGGTTCCGTAGCCGCCGGGATTGGTGATCGTGAACGTGCCGCCCTGCACCTCGTCCGGCAGCAGCTTCTTGTCCCGTGCGCGCTGGGCGATATCCGTCACGGCCTTCGCCATCCCGAGCAGGTTGAGCGTCTCCGCGTTCTTCACCACCGGCACGATGAGGCCCTTCCCGTCCTGCAGCTCGACGGCGAAGCCAAAGTTGACGTAGCTCCGGGTGACGATCTGATCGCCGCGGATCTCGCCGTTGACCCACGGGTACTCGCGTAGCGTCTCGGCCGCCGCGCGCGCGACGAAGATGAGGTACGTCGGGTTCACGCCGTAGCTCTGCTGGTACTCCTTCTTCAGCTTCGCCCGGATCGCGCTCACTTTGGACATGTCGACTTCGATCGCGCTGGTCACGTGCGCGGATGTGTCGAGCGAGCGGCGCATGTGCACCGCGATGCCTTTCCGCATCGCGGTCATCGGCTCGAAGCTTTCGCCCGGTTGAGCGGCCGCCGCCGGGGCCACGGGTGCAGGCGCAGCCTTCGGGGCCGCGGGCGCCGGCTCGGGCGGCGGGGGTGGAGCCTCCGGCTGCGCGGGCGCAGCGGGCGCGGGCGCTTCCTGCGTGCCGGATTCGATGAAGCTGAGGATGTCCTTCTTCGTCACGCGGCCGCCGCGGCCGGTTCCCTGCACCTGGCTCGGGTCGACACCGTGTTCGGACGCGATCTTGGCCACGACCGGCGAGACAAACGTCTTGCCGTTCGTCTGGGCGGCAGACGCCGGCTCGACCGGCTCCTGCTGGGAGGGAGCCACGTCCCCGACGCCCTCGCTGGCAACAGCCATCGACGCATCGGCCGCGGCCTGGGTCGCCGGCTCCGGCGGTGCCTCCTGGGTTTGTGGCTCTGAGCCACTTGCTCTGCCGGCGCCGTCGCCGCCGATCACCGCGAGCTTCGTTCCGACCTCGACCGTCTCCCCCTCCTGTACGAGGATCTCCGTCAGGACGCCGCTTCCCGGGCTCGGGACCTCCGTGTCGACCTTGTCGGTCGAGATCTCGAGCAACGGCTCGTCGGCTTCGACCTGCTCCCCTTGCGATTTGAGCCACTTGGTGATCGTGCCCTCGGAGACGGACACGCCCATCTGCGGCATGACGACGTCGATTGCCTCTGTTGTAGCCATGTCTCTCCTAAGCTAGTACTCAGCCAACTCGCGCAGACCTGCCGCGACGTCGTCGACCTGTGGGATGAACGCCTTCTCGAGCGGCGGTGAGAACGGCACCGGCGTATCGGGGGCGGCGATTCGCTTGAGCGGCGCATCGAGATCCTCGAACGCCTCCTCGGCGATGGTCGCCGCGATCTCCGCGCCGAAGCCCCCCGTGCGTGTGTCCTCGTGCAGCACGAGAACCTTCGACGTCTTGCGAACCGACTCGAGCACCGCGCCCTTGTCCCAGGGCATCACCGTGCGGAGATCGATGATCTCGACGGACACGCCGTCGGACTCGAGTTGCCGCGCCGCTTCGTCGGCGGTGTAGACCATCGCGCCCCACGTGATCACCGACACGTCGTCGCCCTCGCGGTGCGTGCGCGCTTTTCCGAGCGGCACCGTGTAGCGCTCCTCGGGCACCTCGCCCTTGATGCGCCGGTAGAGATGCTTGTGCTCGAAGTAGAGAACAGGGTTCGGATCCTCGATCGCGCTGATCAGCAGCCCCTTCGCGTCCTCGGGAGTCGCAGGGCAGACGCACTTGAGGCCGGGGATGTGCGCGAACGACGACTCGGGATTCTGCGAGTGGAACGGCCCACCCGAGAAGCCGCCGCCCGACGGCAGCCGCACGGTGATCGGCACAGGCGTCCCCGCGCGGTAGCGCTGCTTCGCGGCGACGGTGACGAGGTGGTCCCACGCGCACGAGATGAAGTCCGCGAACTGCATCTCCGCCACCGGCCGCAGGCCCATGATCGCAGCACCGGTGCAGGCGCCCACGATCGCCGTCTCGGCGAGCGGCGCGTCCATCACGCGCCAGTGCCCGAACTCTTCCTGGAAGCCGAGCGTGACCTTGAACGCCCCGCCGTAGACGCCGACGTCCTCGCCGATGACGAAGACGCGCTTGTCGCGCCGCATCTCGGTGCGCAGTCCATCCGAGATCGCCTGGAGGTACGTGAGCTCAGCCATTAGTGGTTCCTTACTTATGGTGGGGCGTGTCGAGGTCTTCAGGCGTTGCAAACACGCCCTCCGTCAGCGAAGACGGCTCCGGTTGCGGCGACTCCTCCGCGCGCTTGAGCGCGTCGTTGAGCGTCTTCTTCACCTCGGCGGCGATCTCGTCTTCCTCCTCGTCGGACATGTCCGCGTTCTCGCGCAGCCACGTTCGGAAGCGCTCGATCGGATCCGACTCGGCCCAGCGCTCGAGCATCTCCTTGGGGACGTAGAACGCATCGTCGTGGACGGCGTGGCCCTCCATGCGCTGCGTGACGCTCTCGATCAGCGTCGGTCCCCCACCTGCGCGCGCCTTCTCGATCGCCCGCCGTGCCTCGCGATAGACGGCGAGCACGTCGGTGCCGTCGACGACGATCCCCTCGAAGCCGTACGAATCGGCGCGGTCGGCCACGTGCTCGGTCGCGAACTCCAGATGCGTCGGCGTCGAGTAGGCCCACTGGTTGTTGTCGCAGACGAAGACCACGGGAAGCTTGCGGACACCGGCCAGCGTCATCGCTTCGTGGCAGTCGCCGCGCGCCGAGGCGCCCTCGCCGAACCAACCCACTGCGACGCGCTTCTCCTCGCGGATGCGGAAGGCGAGCGCACAGCCGACGGCGACGGGAAGCATGGCCGGCAGGTGGCTGACCATCGCGATCAGCCCGAGCCTCGAGTCGGCCATGTGGACGTTTCCGTCCCTGCCCTTCGTGGGCCCGTCCGCCCGGCCCATGTACTGCGCTAAGACCCGCCACGGCTCGACGCCGCGGACGACGTGGACGCCCATGTCACGGTGCAGCGGCGTGCCCACGTCCTCGGGGCCCATCGCGGTCGCGACGCCGACCGCCGCTCCTTCGTTGCCGCGCCCGGTGTAGAAGGAGCCCGGGATCTTTCCCTGCCGGTAAAGGATGTGACCACGCTCCTCGATCCCGCGTGTCATCACCATGTTGCGGTAGACGCCGAGCAGGTCCTCGCGGTCGAGCCCTGCCTCGCGCACCTCTTTCAGCGAGCCGACGGGCTCGGCTTCCCGGGCGATCGCCATAGCCGTGCCACTCTAACGACTGGGCTGGCAGGCATCGGCGGCCGATAGGATCGCCACGCTGTGAGCGCCGACACTTTCGCGCACGACCGCTTCCTCGTCGACCAGCTCGTGCGGCCGATCGCCAACCTCTACCGGGTGACGCCGCTCGCGGCCGGTGAGGTTCCGGCAGGCGGCCCGGTGGCGTTCGTCCGGCAGAAGAAGATGGCGATCAAGGAGGACATCCGCTTCTTCGCCGACGAGCAGGAGTCGCAGGAGCTCTTCCGGATCAAGGCCCGGTCGATCTTCGACACCGGCGGCGCCCGCTACGACGTCACGGATGCCTCGGGGAGCGCGATCGGCGTCCTCGAGCATCTCTTCCGCAAGTCGCTCTTCCGCTCGACGTGGAGGGTGTCGGAGGCGGGCGGGGGCGAGGTGGCGACGGCGCAAGAGCGCAGTCTCCCGATGGCGATCGCCCGCCGCCTCGTGGATTTCGTTCCGTACGGCGAGTGGCTGCCGATCCCCTACAACTTCGATCTGGTCATGGACGGGCACGTGATCGGTCATCTGAACCGGAAGTTCCAGCTCCGCGACCGCTATGTCCTCGACCTTTCCGGCGACCACGATCGGAAGCTGGACCGGCGACTCGGGATCGCCCTCGCCGTCGGTCTGGATGCCCTCCAAAATCGCTGATTTGCGTGGGGGAACCCGTGGTTCCCCCACGAGCCCTCTCCTTCTGGTCTCGGCAACGCCGCTGTTGGTTAGCGCTCCCGGCGAGACGCGGTCTCGCCTCCGCGCGCGGGAGCGAACTCGCCCAAGAACGATCTCGGCCCATTGGTCGCGTCGCGTGGGCGGTGGCGCTGGCGCGTCCCCGCCCGCGTCAGTTCGCCTCCTGCTAAGGCCGCTGCGCGCGCCTTAGCATCCGGCTTCGAGCGCGTCGATCGGCGGGGTTCTGCCCGGTCGAGCTGAGGTGCACTGACTAGAGTCGCAACCATGGGCAAGGCTTCCGACTGGCTGCGTGAGGAGCGCCGCAAGGTGCTCGGCGACTGGGTCGCGTTCTGCGTGCAGTGCGGCGCGGCGCAGCGGTGGTTCGAGGAGTTCGAAGACGAGGTTCCCGAGGAGTGCCCGCAATGCACCGGCCAGATGCTGCGCCGCTGCCCCTCCTGCTCCGCCCCCTTCAGCTCCACGTTTACCGTCGACTGCGAATCCTGCGGGACGCGAGTCCGCGAGCCCGAGCTCTTCGGCACGAAGATCCGCCGCCGCTAACTCTGACTGGGCGGTCCTTCGAGAGGGAGCTGTTTCCAATCGAACGCAGAGCCCTCGCAAACACCGAGGCCGGACGCTAAGGCACGCGAAGCGGCTTAGCGGGAGGCGAACTGACGCGGGCGGGGAGGCTTTAGCCCCACCGCCCGCGCTGCGAGACCCGTCGCCAAGATCGTTCTAGGGCGAGTGACCTTTCGCGCGCGGAGGCGGGACCGCGCTCCCGCCGCAGCGCAAACCAACGTCTGCCTTGCCTACACCAGATCAGGAGCGTCAGCTCTTGATCTGGGAAAAGCGGATCACGGTCACCGTGTCGTCCGGGGTGACCTCGCGGTTGTAGAGCTGGCTCAGGAAGGACGCCATGTCCTCGGTGCGCCGGATCTCCGGGTTGTCGTGCTCGATCTCTCGCGGTGAGAGCTCTCCCAGCATCTTGACCTCGACCTTGTCGATGACGGCGTCGAAGACACGGTCGCGCGGGCTGAAACGTGCGCCGACGAGTACCTGGACGATCATTCCCTTCTTGTACTTCGCGGCCTTGTCGCCGAGACGGATCGTCGCCGTCTTGCGTCCGCTTCGAAGTTGTTCCGCCACGATCGGGGAGTAGAAGTTGAGCGCATACATCGGTTCGCTCACGCGGGTCGGCGCCAGCGCGTGCGGCGTCGGACGAGGAAGGCCGTCACGATCCCGAGGACCCAGCCGGTGATCGCGCTGATGATGACGAGCCAGATCAGACGTGCCTGCGTGCTGCCGAAGACGTAGTCCACCTTCACCTGGCGCGTGTTTCGCGCAATCAGCAGGATGAGGAAGACGATCGCCGCGATCGCGATCACGAGCGAGACGTAGAGACCGGTCCGGTGCGTGTAGCGAACACCCCGCCGGAAACGGGACTCTGACTCAGGCTCGGGTGTCGGCGCCTCCCTCTCCGGCTCGCTCACGCGCGGAGCCTAACGCGCGAGCCCCTAGCGCGAAAACCGCTCCCACGCCTTGGCCGCCATCTCCCGCTCTCCCTTGTAGGCCAGGAGCCGGGGAGCCTCCTCGAGCGGCAGCCAGCGAACCTCCGCAACCTCGTGCGCGTGCTCTCCCGGGATATCCCCGAGCCGTCCGGACCGGTAGCGGAAGAGGAAGAAGCTGACCACCTTGAAGACGCGTTCGCCCGCCCACGTGTAGACGTAGCGGACATCCCCGAGCTTCTCCACGGGCGTTGCCTCGACGCCCGTCTCCTCGGTGACCTCGCGGAGCGCCGTCAGCTCGGCACGCTCGCCCGGCCCGATCAGGCCTTTCGGGAGCGCCCAGGTGCCTTCCGGCTTCCCGGCTGGGCGGATGGCGGCCACCACCGGCCGGCCCCGCAGCTGCCGGACGACAACCCCGCCGGCAGAAAACTCCCGCCGCACCCAGACTTTGTAACACAGGCGCCGCCTCGGCTTGCGCCGGCGCTACGACTGAGGTTAGAATGCCCTGGCACTCTCACCAGGAGAGTGCCGATGGTTGTCACAAAGTCGTCTTGACAGGAGGAATGTGGATGAACCTGCAGCCGCTTGGTGACCGCCTGATCGTCGAAGTCCTCGATGAGGAAGAGACAACGGTCAGCGGCATCGTGCTGCCTGACACGGCGAAGGAGAAGCCGCAGCGCGGCCGCGTCCTC
>WNFV01007054.1_pt1 | contig 14035 bp, 16 predicted proteins | sample 5400101 | NCBI WGS metagenome assembly WNFV01 (sample SAMN13153361, study PRJNA577476) | soil metagenome | isolation source: 115 cm soil or saprolite under grassland replicate 1 | place: USA:California | collected 2016-06-15 | reverse complement strand
GGCGCCGCGTGAGGATACAAGGCGAGGGCCGTTCCTGCATCTGTGTTATTCCATTTTTGCCTCAAAGATCGCTTTCAGCCGCGACTGGCGCGGCTGCCGGGGATTTTCAACATCAGACCCCGTCACTTTTAAGTAATAATACTCCGGATGATTTATGGCTGGCGGGAAGCTTATGCCATTCCTGGATTCCAAAAAATACTGAGGAATCAAGATGAGCAGCCCGTAAAGACCTGAAACCAGGTAGATCGACTTGGCAAATTTCATAATCAGCTATCCTCGTTTATAGGGCTCGTAGGCGTGTCGAGTCCCCTCAATAGAATGCGCCCTCTCATAAGTATCGCTCACGGATGATATTCATGTGCCGCAACTCATGCCCTGCGATGTGATAGGCGATGGCTCGCACACTCATCACATTCCCGCTCGCCACCCCGGCCCGTGTCAGCGCGTCGTCTCCAATCCCATTGAAAAATGACAATGTCGCTGCCCGCACCATCGCCAACTCGTCGAGCAAGTTGTCGAGCGTACGTTGGTTGGCGCCAGAGTAGCGACTTATCCGGCGCGTAGCGGTACAAGAGTTTGTCTTCGGGCAGCGAGAGTAAGAAGGCTCGTGTGGCCTCGAAGTTCTTCTGAAGGTGATCGAGCGCCAGCCCGTCATCGGGTAGCAGCCCGATATACTGAATGGCGTATGGCGCGTACTCGGCTTCTTCGGGTTTCTCGATTCGTCTCATTGCTCTTGATCTTTAGAATCACGTCAATTCGGGAAGCCATTCGCTCCCGGATCTTGATTGTGATCCCTATTGTATTTTGATGTTCTTCAAATTCGCCCATGTGGATTCGGAGTACCAAATGTCTACGAACTCCTTAATGGCGTCTCTTTCTTGATTTCTCATCTCTTTGGCAATGTTTTTTCTGAGGAGTGATTTGATACTGGCGAAGGCTGGTGGATGCTTGGAAGCGAAATCAGACGCAACCTTGTCTGCTTTGTCCATAAGCTCACCCTCAGTTACCACTTCTTGTACCAGCCCCAGAGTTCTCGCTTCTTCAGCTGTATACATGGCGCCGGAAAAAAGTATTGCTGTCGCGTTGGCTCCGCCAACCCAAAATCGCAGCATCTCAACGCTTCCGGAAAAGACGGACGAACCGAAACCAATTTCATTCAGCGATATCTTCGCCTTTCCGCTTACCATAACTCTATAGTCACAAGCCAAAGCCAACATGCAGCCGCCTGCTATTGTGTGGCCATTGAGCGCAGCCACAATGGGCTTTGGGTAAAGAAAGACATACGTGTATAACTCAGTGAAGCTGGTAAGGTACTCTGTAAATTGCTCTTTTGTAACAGACAAAAACTCCGGGACATCAAAGCCGAACGAGAAGAACTTGCCGGCGCCTGTCAGGATAATCGCTTTTACCTCGGGATCACCTTCCAGGGTTTTAAGCGTTCCTCTCAACTGATTAACCACGGCGCCGTTTAATGCGTTAACCTTGCCTCTTCTCAGCGTCAATGTTGCGATCCCCTCACTTCTTTGTGACTCAATAAACCCCATTTCCCCTCCTTTTAAAACAGTTGGCGCGTAGCGAGACGTGACGCTGGCCCTCACTATTTGTGAACTTTCGGTAAGCTGGTACACTTGCTTAAACCATTAAGCCCTACCAGCCATCCATCTCCGCGCCAATCGAAGCCGTCAGCACTGCCAAGCTGGCGTGCCGAAGGAATACTTATGAGCAATACGTGTGCCTTCGGGAATCGAGATTGATTTTGAATTATTGGCGATCCGGATAGTTACCTCTTTACCTAAATAGCAATACAGGCCAATCCCTCAGAGAAATCATTATTCACTCTTCACATATCATCTATCTTCATCTGATCCCACCATCGGACGGCATATTTTCTCTTCTCGTCTGGCGTGAGTTGCTGGCCAAGGACCACTCTCTGCTACGGCGGGGCGCTGACCACGCGCTCATGCGTGCATTCGCCCCCACATCAAGATACGCGAATAGGCATACAGGTACGGTCGTTGTGGGATGGCCACAGCCAGACGCCGTGTGTACTCCTGGAGAAATGGTTTGAACAGCACCGGCCCGAGCCGCGCCTCGTACGGCGTGAGATAGGCGCCGCGCACCCACTCCACCACTGCCTCGTAGCCCGGCAGCAGGTGAGGATAGACGTTGAGTCGGACTGTTTGCTGCTCACAACCGCTCTGCCACAGCAGTTCCGAGTAGCGGGCCGGTCGTAGTACGGTGTCGAACCCGCGCACAAAGCCGCCAAGTGCGCTAGCAAATGGCTCCTCGCTTGCCAAGCTGTCCGCCGTCGTATGCGACAGATGCTCATCCATCGCTGGGATTTGTACCGCGATCTGCCCGCCGGGCGTGAGCAACGCGCACAATCGTGGCAGCAGCTTCTTATGGTCGGATACCCAGTGCAACGACGCGTTCGCGAATACCAGGTCGAATGGCCGCTTTGCCGTGAACGTCTCAATGTCGGAGCGCTCGAATCGCAGTCCAGCAGCATCCTGCTTCGACGCCGATGCTAACATGGTCTCCGAGTTGTCCACGCCCAGGGTTTCCATCGCGCTCAGATGCTGGTGCAGCCATGCCGTCAGCACCCCATCTCCGCACCCAAGGTCGACCACCCGCATCCCGGGCTTTGTCTCCACCAGCGCCGCGAGGTCGTAAAACGGCTTACTGCGTTCCGCTCGAAACCGCGCGTATTGCTCTGGGTCCCACGTGCTTGTCGCTGCGGTCATTGGTGTCTCCCCATGTTCCTTGCAAACAAAGATAGGTTCTTCGTAAGGCTGCGGCAAATCGGCTAGAATCCCGGCCTGGGTCGTTATGAAAACTCAAGCCAATTTACCGCAGCCTTACCACTATTTTGCGCCCGGGCGCTGATTTTTATTCGAGGTTTCCTGCCCGGCCTCGTGAAACGTGTTGTCGGTTGCGCAAGTCGCCCATCACCGGGTTCGGCGCGCTCTCGTCCACAGACACAGCGCGAACCTGCTCGGACGTCAGCCCGAATAGTGGAGGCGTCGTCACGCCGAGAACGCCGAGATAGACGTAGATCTGAGCGCGATGATGGATCTCGTGTTCGATCATCGCTCGCAGCCATTTCCAGACGCGAATCTCCACGCCGGCCGGCGTCCTGCATGCGCCGTTGAAATCCGCTACTGTCAGACCGGAGAAAATCTCCATCGCCTCGCTGTGAAGCTTGGCAAAGTAGTCGAGCACGGCGTCGTAGCCGTCCGCGAGCTCACGACCGTGGCCCGGATACCGGCTCGGCCGCCCGCAGGCGTTCTCGGCATACATGAAGCGTTCGATTGACGCCAGGCGCCGCACGATATCGCCGAGTGTGAACCGGACTGCCTGCAAGCTCCACTCGATGCGCTCGGGCGGAATGCGGCGCACGATGGCGTCCGTCCGCTGTCGGATCCGCGAGAAGTAAGCGACGAACTCAGATGGGTCTTGGTGTTTCATAAACTCGCTCCTGCAATCACTGCGGTCACGGCGCTCAATCAACCCAGCAGGTCATATTCATCGGGATCCGGTGGATCCGGCGCTGAACGCATCCAATCCCTTTGGCGTCGCGCCGGCTGTCGCCATTCCGAGATGTAGAGCCAGGCAATACCAATGAGGTAGATAGCGAAACCGGCGGTGGCGGCGAGACCGATGATCAGCGCGACGGTTTGGGTCATCATCATCAGGTTGAGACGCATCCCTTCGCTCATTGCATTCAAAGTTCCGGGATCCATAATTCCTCCATTGATAGTGGCCGACCAGCCAATTTGATATTTGAAACGCCGGGGCGTCGACGCTCATTACCGCTTACTGTGACGCCCCAGCGGGCTGAGTAACGCTCGGCCAATCGCGCCAGCCAGCCAGAGCGCCTCGCCGATAACCACGATCTCCAGGATGGGCAAGATCAGGTTCATCGCTAGCAATCGCTCCCGCCATGACCTCGGTTCGGTCCTGATCTCGTCTTTCATCTCGCCATCTCGACCCTGGGAGCGCACGACACCTTGCCTGTCGGTCTCGGCGATGCGCCCATTGTGATTGCGATTACTTTATTGCGATTATTCCGCTCGCATTCCACGCTGTATGCCAGCTTGCAGAAGCGCACAGCGTGCGCCCGGCCCTTATAAGCTGTGCAGGACTTGAAGCCGATGAGCCGCCGCTCTGCCGGTCGCACGAACATAGTCGCCTTTGATGTTATTCGTGAAATTCTGTTTCAATATGCCTCCTTCTCTAAAACGAAGCGCAGCGCCCCGCCTGAACAGCGCGGCGCCGAGCTGTGCAAAGAGATTGCTACGGAAGCGGCGCGTCCGGCAGGAAGTTCCTTGAGGACATCGCCGCGACTCCGGCCTCACCGTCTCCATCGAAGTGGGTTGGACCAGACCCGGGGGCGCAGAGTTCATCGGCCGCCGGATCGGCGAACCAGAAGACTATGTGGTTCAGATCCTTACGGACCCCGGTGATATCGTTAAATGCGAAAGCTTCTTCGATGATGGCATCCACGCGGACAGACCCTCTGCCCGCCGCATTCGTCGTGAAGTCGCCGATATATTGCACCGCGCCGAAAGGCGCCACCGGGAGCTCGGTCAGGAAGACGGCAAAGGTCGTATTGGGCGGCAGCCCCTCCGCCTTCAAATCCAGGGTATCCACTCCCCGATTATCCTCTTTGGGGAAAACAGTCACTCTGGCCGCCGCATTCGGCAGGCAAGCTGCAATCGTGTCTGAAGCCGGCGCCAGGCTAAAGCTTTGAGTCGCAGAATTCTGCGCGTGCGCCGTGAGAATGAGCGTCAATCCAATAATGGCTATCGGCGCTGCAAGCCGATAACCATGCACGCAATTCTTCGCGGCCTGCTTGATGCCGTTTGCGTCCGGTAATAAGCTCTTAAGTCTGTTCATTTTTTTGTGCCTTTCTTTTAAGTGAATGCCTGCCTGCCGGCAGGCTCGATTTCGACTTGATCAGCGCGCAACCCGCGAGCCAACGCGGTTTGCGCCCGCCTTTCAATAGTCAATGACTTCGTCTACGACGACATCGTAGGTCTGTGGCTGATCGGGGGCCTCAGGTGGATGAATCCCGACGAGCCAGACGGTAGCGCCACTGGCATTCTGAAACCGGCCCGTGCCTCCTTCCATTCGTAAGTCAAGATGGCGCGATCGGTTTGCGGATTGAGAGCGCCTGTGAAGGAAGCATTGAGCCGGTGGCCGTTGGCCGCCGTCAGCTTCGCCTCTCCGTCGTCCACCTCCAATTCCAACCCCGCTGAGGGCTTGAGCGTGAACGTGCGTCTCAAGCTAAAGCGACCGATTTCTGATGGATCCGTAGCTTCCAGCAACAGGCCGCGCGAACCGTTCTGGAGTAGGCTGCGAAATCAACTGAAATAGTTTCTTGTTGGCCCAGTATCCATAGTCGTAAAGAACTTCCAGGTCTTCGACGATCATCTGACGCTCCTCACCTAAGACCGATGCGCCTCGCCCCGATCTACCGGAAGCTAGGAAAAGCTTTTTCAACCGCCGCCTGCGCCAACTGGCGCTCGGCCTTCGACTTGATCAGCGCAAAGCCGTCCCCGTGCCCCACAAGCCTCACCTCGGCGAGAAACTGTCGCTCGCCGTACGTCCGAAAGACCATGCTCATCTTGGCCGGATAGTCCGGCAGCTTGTGCGGGATGGTGTGGACGAACACTTGCGCTTGGCGCTTCCGGTCCAGAGACTGAATCAGCAACCACTGCGGCGCCTGGGGGTCACGTTTGATGACGTATTCGCCGGCGGGGAGCAGTTGTTCCTGGACCTGAAAGTCGAAGGGAATTTGAACTGTCGCCACGCCTTGCGCGGTAGCCGGCAGCCGGCCTACGCAGAGCAAGAGCATTGCTCCCACGATGAAAGAAAGCGTTTGTTTTTTCATTCTGAAATCTCCCTACTCCTTATTGAAGGGGCTTGTGTTCATGAAAAACCGCCGGCCAACCGGACAGTCTTCCGCCGATGTTTGCCAGCGGCGCTAAACGCCGCTCACTTACTCCAGTGCAAAAGCGCGCGGAAATTGCTAATGGCGGGAAGATTTTTTTTGGTATGTGGCGAACGATTTACGATAAAGGGCGGCCTGGCCGGGTCTGCCCCAGGCTTCGTAGAGTTGGCGGAGACGGCTGGCGGTCTGGCGCGTCAAGGCGTGCCGGGCGCCGCGCGTGGCCATCAACCCGGCGTAAGCAGGCAGCAATTGTTCCTCGGCTTCGCGGTATCGTTTGAGCTTGAACAAACAAGCGCCCAGATGACTGCGGCTGCGCTGGATCATCCAATGCTCCGGCTGGAGCGTCTTTTGAAAGACCGTAATGGCTTGCCGCTGCAACTTTTCAGCTTCGGCGAACTGACCTTTGAGGTAAAACACATTCGCGAGATTGTACAAACTCGCGCCTACCTCCGCGTGGTCTTCTCCCCACTCTTTGCGACATATCGCCAGCGCCTGCCGGTGAAGGTCTTCGCTGCCGGCGTAGTCTCCCCTGGCCGCCAACAAGGTCCCCAGGTTGTTCATCGTGGCCGCCAGTCGCACGTGGTTTTCGCCAAACAGCTTGCGCCGCAAGAGGAGCGCCTGCCGGTAACATTGCTCGGCCTCTGCGTACTCGCGATTGTCCTGCAATAATGAAGCGAGATTGGCCAGGCTCGCGGCTACATCCGGGTGTTCTGCGCCGAGCAATTTGCGCCGCATCGCCAACGATTCGCGGAACAGGGCTTCGGCGCCACGGTAATCGCCCAGCTCCTTCAACATCACGGCCAGATTGTTGAGGCTGGCGGCGACGAACGGGTTCTCCTCGCCATAAAGTTTGCGGTATATCGCCAACGCCTGCCGATACACATCCGCGGCTTCGGCGAATTTGCCCTGCTGACCCAACAACCGCCCCAGACCATGTAGCAGACTATCAGCTATGTCCTTATGCTCAGGCTCAAGTTGGCTGCGGCGCAGCGCCAGGGCGTCACACACCAAAGGTTCCGCCTCGGCGAATTTGCCTCGCGCGACCAAAACTTGTCCCAACCCGGCCATGCTGTCAGCGACTTTCAGGCTCTTCGCGCCCAGGAGGCTGCGCCGCAACTGAAGCGCCTCGCGGTACATGGTTTCGCTGCCGGCATGATCGCCTTTTTGGTAGGCTAACGCCGCCAGATGATGCAGACTTTCCGCCATGTCCAGGCGCTCCGCGCCCACTGTTTGCCGCCGCAATTCCAGCGCGTCCGCCAGCAACGGTTGGGCGCGGTCGTATGCGCCAATGCTGAGATACAACCTGCCAATGGTATCCATCAGTTTCGCTTGTACGAGGGGCTGGTCTTTCAGTTCGCGCACGACTTTTGACGCGCCCTGATCGAGCAGTTCCTGGGCCGTGATGGCGGCGCCGCGCGATTGGCCCGGGTCGGCGACTTCAAATACCGAGGTCAGCGATTGCGTCACCGCTTCCGCCGTCGTCGCCGCCTGATTGGCGCGGTCGCGTTCGCAAGCAATGCGCGTTGCCGACACCGCCAGCGAGACGGTCAGTGCGACGAGCAAGACCAGCGCGGCGACGCCCGCCTTGTGGCGACCCACGAATTTCGCCGCGCGATAGCTGAACGTATCTTCGCGCGCCATCACTGGCAACCCCGCCAAATGACGACGAATGTCTTCGGAAAACTGCTCGACCGATTGATAGCGCCGCTCCGGCTCTTTGCGCAGCGCCATCAACATGATGTTGTCGAGATCGCCCGCCAATCGCCGCGCCAGTTTCGCTGGCGCGGTGGTATGCATGCGCGCCGCCTCGCTCAGGCGCGGCGCTTCGGTGTCGCAGATTGTGCGCGAGATTTTCAGCGGCGCAATGGCTTCAAACTGATACGGTCGCCGAGCCGTCAGCAACTCATAGAGCACGACGCCGAGCGAATAGACATCGGTGGCCGTCGTAATCGCGCCGCCGCGCAACTGCTCAGGGCTGGCGTAATCGGGCGTCATCAACCGCGCCGTCGATTCGGCGTTTGTGATGACTTCGCCCGGATCAGGCGCGAGCAGTTTGGCGATGCCGAAGTCGAGCAATTTCGGCGCGCCGTCTTCAGTCACCAGGATGTTGCCCGGCTTGAGGTCGCGGTGGATGACCAGCTTGCAATGCGCGTGCTGGACGGCGGAACAAACGTCGCGGAAGAGTTTGAGCTTTTCGTCGAGCGAAAGCTGACGGCGGTTGCAATAGGCGGTGATCGTTTCGCCCGCGACGAACTCCATCACAAAATAAGGCTGCCCCTCCGCCGTCGTGCCGCCGTCGAGCAAGCGCGCGATGTGCGGATGATCGAGCGAAGCCAGTATCTGCCTCTCGCGCAGGAATCGTTCGCGCGCGAAATCCGATTCCATGCCGCGCTTAATGAGTTTGATGGCGACTCGCTGTTGGAATTCATCGTCAGCGCGCACGGCTTCATACACCGCGCCCATGCCGCCGTGTCCGATCAGGCGCGTTAGGCGATAAGGACCGATGCGTTGGCCGGCGGGTTCGTCGGGCGGCGCGGCGGCAACGGCGCGCGCGGTTTTTTTGATCGGGTTGTCGAGAAAGGAATCGGCGATATCGTGCGCGAGCAATTCGAGCACTTCGCGGCGCAACTCGCCATCGTCGCCACAGGCGCGGGGGAGATAATCCTCGCGTTCCGCCGGCGGACGGTCGGCGACTGTACGGAAAAGTTCTTCGATAAGTTGCCAGCGTTCCGGATTCATGCTTGACACTCAATCGCGGCTCAACTCTCGACGCAACCACGCGCGCGCCAGTCGCGTTTCGTTGTTGATGGTGGCGACCGACAGGCCGAGGCCCGCCGCCGTCTCTGCCAGACTAAGGCCGCCGAAATAACGCAACTCGATGATGCGCGCCTTGCGTTCGTCGAATTTCGCCAGCGCCAGCAAAGCATCGTCGAGCGCCACCATCTCGGCGGCGTTCTCGTCGGAATAGGTCAAGGCGTCTTCGAGGGACAGGTTGAGGGTACCGCCGCCGCGTTTGGCCGCCGTGTGGACGCGCGCGTGCTGGACCAGAATCTGGCGCATGAGATACGCGGCGACGCCGAAAAAATGCTGGCGGTTTTCCCAGACCAGCGCATCCTGCTGTTTGACTAGGCGCAGATACGCTTCGTTGACAAGCGCGGTCGGTCGCAGTGTGTGATCGGCGCGTTCGCGGCGCAGATAACTGTGCGCCAGCTTGTGAAGCTCCTCGTATACGACCGGCATCAACTGGTCGAGAGCGGCCCGGTCGCCTCGACTCCAGCGCAGAAGAAGCTGCGTGATTTCATTGGGCGGCGGAGTTGGCATATGGCTGTTGTCATTGAAATTTCCGTGCCGGGGTTTGATTCGGGATGAAGGAAGTTACTGAACCTTTGAGATTGCAGAGGCTTAGCGGACTGATTGGAGAGTAGCGGCGGCGCTGGGCGAGAAGGTTTGAGTTACGACATATCGTAAAGTCACGAAATATCGCGGCGGTCATCAGGGAGCCGCCTGAAGGTTCTGTTGCAAAAAACGGGCGGTCTGTGGTCAAGATTGATAGACTTCCCCCACTCATCTCATACCGGGAGTCTGCTGTGGTCGAATCCGATCTATTCAAATGGCGTCATTACCAGAATGAACATTATCAGAAAAGGACAGATTGAGGGAGTAGGCAAAGGCGCCATCCAGGGGCAGGTCAGATTCGTGTCGAATCTCTTCATGATTGATGCATAGGTTGGAGTCCTGGTCAGACCTTTTATGTCCCTACCCATTTTTTGCAACACGACTCGGAACCCTCGCGCGAGTCCACTGAAGCAAAACGGGAACGGGCAGAGCAAGAGCGAATCATAGCCGAAGACTCACGCCAGGAGGCGGAACTGGATAGGCGCGATGCTGAGGAGGAGCGGCGGTGCAGCGCGGAAGAATTATGCAAGGCCGCTAAGCAGACCTACTGCGCAGCCGAAGACCTCCGCGCGGCGGCGGAAGAAGCCAGCGAGGTGTTAAAGGAGGCCAAGCAGGAGTGGATTTGCTGGATTGCCGCCTGGATGAAATCTCACGTTACTTTAACAACCATCCTTCCGCGTCCTCGATGGTTATAAACATGCGGAGATTTACCCCACGATACCTAGAATCCTTCAAGACTAATTGTATCGCCCGCAACTTGCTCGCATGAAGACCATCGTCGAGAGCGGAAGCTAGATGCCGCAACCGGGCTTTGCTGGTTTCTGGCCGACATCTGCACGGACGCGACATTGCGCTTTACAAAGATTTACGGTTGAAAAAGCGCCGGCAAGTCTCGACAGTTTTACTTCAGATCTAGCGCCAAGACCGTTTTCCGGTCGCGCAGATAGAGCCTGGAACCGGCCAGTGTGGGAGGCGTCCAAGAGGTTTGCGTCAGCAGCGGCGCCCTGGAATGTATCTTCAATCCGGTTGCAGTCGGCGTGGCTAGGATCAACTCGCCGTCTTCATTCAACATAATGAAGCGACCATCGGCGTAGATGAATGACGTCTTCGGTAAGTTACGCTCCTGCCAAATCACCTCGCCGGTTTTCACATTGACGGCGGTAAACGGCGCGGGGCCAAAGTCGCCGCTTGAACCATAGATGATCTCGCCCAAACGAATCACATTGGCGATGTGGATGCGCAACTGCTTCTGAAACCAGAGTTCTTCGACTTTGGTTTTGCCGCCAACGACCGAGAGCTTGAGCATCCGGCCGCCGCTGTCGTAAGCTGATGAACAGAAGAGCAGGTTATCTGCGCCCCAGAACGGTGTGCTGACGTTGGTCTTCGTCCTGTTTTGATGCGGGTGGCTCCATAACAGCTCGCCCGTGTTGGGTTCTACGCCTACGATCTCTGACTCCATCATCAGTACGACCTGTTCCTGCCCATCCACTTTAATTAAGATCGGGGAAGCGTATGAGGTTTTGAAATCCTGCTTTTTCCATACCACCGCGCCGGTTTTCTGGTCGAAAGCTACGATTGAAGCGCCCGCCGCGCCAACCGGCACAATGATCGTGTTTTTATAGGCCAACGGACTGGCGGCGTAGTATTCGTCTTGCACATAGCCTTTGTACTCGTTAAACAGGTCGTGCGACCAGACGACCTTCCCGTTGCGTTTGTCCAGACAATGCAATTTGCCAGTGGCGCCAGCGGTGTAAAGCCAATTGCCTACCACTAGAGGCGTGGCGCGCGGGCCCGGGGCGTTAGTCATATTTGCGGTGATCGGCGCGTGGTAGGGATGCTCCCATAAGGTCTTCCCGGTGGCCGCATCGAGGGCTATAACGACCTCCTCCTCGCCTCTTTGGTACATCGTATAAAGCCTGCCTCCTTCCGCCGCGATAGCGGAATAGCCCTCGCCCAGGTCGCGTTTCCAAAGCTGATTCGGCCCTTTCTCAGGCCACTCGGTGGCCAAGCCCTTTGCCTCGACGATGAAATTGCGGTGTGGCCCGCCCCATTGCGTCCAATCATTCGACTGCGCTAGGACGGGCGCGGAGAGCAAACCGCTGCAACAAGCGCAGACAACCGGCATCAGCCACGTCAACCAAGCCAGACGCGCTTTATCACCTCTGACCATAATTCGCACGCCCCTTTTTAATGAGATTGCAGTATTGAATGTGTAATTACGACGCGCCCTTAGGTAAGGCTACGGCATTGCAGCGAGTGGCCGGAACCAAGCAGGAAACTGTCGTAAAAGCGCCGCCAACGGCGACGCAATTAAGGCTGGCGTGTGAGGGCGGCTTCGATTTTGGCGCGACGGTAGCGGCTGAGTTTGAGCACGGCGCCATCGCGCAAGATAACCCTGCAATCGCCGCTGGCAGTAGGCTGCAACTCTTTAATGCGATCCAAATTGACGATGGCCGAACGGTGAATGCGCTGGAACTTGTCGGGATCAAGCCTGGTTTCCAAGACGTTCATTGTCTCACGCAGCAAATGCGCCTTGGCGCCTACGTGAAGCTGGACGTAATAATCCGCCGCCTCGATCCAATCAATCTCGTCCACGTTCAAAAAACAGATGCGTCCGGCGGACTTGATCATCAGCCGCGTCAGCCGGCCCGGCGCCGTTTGGGGATCGGCGGACGGCTCCGCCTGACCTGACGGGGCATGCTCATAAGTTTCAAGCAACGCGATCAAGCGTTGACTGAGGCTTTTGACTTCACGCTGTCTGACCTGCGCTTTGGCGCGCAGCAAGGTTCGGGCAAAGCGCGCATCGTCAAAGGGCTTGAGCAGATAATCGAGCGCCTGTACCTCGAAGGCGCGCACGGCATACCGGTCATAAGCCGTGACAAAAACGACTGTGGGCAGCCGTTCGACGCCGAACTCTTCCAATACCTCGAACCCGCCCATCTCCGGCATCTGTACGTCGAGAAATAGCAGCTCAGGCGCGAGATGTTCAAGCGCTTCGAGGGCGGCAACGCCATCGCCGCATTCCGCAGCAATCTCTATTTCGGGGTCGCGTTCGAGCAAGCAACGCAGCGTCTGGCGCGCCAGCGGCTCGTCATCCACAATCAGCGTGCGGATTTTCTCTCCCGTTTCATTCATCTTCGATCTCCTGCCTGGCAACCGGACGCCAGGGAATGAGAAGCTTCGCCAGCACTCCCCCCGATTCGGCATTGCCCATCTCGAATTGGTAGACGTCGCCGTAAACTTGCTGTAAGCGCGCCTGCGTGTTGCTCAATCCAATCCCGTCGGCTTCGCCCAACTGCCACTCAGCGGGAAGCCGAGCGCCGTTGTTGTAGACCTCGATCTGCAACTGCCCGTCCGTACGAGCGGCGCTGATCTCGACCCGACCTCCCTGTCGCCGCGCGACTCCATGCCGGATCGCATTCTCGACCAGCGGCTGCAAAATCATATTCGGCACACTTGCGCTGAGCGTTTCCGGCGCGATCTTCAATTCGATCTGCAAGCGGTCTGAAAAACGCTGCTGCTGAATTTCCAGATAACCTTCGATGAAATCCAGTTCCTCGCGGAGCGAAACTTCCTGTTGGCCGGCGTTCTCCAGTGAGTGGCGCAACAACTCGCTCAGCCCGGCGATCATCTTGACCGCCGTCTGGTTTTCCTGGCTGCGTACGAGCGCCGCAATCGAGTGCAATGTGTTGAAGAGGAAATGCGGGTTGAGTTGCATCCGCAACGCCTCCAATTGCGCCTGGGCTAACCGGGCCTCCAACTGCGCCGCGTGGCTTTCGCGCTCGCGATAACGGCTGTAAAAATGCAAGGCCGCTCCCACACCGATGATCGCCCAATAAATAAGCAAATCCTGCGGAATGTATTCGCGCAAATTGCCTACCATCAACAAGCCAAAACTCGGCGCCCAGAACGGCGTTGGGTTGATCGTATGATAGAGCGCCGAAAAAGCCGCCACCTGAATTACGGCCAGCGTTAGACCGAACGCGCAATGCAGCGTAACGCCCCGCCACCAACGCGTTCGTGTCAGCGGAAAGCGTCGCCCCAGGAGCAAGACCACCGGCGTCAAAACGCTCCAGACATTCCATGCCAACCAATGATACCCAGCGATGTCAGTGTCCCGAAAAGCATCCAAAATCCGCAGACCAAGCCGATGAACAACCAATCCCGCCGGTTATGCGGCGGCTCGTTGGCCGGTGCTCTTCCACGGTTTTGATTCTTGATATTCCGCATCGCTTCAATAGCCCCTATCAAAAACCATTATGCTGTGGGCCATCGCCGTATTCAAAACAAGGTTGTGTTGCAAAAAATGAGTGGGGACATACAAGGTCTGACCCGGACTCCAAACTATGCAGCAATCATGAAGAGATTCGACACGAATCTGACCTGCCCCTGGATATCACCTTTGCCGGATCTGTTGCAAAAATTCACTGACCATACAAGATGTTGTGGCGCCCCCTTGTTCGTCACTACTATGGAATGTGGCCAAAATATTTTTTGCAACAGATCCCGGCAGCGCAACATGCTCAAGGCGAGTGGTTGATCTTCTAAAGCGATCAACAGCTTGAAATGATAAAGAGAACGGGTTGGGGTCCCTTTGTTATGGCTTCCGCCGATGTTGAGGACGAAACTTCCGTTTTCCTTTAGAACTCGGAAAATTTCATGGGCGAACGAAAGGAACCAATC
>WNFV01006547.1_pt1 | contig 14035 bp, 13 predicted proteins | sample 5400101 | NCBI WGS metagenome assembly WNFV01 (sample SAMN13153361, study PRJNA577476) | soil metagenome | isolation source: 115 cm soil or saprolite under grassland replicate 1 | place: USA:California | collected 2016-06-15 | reverse complement strand
AGCGGCTCGGTCTCGAAGTCGAAGTCCATCGTGCCGGCCAGCGCGTAGGCGATCACCAGCGGCGGCGACGCCAGGTAGTTCATCTTCACGTCCGGGTTGATCCGGCCCTCGAAGTTCCGGTTGCCGGAGAGCACCGACACCACCGCGAGGTCGTTGCCCTGCACGGCCTGCGAGACCGCCTCCAGCAGCGGGCCGGAGTTGCCGATGCAGGTGGTGCAGCCGTAGCCCACGAGGTGGTAGCCGAGCTTCTCCAGGTACGGCACCAGGCCGGCCTTCTCGTAGTAGTCCATGACCACCTTGGATGTCCACCGCGTTCTTGGCGAGCAGCGCCGCGGCCAGCATCACCGACGGGTTCGAGGTGTTGGTGCACGAGGTGATCGACGCGATCACGACGTGGCCGTGATCCAGCTCGGTCTCGGCTCCGTCCAGGGTGATCTTCACCTTCTTGGTCGTCCGCTCCGGCTCCCTGTGCAGCTGGTGCGGTGCGTCGACCTGGTGTCCGTGACCGTTCGCCGGCGCCGGGTCGCTGGCCGGGAAGCTGCCCACCACCGCCTGGTCGGCGTCGTCCTCGGTGTCGCCGGCGTAGTCGACCAGTGCGCCGCGGAACGCCTCCTTGGCGTTGCTCAGCTCGACCCGGTCCTGCGGCCGCTTCGGGCCGGCGATCGACGGTACGACGGTCGACAGGTCCAGCTCGAGGTACTCCGAGAAGCGCGGCTCGACGCTCACGTCGTGCCACAGGCCCTGCTCCTTCGTGTACGCCTCGACCAACGCGACATCCGCGTCGGACCGGCCGGTGAGCCGCAGGTACTCCAGGGTCACCTCGTCGATCGGGAAGATCGCGCATGTGGAGCCGAACTCGGGGCTCATGTTGCCGATCGTCGCGCGGTTCGCCAGTGGCACCGCGGCCACGCCCTCGCCGTAGAACTCGACGAACTTCCCGACCACGCCGTGCTGGCGCAGCATCTGGGTGATCGTGAGTACGACGTCGGTCGCGGTGGCCCCGGCCGGCACCGAGCCGGTGAGCCTGAAGCCGACCACCTTCGGGATCAGCATCGACACCGGCTGGCCGAGCATCGCGGCCTCGGCCTCGATACCGCCCACGCCCCAGCCGAGCACGCCGAGACCGTTCACCATCGTGGTGTGGCTGTCGGTGCCTACACAGGTGTCGGGATAGGCCACGCCGTCGCGGACCATCACGGTCCGGGCCAGGTGCTCGATGTTGACCTGGTGCACGATGCCGGTGCCCGGCGGAACCACCTTGAAGTCGTCGAACGCGGTCTGGCCCCAGCGCAGGAACTGGTACCGCTCACCGTTGCGCTGGTACTCGAACTCCACGTTGCGCTCGAACGCGTCCGGGCGGCCGAAGACGTCGGTGATCACCGAGTGGTCGATCACCAGCTCCGCCGGCGCCAGCGGGTTGATCTTGGCCGGGTCGCCACCGAGCTCCGCGACCGCCTCGCGCATCGTGGCCAGGTCCACCACACACGGGACGCCGGTGAAGTCCTGCATGATCACGCGCGCCGGCGTGAACTGGATCTCGGTGTCCGGCTCGGCGGTCGGCTCCCAGCCGCCCAGCTTGCGGATGTGGTCGGCGGTGATGTTCGCGCCGTCCTCGGCGCGGAGCAGGTTCTCCAGCAGCACCTTGAGCGAGTAGGGCAGCGTCTTCGCGCCCTCGACACCCGCCAACCTGAAGATCTCGTACGACTGTCCGTTGACCTCGAGTGCGCCCTTGGCACCGAAGCTGTCGACGCTCGCCATCAGCCTGCTCCTCCTGCGTCTGTGCATTGATCCGGGACATCATCTGCGCGTGGGTTCAGGCCCCATCCTGCCCAGCGGCACCGATCACCGCGAGCCCGGGGCCACCCCGACCTTTTATCTCGACATCAAGATACACGACATCGAGCCACCTCACACACCTCTCACCCCGGCGAGTGGTTCAGGAGACCTGCGGGAGGATCTCGGAGGCGATCAGGTCGAGGTGGTCGAGATCGGACATGTCCAGGACCTGGAGGTAGACGCGGTCGGTGCCTAGCTCGGCGTACTGGCCTAGCTTGTCGACGACCTGCGCGGGTGATCCGGCCAGGCCGCCTTCGACGAGGTCGTCCGGGGTCCGGCCGATGGCCGCCGTGCGGCGCTTCAGCTCGGCGTCGTCGGCGCCGACGCAGACGGTCTGCGCTACGGACAGGGTCAGGGTCCGCGGGTCGCGACCGGCCGCGGTGGCGGTCGCGCGGACGCGGTCGAAGCACTCGGCGGTCAGAGCGGTGTCGCGGAAGCCGACGTTGTACTCGGCGGCGTACCTCACGGTCAGCTCCGGGGTGCGCTTCCTGCCGATGCCGCCGACGATGATCGGCGGGTGCGGCTGCTGCGCCGGCTTCGGCAGCGCCGGGGAGTCGGCGAGCGTGTAGTGCTTGCCCTGGAAGTCGTACCGCTCGCCCACCGGGGTGTCCCACAGGCCGGTGATGATCTCGAGCTGCTCGGCCAGGAGGTCGAACCTGTCCGCCGTGCCGGGGAACTCGACGCCGTAGGCGGCGTGCTCGGCCTCGAACCAGCCGGCGCCCAGCCCGAGCTCGACCCGGCCGCCGCTCATCTGGTCGACCTGGGCGACGCTGATCGCGAGCAGGCCGGGGTTGCGGAAGGTGGCCGAGCTGACGAGCGTGCCGAGCCGGATCCGGCTGGTCTCGCGGGCCAGGCCGGCGAGCGTGACCCACGAGTCGGTCGGGCCCGGCAGGCCGTCGCCGTCGCCCATCATCAGGTAGTGGTCGGAACGGAAGAAGGCATCGAACCCGCACTCCTCCGTCTTCTTGGCGACGGCCAGCTGGTCGTCGTACGAGGCACCCTGCTGCGGTTCGGTGAAGATTCTCAGCTGCATGGCGCCCACGTTAGCCAGCGCCCGAAGCCGACCCGTTCCGCGCCGAGCGTGCCGGCTCCAGCCGCCCGCTGTACGACGGCCGCCAGGCCGCGGAGCGCTGCTCGAGGTGCCAGGCGACGTCCTTGGCGTCGACCGGCCGGTCCGCGATCGGGGCCTCCCACCAGGACGGGATGGAGTCGTACCAGCGGTCGATCCGCAGGGTCCGGCCGGCCGCGTCCAGACGCGCGAACATCCAGCCGCCGTGCTCGCCGTCCGCCTCCTCGCGCCACAGCGCGTGCAGCAGACCGCCGATCTGGTGCGGCTTCAGCTCCGCGCCCGGCACCGCCGGCGGCTCCAGGTCGAACGAGTACCCGATGCCGGACGACCCGGCGACGTACACGTGGATGGTGAAGCCGGACGGCACGATCTTGGTCCGCTCCCGGCACCAGTCGTACAGCACCTCGAACGCGTCGCCCTTGTCCGGCCGCGGCCGCGGGCGCTCGGGCTCGGCCCGCATCGCCTCCTCGAGCGAGTCGAACGTCCGGCTCGGCACGGGCTGCTGTGGCGTGGCCGCCTCCGGCACACCCGCCGCTGCAGCCGCGGCGGCCGCGCGCAGTACGTCGTCCTCCGGCGCCTGCTGGCTGCCGGCGCCCTCGGCGCGTGCGGGCTGGGCGTCTTGCGCCGGTACGTCGGCACCGCGCCGGGTGTCCCGGATCGGGTCGGCGAGTTGCGGGGCCGCGGCAACTTCGACGACCGGGGCCGCGGCGGCCGGCGTACCAACCGGCGCGGCAGCCGCAGCAGGCGGCGTGGCAGGCGGCTCGGCAGGCGCAGCAGGCGGCTCGGCGATTGTGGACTCGGCGGCCGGCGGCGTCACTGCGGCAGGTTCCGTTGCCGGCGGCGCAACGTTCGCGGGCGCGCTGGCCGGCGGCGCGACATACGGCTGCGACCCGTACGGCGCCTCGACCGGCTGTGAACCATAAGGCGCCTCAATCGGCTGCGAACCGTAGGGAGCGTCGATCGGCTGGGAGCCGTACGGCGGCTCCTCCTCCTCGACCTCGTCCTCGGCCGGCCCGAACAGCTCGATCAGCCCGGCCGGCATCTCGTCCTCGGGCTCCGGCTCCGCAACCGGCTCCGGCTCCGCAACCGGCTCCGGTTCCGCAACCGGCTGGGACGCCGCAGCTGGCTGAGGCGCCGCGGCCTGCTGCGCGGCGGCGACCGTCCTCGGCGCCGGCGCGACCGGACCGCCGAACGCGGTCGCCGCGCGGATCCCGGCCTCGAGGTCCGGCGGTCGCCCGTCCGGCCGCAGCCGGCTGATCGACGGCCCGAGCAGCCCGAAGAAGTCGTCCAGGTCGACCAGACTGATCCCGGTAGTTCCGGCCGCCCGCACCAGGCCCCTCGCCCCGAACCGCAGCTCGTCCGCGTTGAGGTCCGGCCCGGCCCACTGCAACAGCTGCTCGGCCAGCTCGTACTCGGTCTCGGAGTCGTCGGTCACCCAGGACGCGATCGAGGTGAACCCGTCGTCCAGCGGCTGCCACGGGTCACCCGGGTACGACGCCCGCGCCCAGGTGCCGGAGAAGTGCCCGTAGACGAAGCCGAGCTGCCCGGTTCCCATCCGGTGCCGCACCTCCGGCTGCCCGATCCACTCCGGCGCCCCGGTCAGCAGGTCGGTGACCGCACCCGCCGCGGCCGTCCGGCTGTCGGTGGCGTGGTAGCCGAACACGACCGCCCGGCCGTCCGGGAACGCGATCAGTCGCAGGTCGTTACCGCGCGGGTCCTCGTGGTGCCAGCCCCGCTCGTCGGCCCACCAGATCCGGTCCCGGCCGCTCGCGTGCGCCACCGCCGCGAGCGCGGCCCAGCGCGCCCGCAGGTCCGCGGGATCGTCGAGGTCGACGAGCGGCATTCAGGACACCTCAGCCGTCGATGCGGGTCAGTACAGCTACGCACTCTATGTGGTGCGTCATCCCGAACAAATCGAAAGCCCGGATTCCGGCCAGCTCGTAGCCGCTGTCCAGGAACACCCGCAGGTCCCGCGCCAGCGCCGCCGGATCGCACGCGACGTACGCGACCCGCCGCGGTGTCAGCGCCGCCACAGCCCGTACGACGTCCGGCCCGGCGCCGGTCCGAGGCGGGTCGAGAACGGCAAGGTCGACCGACTCCAGTCCCTGCCGCGCGGCGCTGGTCAGCACCCGCCCCACCCGGCCGGACTCGAGCGTCACCGCCGGCAGGTCGTGCAGGTTGCGTCGCGCGTTGCGGACCGCCTCCTCGTCCGACTCCACCGCGAGCACCGCGCAACCGGCCTCGGCGAGGAACGCCGCGAACAGCCCCACCCCCGAGTACAGGTCGAGCGCCGTCTCGCCCGGCCGCGGCTCCAGCCCCGCCAGCACCGCGTCCACCAGGGTCGGCGCGGCCGCGGGGTGGACCTGCCAGAAACCCATCGCCTGCACCCGGAACCGCCGGTCCCGGACCACCTCGTGCACCCGGCGTGACCCGGCCGCGCTGTCGGGCTCACCGTCCTCCTCGGTCACCACCGCCGTCTCCCCCGCCGACGACACGACGGTCTGCACCGCCGACGCGCCGGGCCAGGTCCGGTCGAGCACCGCCGGGCTGTCCGGGTGCGCGATCAGGCAGCGGTCGATCCGGATGAGCTCGTGGCTGCGGTGCGCGTACATGCCGGGCGTGCCGGACGCGACGGCGTACCGCATCCGGCTTCTCCAACCCAGGCCGGTGTCCCCAGCCGGAGCCTCCATCGTGACGTCATACGAGATCTTTCCGATCCGGCGGAGTGTGTCGGTGACGACCTGGGCCTTGAGCCGGCGCTGCTCGCCGATCGCGACGTGCTGGAAGTCGCACCCGCCACAGCGGCCCGGTCCGGCGAACGGGCACGGCGGCTCCACCCGGTGCGGCGACGGCCGCAGGATCTCGACGGCGTCCGCGCGCAGGTACTTCGCGGTCTGCTCGGTGATCTTCGCGCGAATCTGCTCGCCGGGGATCGCGTGCCGGACGAAGACCACCTGGCCTTCCAGCCGGGCCACGCAGTGGCCGCCGTGCGCGACCGGCCCGACGTCGAGCTCGACGACGTCTCCGACCAGTGACTGCTCGGTCGTCACCGGCGTTCCGACGTCTCACCCCGGCGGACCTGGCCGGGCACGAGCGCGTCCCGCTCGTCGCCCTCGGCGACCGCCTGCGAGGACAGCAGCTGGTACGGCACCGACGTCACCATCACACCGGGCGTGAACAGCAGCCGGCCCTTCAGCCGCAGCGCGCTCTGGTTGTGCAGGAAGTGCTCCCACCAGTGCCCGACGACGTACTCCGGGATGTAGACCATCACCACGTCGCGGGGCGACTGGCGGCGGATGTCCCGCACGTACTGCAGGATCGGCCGGGTGATCTCGCGGTACGGCGACGCCAGCCGCTTCAGCGGCACCGGGATGTCCCGGCGGTCCCACTCGGCCTGCAGCGCGTCGGACTCGTCCGCGTCGACGTCGACCGTCACCGCCGCCAGCGTGTACGGCCGGGCCGCCTTCGCGAAGGCCAGCGCCCGCAGCGTCGGCCGGTGCAGCTTGGACACCAGCACGATCGAGTGCACCCGCGACGGCAGCGTCAGCCGCTCGGCCTCGTCGACGGCCATCTCCCGGCCCACGGTCGCGTAGTGCCGGTGGATGCCCTTCATGAGCAGGAACAGCACCGCCATCGCGATGATCGCGATGTACGCGCCGAGCAGGAACTTGGTCAGCAGTACGACGACCAGCACCAACCCGGTGCAGGTGAGTCCGACCGCGTTGATCACCCGGGACCGCACCATGTGCCGGCGGCGGGCCGGGTCGCTCTCGGTGCGCAGGTGCCGGGTCCAGTGCCGCACCATGCCGGTCTGGCTGATCGTGAACGACACGAACACGCCGACGATGTACAGCTGGATCAGCCGGGTCACCTCGGCGTTGAACGACACGATCAGCACGATCGCGAAGCCCGCCAGGATGATGATCCCGTTGCTGAACGCGAGCCGGTCGCCGCGCGTGTGCAGCTGCCGCGGCAGGTAGCCGTCGCGGGCCAGGATCGAGCCCAGCACCGGGAACCCGTTGAACGCGGTGTTCGCGGCCAGCACCAGGATCACGCCGGTCGACGCGGCCACCAGGTAGAACCCGGGTGAGAAGTGGTCGAAGATGCCCTTCGCGAGCTGCCCGATGATCGGGTCCTGGTGGAACGAGTCCCCCACCGGCACGCCGTCGCGCAGCAGTTGCGTGGCCGGGTCCTCGGCGAACCGCACGTGCATGACGTTCGCCAGGCTGACGACGCTCAGCACCATCGTGATCGAGATCGTGCCGAGCAGGGCCAGCGTGGTCGCGGCGTTCCTGCTCTTCGGCTTTTTGAACGCCGGCACGCCGTTGCTGATCGCCTCGACACCGGTCAGCGCGGCGCAACCCGACGAGAACGCGCGCAGCACCAGGAAGCCCATCGCCAGGGTGCCGGCACCGGCCGCGAACTTACCCTCGGCGTGCAGGTCGAGGGTGCTGCTGCTCGCGTCCGGAAGGTGCCCGAACAGCATCCGGCCGAAGCCCCACGCGGCCATCCCGAGGATCGTGAACATGAACACGTACGTCGGGATCGCGAACGCCGTGCCGGACTCGCGGACGCCGCGCAGGTTCATCGTTGTCAGGAACAGCACCGCGATCACCGCGGCCTCTGCCTGATGCCCGGCGAGCGCCGGGATCGCGGACGCGGCGTACTGGGCGGCGGACGAGATCGACACCGCGACGGTGAGCACGTAGTCGACCAGCAGCGCGCTCGCCACGGTCAGGCCCGCGGTGGCGCCGAGGTTCGTGTTGGCCACCTCGTAGTCACCGCCGCCGGACGGGTACGCGTGCACGTTCTGCCGGTACGACAGCACCACCACGATCAGGACGACGGCGACGACGATCGCCACCTTCCACGAGATCGCCAGGGCGGCCAGACCCGCGATCGACAGGGTCAGGAAGATCTCGTCGGGGGCGTAGGCGACCGACGACAGCGCGTCGCTCGCGAACACCGGCAGCGCGATCCGCTTCGGGAGCAGCGTCTCGCCCAGCTGGGTGCTGCGGAGCTTGCGGCCGACGAGGATGCGCTTGCCGACGTTGCCAAGAGTCACACGGCGATGTTAGAGGTCTGCGAGGATCGGTGTACCGTCCCTACCGGCCAACACCGAGCGGCGGTCAGGGAGTGATAGCGCAGTGCACGTCGTCATCATGGGTTGTGGGCGCGTCGGATCTACGCTGGCCCGGACTCTCGAGAAACGGGGGCACACGGTCGCGATCATCGACCAGTCCGCCGACGCGTTCCGCCGGCTGAGCCCGAACTACGCCGGCCGCACCGTCACCGGGATGGGCTTCGACCGCGAGATCCTGATCGAGGCGGGTATCGAGGAGGCCGGTGCCTTCGCCGCGGTGTCCAACGGCGACAACTCGAACATCCTGGCGGCGCGGGTGGCCCGGGAGAACTTCGGTGTCGAGAACGTGGTCGCCCGGATCTACGACCCGGGCCGCGCCGAGGTGTACCAGCGGCTCGGCATCCCCACCGTCGGCACGGTGCGGTGGACCGTGGACCAGATGGTCCGGCGGCTGCTGCCGAGCGGCTCGGAGCCGGAGTGGCGGGACCCGTCCGGCACCGTCCGGCTCGCAGAGATCCACGTCGACTCCGGCTGGGTCGGGCGGCGCGCGTTCGACATCGAGACCGCCACCGGCGCCCGGGTCGCGTTCCTGACCAGGCTCGGGGTGGGAATGCTGCCCAAGGCGGACACCGTCATCCAGGAAGGTGACCTGGTGCACGTCATCCTGCTGGAGTCCGACGCGAAAGCCGTCGAGTCCCAGCTCGGAACGAAGCCTGAGGAGCACTGATGCGGGTAGCCATCGCCGGTGCGGGGAACGTCGGCCGGTCGATCGCGGCCGAGCTGCTGGAGAACGGGCATGAGGTGCTCCTGATCGACAGGGACCCCCGCGCCATCAAGTCGGAAACGGTGCCGCGGGCCGAGTGGCTGCTCGCCGACGCCTGCGAGCTGTCGTCACTCGAGGAGGCGGCCATGCAGCGCTGCCAGGTGGCCATCGCCGCCACCGGCGACGACAAGGTCAACCTGGTGGTGTCGCTGCTCGCCAAGACCGAGTTCGGCGTCCCGCGGACCGTTGCCCGGGTCAACCACCCGCGCAACGAGTGGATGTTCAACGAGGCCTGGGGCGTGGACGTGTCGGTCTCGACACCGCGGATCATGTCCGCCCTGGTCGAGGAGGCGGTGTCCGTCGGCGACCTGGTCCGGCTGTTCACCTTCCGCCAGAGCGACACGAACCTGGTCGAGCTGACGCTGCCCGAGGACTCGCCGATGATCGGCACCCGGATCGGCGACGTCGCCTGGCCCACCGACACCGCCCTGGTCACGATCCTCCGCGAGGGCCGCGTCCTCACCCCTGACCCGGACGGCACCCTCGAGCTCAACGACGAGCTGCTCTTCGTCGCCGCCGACGAGACCGAGGCCCAGCTCGAGCAGATGCTCTCCCCGCACCACCACCAGCACCCCTCCCACGAGCTCTGAGCGGCCCCTGCACCAGGTGCCCGACATCCCGGGCACCTCGTAGTCACCCGCGCCCGCGCCGTCCGCCACCGCCCGGCTGCGCTTCTCGGGGTACGACGTGAGGACCGCGCGACGTCGTCGTACAACCATCGACGCGCTCTACATATGCGCAATTTCACGTCTGATGACGCGTTCGGTGGCGCGGGGGCCGTCGAGTTCTAGGACTCGGCGGGGTCCTCGTCGGGGACCGGTTCCAGCGGGGTGTGGTTGCGGGAGAGCAGCCAGACCATCGCGGACAGGACGGCGACCTGCAGAGGCCAGCCGAGCGCGATCTTCGCGATTCCCAGCGCACCGGCCTCGCCGGCGCGCCACAGCGGGTAGTAGACGGCCACCCGCAACGCGCACGGCGCGGCCAGCATCCAGGTCAGGATCGAGCACAGCCGGACGATCTGCGGATTGCGATGCCACTCGGTAGGGTCGCCGGTGACGCTGCCGATCATGAACCCGACCAGCGGCCAGCGCAGCAGCGCGGTCGAGGCCAGCACCACGAAGTAGACGGAGTTGTAGTAGATGCCCGGCAGGAACGCGTCCTCGGCCTTGCCGGACCGCAGTGCGAACACCGCCGCGATCCCGATCCCCACGAACGCGTTGAAGACGAACCGCGACGGCGACTTCTGCACCAGCCGCAGCACCAGCAGCGCGAGCGCGATCCCGCAGCCCAGCCCGACCGACAGCCGCAGGTTCTTCGCGACGATCCAGCTGACGGTGAACGCCAGCGTCGGCCCCGCGCCCTCCAGGATCCCCCGGCGGCCGCCCAGCGCCTTCGAGAGCTGGTCCCGGATCAGTTTCTCCACGGACTCGTGCGTCACCGGCACGGTCGCCTCAGCCATGAAATCGAAGTCCCCCTAGATAGTTGCGGCCGGCCGCAGCTCGTAGCGCGGGTTGAACATCGCGCGATCGCCGTCGACCATCGTCAGCCGGCCGGTCGCGACCAGCTCGACACCGGGCTGGATACCCGCGATCCGGCGCCGGCCGAGCCACAGCAACGTGACCGTGCCGGTTCCGTCGTACAGCTCGCCCTCGAGCGCCGGGACACCGCCGCGCGGGCTGAACGTGACCGTGCGCAGCGTGCCGGCCACGGTGACCAACTCGCGGTCGTCGCAGTCCGTGATCGACCGCGCGCCGCAGTCGGCCGTGAGGTCCTGCAGTTCCTCGGCCTCGACCTCGTCCTGGGTGCTCGCGAGCCCCCGGAACACCCGCCGGAGCACACCCGGCTTGTCACTACCCATGCACCCCAGCCTACGACGCGAACCGGCGCTCAGGCCTGCGGCGGGTTGGCCGGTTGGGCGCCCGGCGGCAGCGTCAGCGCCAGCGGCTCCCGCGGCGCCATCGGCTCACTGCCCCGGACGACGACCACGCGGCGGAACGAGTCCTCCAGCCGGCTCGCGGCGTCGGGCTCGATCGCCGCCCGGCCGAGCAAGGTGCCACGGAGCAGCCAGCGCGGTCCGTCGACACCGATCACCCGGGACGTCTGGCTGAACATCTGGCCGTCCGGACCCTGCACCGGAACGACGACCCGCAGCTCGGTGCCGAAAGACCCGTCGACCTCGGTCGCGGTGCCGCCCATCCGGGTCGCCTCGGCGGCGATCTCGCGGCACACCTCGGTCCAGATCCCCGAGGTCTTGGGCGCGGCGAACGCGCGCAGCTCCAGCGCGGAGTCGCCGACCACCATGAGCACCGCCTGCACCTCGTTGGTCTGCTCGTCGACCTGCAGCTGCAGCTCCATGCCCTCGATGCCGACCAGCACCAGGCTGCCGAGGTTGATCCGGTCCGCCGCCTCGAGGTCGGCGGGGTCCACGTCGCCGGAGTCGAACGGCCCGGTGGCGGCCGCCGAGGTCGTGCTCGCAGCGGTCTCGTCCGCGGGTGCGGCGTCCTGCGAACCGGCCGTCTCCTCAACGGGCTCCCTCTTGCCCTTACGGCGGAAGATCACTGGGATTGCCTGCTTCCTCGTCTAATGAACCGGCGGCCGTAGTCTGGCGCAGCGGGTGGGTCAACCCGCCACCGGGTCGTCGTACCCCGGTTGTCGCCAAGCCTGTCACACGGTCTGGTCAGGCACCGAAGCCGCCGGTCGACCCGTGCCCGCCGTCACCGCGCGCCGAACCAGGAAGCCGTTCCACCTCGACGAACCGGGCCCTCTCGACCCGCTGGACGACCAGCTGCGCGATCCGGTCGCCGCGGCGCAGCGTCACCGGCTCGGCCGGGTCCAGGTTCACCAGGCACACCTTGATCTCGCCGCGGTAGCCGGCGTCGACGGTGCCGGGCGCGTTCACGATCGTGACGCCGTGCCTGGCGGCGAGCCCGGAGCGCGGGTGCACGAACGCGGCGAACCCGTCCTGCAGCGCGATCGCGATCCCGGTGCCGACCAGTGCCCGCTCCCCCGGCTTCAGCGTCACGTCCCGGGTGGTGACCAGGTCGGCGCCGGCGTCGCCGGGATGCGCGTACGACGGCAGCGGCACAGAGTCATCGAGCCGCGTGATCAGCACCTCGGTGGTCATGGGTTCACCTCGAACTCCTGTTGGGCGTGGTCCAGGTTGCCGTGCTCGGTGAAGTGCTCCACCGGTACGACGACGAACACCGCCGCGGCGCGGATCGCGATGCTGCCGTCCGGGCCGCCGATCCGGCCGGTCGCCGACGCGTACATCCGCCGGCCGCGAAAGCCCAGGCACTCCGCGCGCAGCGACAGGGTCGTCCCGACCGGCACCGGCCGGACCATGTCGGTCTCCAGCCGGCCGGTCACCATCGGCTTGCGCAGCAGCCAGGCCAGACTCCCCAGCACCTCGTCCAGGGCGGTCGCCAGCACCCCGCCGTGCGCGAGCCCGGGCGCGCCCTGGTGCTCGGCCGTCACGGTGAACTCGCCGGTCACGGTCGCTCCCTCCCCGGCGGTGGTCACCATCCGCAGCCCGGTCGGGTGCTCCGGCCCGCACGCCACACACCGGTGGTAGTGCGACGGCAGCACCGAACCCGGTGCCGGCGCCTCCGGATGCCGCGCCGGCGGATCCAGGTCGGCCGGGGCCGTCGCGGAGCGCGGTGGTGGTGAGATCACGACTGCCGACCCTACCCACGGCCGGCGACAGTGCTTCTGCCAGGCTGGCGCGCGTGCGTTACTCCGAACGGCTGCGGGTGCCCGTCTCCTGGTGGCTGATCGCCACCGCCGGTCTCGCCACCTTGTGGATCGCGTTCGCCGCCGCCACGGGTCCGGTGGTCACCTGGACGATCACCGGCGTCGCCGCCGTACTCGTCGTCGTGGTCCTGCTGCGGTACGGCGCCGCCCAGGTGACCGTGGACGCCGGCACGCTGACCGCCGGCCGGGCCCGGATCGCGCTGGACTACCTGGGTACCGCCGAGGCGCTCACCGGCGAGGCGGCCCGGACGGCTCGGGGTCGCGAGTGCGACCCGCGCGCGTACCTGCTGCTGCGGCCGTACCTGTCCGCGGCGGTGCGGGTCCAACTGACGGATCCGGCCGATCCCGCGCCGTACTGGCTGATCGCCACCCGGCACCCGCAGCGCCTCGCCGACGCGATCAGCACCGACTGACCCGCGGCTCGCTACGGTGAGCCCTTCGAGTGAGCCGGGAGGCGTGCGTGAGGCGTGAGCAGGTGACCGTCTTTCTCGCGGTCACGTCCGGTCTGCTGTCGGTGCTGCTGGCCGTCGTGGTGAACGTCGCGACCGGTGGCACGCTGCCCGGGCCGCTCGCCGGGGTGTCGTGGCTCGCCTGGCCCGCGGTCGGGCTGCTGACCGTCGCAGCGATCGGTCTCGCGGCGTGGCAGCAGCGGCTCACCGGCAGCACCGGCGGTCGCGCACCGGCCGGCCGAGCTGCCCGCGCCGCGGGCCGGCTTGCGGGGCGCGCCGAGGACATCGCCGCGCGGTTCCGGTCGGAGCTGGCCGACAAGACGATGCTGGTGCTGCTCGACGACGTTCGCGACGCCGCCCAGATCCGGCCGCTGCTGCCCTGCGGCACCGACTCACTCGCGCTGGTCACGAGCCGCCGAGGCCGACCCGGCCCCGGACCTTGCTGTCGACCGGGACGGGAGCAGGGAAGCGACCGTGTTCGACCCGTAGTTCACCGCCGCCTGCACCCGCTCGATGGTGAGGATCTCGTCAAGGAAGACGGGCGCCAGCCACAGAGTGAGATAGCCATGCGCGATGGCGCTGCCAAGCGGCCCTTCGGCCGCACGCTCAGGGTCGACGTGGATCCAGTGGTGGTCCCCAGTCGCTTCGGCGAAAAGGTCGATGTGCTGCTGGGTGATCAAGTGCCAGTCACTGAGACCCAGCTCCCGCCCGGCGAGGTCCGCCAGGGCTGCGGGTGTGGCGACGGTGGTGGTCATGGGTAGTCCTGCTCTTCTGGGACGTCGTGTGAGGACCACGCTGCCTGCTCACTCATCAGGGTCGTGCACGGAGTATGCGGTCGGTGTTTGTGATCAGGTCACAGGAGCCGACGACGACCGCTTCGCCCAGATGGCCTGTCGCCACTCCCGGGCCGAGGTACCGAACTGTGCTCGGAACCAGCGGGAGAATGCGCTCGGCGTGGAGAAGCCCAGCAGCTCGGAGATGTCGGTCAGGGAGTATCCCGGGTTGGCGATGTACCGCTCGGCGAG
>WNFV01006326.1_pt1 | contig 14035 bp, 10 predicted proteins | sample 5400101 | NCBI WGS metagenome assembly WNFV01 (sample SAMN13153361, study PRJNA577476) | soil metagenome | isolation source: 115 cm soil or saprolite under grassland replicate 1 | place: USA:California | collected 2016-06-15 | reverse complement strand
TCTTCCTGACGTTCGCGCGGATGGCGCTCGGCGCGCTCCTCGGGCTCGTGGTGCTGGCGGCCATGCGTCGGCTCGATCTGCGGGTGTTCCGAGAGCCCCTCGTCTGGATCCTCGGTGCGATCAACGCGGTCGGATTCGATCTCCAGAACGAGGGGATCCTCTTGACGACCGCGACGAAGACCGCCCTCCTGGTCAACGTGAACGTGGTCATCATCCCGGCCCTGATGGTCGTCTTCTTCCGAGAGACGATGACCCGAACGAAGGTCGCCGGGATCCTGATCGGGACCTTCGGCGTCGTCGTGATTGCGACGAAGCTCGATCCCGCGTCCCTCGCAGGCGGGCAGTTCGCAGGCGACCTCCTCGTGTTCGTCGCGGGCGTCGTGTGGGGCTTCTACGTCGTCGGCGCCAAGAGGATGGTGGACCGGGGCGGGGACTGCGTCGCGCTGGCTGCGGGAATCCTCTCAACCACCGCGCTCCTCGCTGCCATTCCCCTGTTTTTCGTGGGATGGCCTCTCCCGACGAGCGAGAGCGGCTGGCTAGGCATCGTCTACCTGGGCCTGGTCCCGACTTTCACGCCGCTGATGCTGTACGTCGCGAGCATGCGCACGATATCTCCCACCATCTCAGGCATCCTGATTCTCCTGGAGGTGGTCGTCGCGGCCGTCCTCTCGTTTGTGCTCCTCCAAGACGCGCTGAGCGCCTACACGGTCGCGGGTGGCGCGATGATCCTCCTCGGGGCGTTCGTCGTCACGCGCGGGACGGCGAGGATGCCGCAGCCCGCGACGGGCGGTCTCCTGCCAGTGCCGCAGGAATTGGATGGTCAGGAATCCGGGGGCAGGCCTCGGCCCTAGCGGTCCCGCGGGGACTGATGCCGGCGTCGAACAGGAAGTTGGTAGGAGGCGATCCGATTAGCCACGAGGGCCCCTGCGAAGATCGCGGTCCCGACCGTCACGACCAGAGGCCCAGCCGGCAACCCGAGGTAGTTCGCCAAAAGGATTCCCGACCCCGCGCTCACGGTCCCGGTGAGTCCGCTCAGCAGCGCGTAGGACGAGAGACTTCGGCTGACGTTCTTCATCGCCGCAGCGGGGACGACGACCAGGGCCCCGACGAGGACCGTGCCGACGATCTTGATTCCGACCGCCACGACGACGGTCACGAGGAACAGGTAGACGAAATTGACCAGGGCCACGTTGATCCCCGTCGACCGGGCGAGCTCCTCGGACAGGATGCTCAGGACGACTCGCCGATACACGAGCCGCGCGACGACGACGATGGGAGCTGAGATCCCGACCGCAAGAAGGGCGTCCACGAGCGAGACCGTCGTGATGTCGCCGAAGAGCGCCTCCAAGAGGTCAACCTCCGGGGTCAAAAGGATCCCCACGGCGAGAGCGGTGACGAATAAGACGCCGATGATCGCCTCGGGGAACAGCCTCGTCGTCTTCTCGATGTACCAGGTGAGCACCGCGGCGGAAAACAGGAACGCGAACGCTCCGAAGAACGGATTGAAGTTGAACAGAATTCCGAGAGCAAGGCCTGGCAACGCGACGTGGGAGAGCGCGTCACCGACGAGGGCCATTCTCTTCAAGACCATCAGAGACCCGATGTAGCCCCCGGCGAACCCGACGGAGATCCCCGCGACGAGGCTATACACCGTCGCGTCGGTCATCGGAATCCCCGCGATCCGAGGTCGTGCTTGTGTTCGGCGAGGCCCGAGCCGCTCCCGAAGATCTCCATCAAGAGATCCGGCTCCGAGAGGCGGCTCGGTGCCCCGAAGAATCGGACCGTCCGATTCAGAGCCAACACCGCGTCGGAATACCGAGAGGCGATGTGGATGTCGTGCGTGATCAGCAGGACCGTAATGTTGCTCTCCTTCTCCAGCCGATTCAGGGCCTCGTAAAGCATGTCTTCGCTTCCGATGTCGACGGTGGCCGTCGGCTCGTCGAAGAGGAGGACGTTCGGCCGATCGAGGACGGCCCATGCGATCAAGACGCGCTGCATCTCGCCGCCCGACAGTACATCGAGCCGCTTCCGCAAGACTCCGCCTTCAAGGCCGACCGAGGCGAGCGACTCCTCGAAGCCCGCCTCGGCTTTGAAACCAAGGAAGTCGCGGACGGTGATCGGCACATCTGTCACAGAGAAATGCTGTGGGACGTAGCCGACCCGGACTGGACCGGACCACTCGACGGTCCCCGTGTGCGGCACGAGGTCGAGGAGGACGCGAAAGAGCGTCGTCTTCCCCGCGCCGTTCGGGCCGACGATGGAGAGTGTGGTCCCTCTCCGCACATTGAAACTGACATTTTCCAAGATGGGGACTTTATCCACTCGAACCCCGAGGTTCGTGACTCGCAGGACGTCCGCGGAGCCGCCCGCGTCGTGGGGGGTACTCCGAGAAGGGGGCGGCGCGACGACCATGCTGCCGCGCCCATCGAATGTCGTTATTTAAGAATTTGTGCGCTCTTAATAACGCTCAAGTACGCGATGCGCGGTCTTAGTAGCATGCCGATCGTCAGCGTCAGCATGGACGAGTCGATCCTCCGGAACCTCGACGATGTCGCCCAGCGCCGCCGCTACCGCAGCCGAAGCGAAGCGGTCCGCGATGCCCTCCGTGAGTTCATCGATGTTACGGAATGGGGCAGGGAAGGCGGAGAGGCGTCTGTCATCCTCGCGGTCATCTACGAGAAGGGGAATCCGCGCGCGGACCTCGCAATGCTCCAGCATCGGTTCGATGAAATTCGCACGATGCTTCATACCCATGTCGATGAAGCGGATTGCTTGCAAATTTTCGTCGCCGAAGGATCGACGACGCGGCTGAAGGAGCTCATCGGGCAGCTCCGCCGAATCAAGGGAATAAAAGTGATTAAGTTCATCCAGACTGCAGCTCGCCGCTGAGCATCGTTCGAGCCGAGCCTACGCCCCTCACGTTCCGGAGGACGTTCGCGCCCGAATCACTCGACCGTGACGCTCTTCGCGAGGTTCCGCGGCTTGTCGATCGGGCAGCCCCGCATCCGGGCCGCTTCGTACGCGAAGAGTTGCAGCGCCACGCTCACGGCGACGGGGGAGAAGATCCAGGGCACGTCCGGGATCCAGATGACGTCGTCGACGGAGCGAGGCAGCTCCTTGTCCCCTTCCGTGCCGATCGCGAGGACGGGCGAGCCGCGCGCACTGACCTCGCCGACGTTGGAGCGCATTTTCTCATAGGTCGGGCCTTTGACGGAGATGGCGACGACGGGTGTGGCGGGCGACAGGAGGGCCAGCGGTCCGTGCTTCAGTTCACCCGCCGCGTACGCCTCCGCGTGGATGTACGAGATCTCCTTGAGCTTCAGCGCGCCCTCGAGGGCGACGGGGTAATTCACGTGGCGGCCGATGAAGAAGACGTCCCGCGCGCTCCCGTACTTTGAGGCGAGCGCGCGGATCTCGTCGGCTTTGTTCAACACGTACTGGACGGCCCGAGGGAGCGAGCGGAGATGATCCTTCAGCGAATCGAGTTCGTCGTAGCCGAGGGCGCCCCGATCCTGCCCGACCTTCAATGCGATGAGGTAGAGCACGACGAGCTGCGCGTAGAACGTCTTCGTTCCGGCGACGCTGATTTCGATGCCTGCGCGGGTGTAGAGCGTGAGATCCGTCTCGCGAGTGATGCTCGAGTCTAGGACGTTGGTGATGGCAAGGGTCTTGCATCCCCGCCGACGGGCCTCGCGAGCCGCTCCGAGGGTGTCGGCCGTCTCGCCGCTCTGCGAGATCAGGATGACGAGCGGCCTCTCGGAGGGGCCTTGGCTGTAGCGGTACTCCGACGCCAGCTCCGCGGACGCGGGGATGCGCGCGATCTCCTCGAGGATGTACTTGCCGACGAGCGCGGCGTGGTAGGAGGTCCCGCACGCGACGAGCTTCACGCTCGTCACGCCTTCGGATAGGAACCCGTCGACCTCGAGGTTCGCGAGGCGGCCCAGGAGCGTCTCTTGGATGGCCTTCGGGCCCTCGTGGATTTCCTTGAGCATGAAATGCTCGAAGCCGCCTTTCTCCGCGTCCTCGAGGGACCACGTGATGCGCTGCGGCTCTCGTTTCACCGCGCGCCCCTCGAGGTCCTTGAGCTCCACGCCTTTCGGAGTGATGACGACCATCTCCTTGTCCATCACGTAGAGCACGCGGTCCGTGTAACGCAGGAGTGCGGGCACGTCCGACGCGAGGAAATTCTCGTCCGGCCCGAGGCCGACGACGAGCGGGCTCTCGTTGCGGGCCCCGACGACTTTGCCCGGCTCGTCCGCGTGGACCGCCAGGATGGCGTAGGACCCGCGGACGTCGCGCAGCGCCTTGCGGACCGCCACCTCGAGGTCGCCGTCGTAGTAGGACTCGATGAGATGGACCAGGCTCTCCGTGTCCGTTTGCGACACGAACGTGTGGCCGCGCGCCTCCAGCTTCTCGCGGAGGCTCGCGAAGTTCTCGATGATCCCGTTGTGCGCGAGGGCGATCTTGCCGTGGCAGTCGACGTGCGGATGTGCATTCACCTTGGACGGCGGCCCGTGGGTCGCCCACCGGGTGTGGGCAAAGCCCGTCGTTCCCTTGAGGGGCGGCAGCTGCGCCTCGAGGTTCGCGATGAAACCTTTGTCCTTCACGACCTGGAGGGCGCTTCCGACGATGGCGACGCCCGCACTGTCGTAGCCCCGGTACTCGAGACGTTTCAGGCCGTCGAGCAAGATCGGCAGGGCGTTGCGGCGTCCCGCGTACCCGACGATCCCGCACATCTACAGGACCACCGCGCCCGAGGGGACCGTCCCGCGCAACTTCGCGCCGGACTCCACCCGCGCCCGCTCGTTCACGACCGTGCCGGGTGCGACGCTCACCCCGTTCCCGATCTCGACGTCCTCGCCGAGGAGGACGCCGATCTGCGGGACTGCGTGCCACGTCCCCTCGATGTTCACGTCGCCCGGGCCGGATGCGGCGAGGAGGCCCGCGCGCGCGACGACGCCGGAGCCGACGACCGCGTCTTGCAGGACGCTCGACGGTCCCAGGATGACGTCGTCCATGAGAATGGAATTCGCGACGGTCGTCAGGGCGCCGATGCGGACGTTCTTCCCGAGGCTCGTCGAGGGCAGGAGGACCGCGTTCGGACCGATCTCGCAGCCGGAGCCGATTGAGAGAGGACCTTGCAGGTACGCGCCCGACCGGATCACGCACCCGTCCCCGATGGACACGCGGCCGCGGATCGTGACGGAGGGTTCGATCGTCCCGGCGCGGACTTCGTGCCCTCCCTTCAGCGCGACGGCGTTGAGGCGCAGCAGGTCCCACGGATACAACGCGTCGACCCAGGTGCCCTCCGTCTTGAGCGCCGCGACCGCCGTCCGTTTCGCGAGGGCCGAGACCGCCCGCGGCAGGTCGTGCTTGCCTTCCTTCGCGAGCGCCTCGATCTCGTCGAAGATCTGCGCGTCGAGGGCGTACGCCCCCGTGTTGATCAGGTTCGAGATGATCTCCGTCGGTTTCTCCGTGATCGCGAGGAGATTCTTTCCCTGGATCGTGACGACGCCGTAGCTCTGGGGCGTCTCGCTCTCCGTGATCAGCACGGCGGGCTTCTTGCCGACCTCGAGGAGATCCGAGACGAACCGGCCGTCGACCATGTTGCTGCCGTTCAGGACGACGAACGGTTCGTCGAGATGGGCCCGCGCCTCCCCGATGGCGTGCGCCGTTCCAAGCTGCTTCGTCTGCGTGACGTAAGTGATGTGCGCGCCGAACGCCTTGCCGTCCTGGAAGTACGCCTGGATGCGCTCACGCCGGTATCCCACGACGAAGAGCAACTCGTGGACCCCGTTCTCCACGAGCGCCTGGACGACGTACTCGAGGAGCGGGCGGTTCCCGACGGGGATCATGACCTTCGGCAGCGACGCCGTGAAGGGCCCCATCCGGGCGCCTTCCCCCGCCGCGAGGATGACTGCTTTCATCGGCCGACCACCGCTCCGCGCTCCGGACGGCCGGCGGATTCACGCCGCCGGCGGCATATGCCTTGCGGGACCAGTCCACCCGCTGAGAATGCTTCTCGTTCGTGGCCTTCGCCGGGGTGCGACGGATTCTCCATGTCCACTCCGGACGTCGTGCCAGTACTAAAAGGAATACTACAACATTACGAGAACCAGTAAGAAATAATTAATAGCATTCGTCCCTTTGCATGCCGCATGGTGCGTCGCTGGCTCGTCGAGGACACCCCGCAAGGAGCGGTCGGCCGCGAAGCCGAAATCCTCGAGAAGCCCGACCGGGTCGCGCCTCTCTCCTCGCCGTTGGCGTGGCGGATCCTCCAAGAGCTCGCCCGCGCCCCCGACTACCCGAACGCCTTGGCGGCCCGCCTGAACGTCCACGAGCAGAAGGTCTACTATCACGTGCGGCGGTTGGAACGCGCGGGCCTCCTCGAGGTCCTCCGCGAGGAGTCGAAACGAGGCGCATCGGCCCGCGTCCTCGCGCCGACGGCGGAGGCGTTCGCGATCGTCCTCAAGGGACGCGGCAAGCCCGTGGCCTCCCCGCTGCTGCCGCACGCGGGGATCGTCGCGCGCTTCCTCGAGGAGTTCTCGAACGAGGGGACCTTCAACGGCTCGATCGTCGTCGGCTCGCCGTACACGCACGGACCCTTCAGCACGACGTCTCGCGATTCCCCATATGCCGTCGAACTCGGCTTCTTCCTCGGACGGCTCTTCGCGGCGCCGAAACGCCCGCTGGTCCGGCTCGACACGGAGCTGAAGGCGGCCGGTCCGGTGCGGGACCACCTGATCCTGGTCGGCGGTCCGGTCGCGAACATCATCACAATGGACCTGAATCCGCACCTCGCGGTGAATTTCGACTGGAAGCAGGTGTGGCGCATGGAGTCGTCGCGCACGAAGCGGCAGTACGCGGACGAGCAGGTCGGGCTGATCGCGAAGGTCCGAAGCCCGTGGAATCCCTCGCGGGCCGTCGTCCTGCTGGGCGGCCTGCATGCGGTCGGCACGATGGCGGCAATCCTCGGCCTCACCCAGTCCGCGGACGACGTCCTCGACGGATACAAGCCCGGAGAAGACTTCTATCGGGTCGTCGCCGGCCAGGACCGCGACGCCGACGGGCGGATCGACACCGTGTCAATCCTCGAGTGATCAGCCCAGGGCGACACTCTCGTACGGGATCTTGTCTTCGAGCCGCGCATTGGCGGCCTCGATTGCCTGGATGGCCTCCATAGCCCGCTCCTCCGGGAGGAGCAGGAGGACGTCGACGCCGCGCTCCGCCGCCTCGACCGTCGCAGGGACCGCCCCGAACTCGATCCGGGGTCGCAGGCCGAGTTCCCTCGCCGCGACGAGGCCAGCCGGATCTAAGGCGGCGACGACAAACCCTCGCGTCTCCCGCAGGAGTCGCTTCGATGCGGGCACCGTCCTTCCGCGGCTCCCGGGGGGCACTCGCGCCACGACGATCCGGCCGGGACGGAGGGTGACGATGCCTTCGAGGTTGCGGACCGCGAGGAGTTGGCCTTTCGCCGCATCGTGGGCCGCGATCCCCGTCGACGGCGACGTCCTCCCGGCGTAGCCCACGAGCAACCCGTTCTCCATGAAAAGCCCCAGGCGGTCGCCGCGGCGGACCACACCCCCAGCGAGGGCTTCCGTCGTCTCGACGACGGCCATCGCCCGTCCGGCGCGCTCGACGAATGCCCGCAGCTCGACGAAGCGGTCGTGCAGATGGTCCACGCCTCTCTTCGTGGCGCGGTACTCGCCGTTGACGAGCGTCAGGAGTCCGTCCTTCTGGAGCCCGTGCGCATATTCCGACGCCCCTTGGACCGTCATGTCCAGTCGCTCCGCGATCGTCCGAAGGCGCGTGTGGCGGTTCGTCGTGACTTCGTAGAGGAACAGCAGTCGGGTGGTCGCGCGCAGGTCTCGAAGCAGGGCCATCGGAAACGCATTCCCGCGCACTGGGAAAAGGCCGCGCCAACATTCTTAAATACTCAAGTTCATCGGACAAACATCAAGCGCAGTTGAGGAGGAGAGTCAGGTGCGGTTGACGATGGCGATCGCGGTGGGCCTCGCGTCGGCCCTCCTTGCGGTCGTGGTCCTGCCACACGTCCCCGCCCCAGGCGGATCGGCATCGATCCGGATCCTCTTCGACTTCGGGGACGGCAGCTATCTCTGGGCGAGCGAGACGATCTCCGATCCGACCGCGGTCAACGCGACGTGGCTCGCGGTCCAGCGAGCGGCGGCGGCCAACGGCGTCTCGATCGAGTCCACGTGGTACGCGTGCTGTGGCGTCGCCATCGCGGACATCGGCGGCCGGCATTCCCCGGCCGGGTTCGTCGGCCTGTACGAATGGAATGCGTCCGCCCGCACCTGGGAGTTCACATCGTCCGGAATCTCCGGGCTCGTTGTGCGGGACGGCGCGAGCATAGCTCTCTACAACGCGGGCTACGATTCCGTGACCTTCGCGGGCCGCACGCCCGTGCCGACGCCGGACCATTCGACCCCTGCCGTCGAGTTCCGGTCGGATCTCGGGAACCGCGGGCTCTCCGCATCGACCGCCCCGAACGCCGTCCGACTCGCATGGGACCGCGATACGGGCGTCCGGGAGATCGAAGCGACTCCGGCCGTGGCGTACGGGAAGGTGTTCGTCAACACGCGCGAGGAGATTCTCGCGCTCGATGAATTCAGCGGCGTCACGATCTGGAATCGATCGGCGGCCCGCGGGTTCTCGTCTCCGGCTGTCTTCGACGATTCCGTAATCGTCGGCACGTCGGACGGGACGGTCGTGCGGCTCAATGCGTCGGACGGAGGGGTGCGGTGGGAGACGCGCCTTCTCGCGGAGACCTCGTTCAGCGGCATCACGTCCTCCCCAAAGGTTGCGTACGATCGAGTCCTCATCGGGACGTTTAACGAGTCGGGAGGGCCGGGCGAGGTCGTGTCCCTCTGGGTGAGCAACGGGACCGTGGCGTGGCGGCACCCGATGGGCTCCGTGCACTATTCCTCGGTCGCGTACTCGGATGGCGTCGCATACGTCGGGATCATGGGGACCTACAACACGACGAGCCAGGTGACGTTCGACCCACCCTACGGCGTCCTCGCCCTCGACGCCTCGACCGGCGCGGAGCGGTGGTTCTTCGAGACGGGCGGCTCCGTCGCCGCATCGCCGGCCATCACGGGGTCGCGACTCATCGCGCCATCCAAGGACCGCAACGTCTACGCGATCGATCGAGCGACGGGCGCGCTCGACTGGGAGGCCGCCGTGGATGCAGGCGTGTCATCGCCCGCGGTCGTTGGGGACTCCGTGATCGTGGGCGGCGGTTCCTTCGGAACGAGTGGACGGGTGGTTTCGCTGGACGCGGCCACCGGAGACCTGCGCTGGTCGTATACGCCGAACGGTCCCGTGCAAGCGTCGGTCACGGTCGCGGACGGCAAGGCCTTCTTCGCCACGAATGCCGCCCATGGATCGATCTACGCGTTGAATGCGACGACCGGCGCCCGGGTGTGGTCGTTTGAGCCATCGCCACCGGAGTACATCCTCGCATCGCCTGTGGTCGCCGATGGGATGGTCTTCGCGCCGAGCGACAACGGCCACGTGTACGCACTCGGTCCGGTGATCCGACTCGCGGAGCCGATCTTCATCCCGGTCCTCATCGGCCTCGGCATCATCGGGCTCGCCATCGGGGCGGCCGCGGCCGTCATGTTCATGTGGAAGCGGCCCCGCGGGGGGCGCATCGGATGAACGAACGGCGTCAGGCGATTCTCTTCGCCGTGCTGCTCATTCCGGCGATCGCGAGTCTCTACGCCGCGACGCAGCTGATCCAGCCCGCTGCAGTGCAGCCGTCCCTCGTGCACGCGGTCCACCTCGAGGTGACCGGCGACGGTTGGACAATCTCCTTCGATGCAATCGTCACGGCGAACAACTCGGTGTTCTCCTTGCTCCTGGAGGCCAGCGATACGCTCGGCTTCCCGGTCGCGTACGTCCCGTATCAGATCCCGAGAGGGATGTTCGTCACTGCGATCAACGGGTCCGTGAACGGGGAAGGCGGTCGCTACTGGCAGTACTGGGTGAGCGGCGCGTACGGGGACGTCGCGGCAGACCTGAAAGCCCTGCACGACCACGACACCGTCCTTTGGATGTTCGTCTCGTCCGTGGAGGGCGGCTGAATGGGACGTGGCTGGCGCGCGACCATCGAGACGGGCCTCGGCGACGCCCGGACCCGGCTCCTCGGGAGCTTCTTGATCGTCGTCGCGGTCGTCGGGACGTACATCATGCACACGTTCGCGAACTTCGAGACGGTGTTCGTGGCGAGCCTCCTCGCCGGATCCCTCCTCGGCCGTTGGTGGACGGTTCTCGTGCCGGTGAGCTCGCTGCTCGTCCTGCAGTCCCTCGAGTGGTCGACCGGATACTCCGGCTATGCGATCGAGTCGATGGCGGCCATCTCGTTCTTCGTCATCTCGGGATTCGTGTTCGTCGCCTTCATCGGACGCCGGATTCGGCCGAGGGTCCTCTTGCGGGTCAGATCGGTCGCCCTCCTCACGACGATCAGCGTGCCGCTCACGATCACCTACGATCTGTGGACCGCGTTCGGCGAATGGTACTTCCTCACACGGCCGTTCGGAGTGGGCTTGGCGACGGTCCTGTATCTCCAGGTGCCCTTCACCCTGTACCATCTCCTGAGCTCGCTGATCTTCGTGCCGCTGTTCGGCAGCATGTTCCTCTTCCTCCGCGCGTACGGATGGCCGGCGAAAACCGAAGGCCGTGTGCCGTCGTCGGGAGAGCGCGAGTGATCAGAGGAGTTCCTCGATCTGCTCCCGCATCCGCCGGAGCTCCTCACGACGACGGCCGAGTTCCTTCTCCTCGTCTCGGATCGCGCGGTCCCGGGCCTCGAGACTGACCTTCCGAGCCTGCAGGTCCCGCTCGAGCGCTTGAAACCGCAGCCGGTCCCGCTCCGTCGCCTTGTCCTTGCCTTTCAGATCGGCGGCCATCGCCCGCACCTTCCGCGTCTGCTCCACGAGCGCCTCGCGTTCCTTCGCGATGGCCCCGGCGACGAGGGATTCGATTGCCCCTTCCTTCTGGGAGACCCGCCGGCCTTCCGACTCGAGGTTCTTCCACATCGCCTTCGCTTCCGCGCGTTCGCGAGCGAGGGCCGCGGACTCCTCCTTCAGGCGCTTCTCGCGCTGATCGACGGCCTTGGCGCGCGCGTCGAGCTCCGCCGAGGCCGCCTCGAAACGCGTCTCGCGCTGCTCGAGGTCCTCGCGGGCGCGCGCGGCCTTCTCCATGGCGGCTCGCTGCTCCTCGAGGAGCGCCTCTTCCGAGGCCATGCGCTCCTTGAGCTCGCGGCTCTTCTCCTCCGCGACCTTCTCCGCGTACTTCAGGAGACTCATCGCCTTCGACTTCAGCTCGGCCGCCTCGTCTTCGCGCGATGCAACTAGCCCGGCCTGGACCTCGATCTCCTTCGACCGCTTGCCGATGTCACCCTTGGACCTCTCCAGGGCTTTCCGCTCCTCGGCGACCCGCCGCGAGTCCGCGGCGAGGTGGTCCTTCGCGTCCTTGAGTCCTTTGTCGAGCCGATCGAGTTCCGCCTTGCGCTTTTCGATTCCCTGGGTGATCTTGTTCGACTCGATGTCGCGCTTCTCGAGCGTCGAGGCGAGCACCTTCAGTCCGTCTTCGCGGTCCGCGAGTTCGTGGCCTCGGTTCTCCATGTTCGCGGTCGTCTTCGCGAGATCTGCGAGCTTCTCCTTGAGGTCCGCTTCACGGCCGGCGAGTTCGGTGGCTCGCGCCTGTACGGACTCTTCCCGTGCGGCCAGACGCGAGTCCACGCCCTCGATTGTCTCGAGCCGTTCCGCCAACTTCTTCGCCTCCGATCGAGTGCGCTTTTCGAGAGCGGCGAGGGACGCCTTCGCGCGGGCGACTTCCTTCTGGGCGGCGACGGTCTCCTTTGCATCGGTCGCCTGGTCCCGCGCCGCGACCTCCGCCGTTTTCTTGCGGGCCTCGAGGTCTTCGAGCGCCTCGCTCAGTTCGTGTTCTCTCTGTGTGATCTCCCGGCCCCGTTGCCCGAGTCGCGCGCCGAGTTCCTGGAAGGAGGACTCCTTCGCCGCGACGTCTTTCGTCGACTTGGCGAGCACCGCTTCTCGGCGGTCCAATGTCGCCTCGGTCCGTCGCAACTGTTCGTGCTTCGATCGTAACGAGGTATCTTGGAGCGAGAGCCCTTTCTCCTTCGCTTCCGCGCCGGCCGTGAGTCGTCGGGCTTCTTCGAATTCCGCTCGGGTGCGGGACTCTCGGCGCTTTGCCTCCTCGGCCGTGGCCGCTTGGCGCTCCTCCCATTCTCGCTTCGCGGCCACGAGGGTCTTCTCGTCCTTTGCGAGCGCCGATTCCCGGGACGCGAATGACTTCTCTCGCTCCATCTGCGTCGCCTCGGTCGCCGCGACTTCACGGCTGCGGGCGTCGAGTGCCTTCGTCTTCGCAACGAGGTCGTGCCGGAGGGCGTCCGAGGACTTGCGTTCGGTCTGCAGTTCCTTCGTGGCGCGGTCGAGCTCGGCGTTTGCCTCTCGGAGATCCTCTTGAGCCTTCGCGAATGCGGATTCCCGCCGCTTCAGGTCCTCGCCCGAGGCTGCGAGCTCCTCTTCCCGACGGTCCAACTGGGCCAAGCGGGACTCAAACTTCGCGAGTACAACCTTGTGACCCTCCGTCTCCGCGCGGAGCGTCTTCTCCCGCCCCTCGACGGCGGCGGTCCGTTCGTCGAGCTGCCGCCCGCGCTTCCCGAGGTCGGCTTCCTGATGCTCCAGCGCCGCTCGCTCCCCCTTCAACGCCTTTTCCGAGGCCGCGATGGCGGGGCGGGCTTGTCGGAGCTCTTCTTGGGCCTTCGACACGGAAGACTCGTGGGCGTCCACGAGACGCTCCCGCTTCGCGGTCGCCTCGATCTGAGTCTGGAGTCCCGCCTGAGACGACTCGAGGGCTTTCCGGTCCGAGTCGAGCTCCCTTCGGGCCCGCTCCAGCTCTCCGGTCGCGCCCTTCAGCGCCTCCCGTTCCTTCGTCGCCGCCGCTTGCGCCTTCGCCAGCTCGGCCTTGGCCGTTGCGATTTCTTCCTCGCGTCGTTCGGCGTCGGCGACGCGAGACTCATTCTTCGATACGGCGCTCTTCAGCGCTTCCGCGTCGGAACGGACCTCCCGCTCCCGTTGATCGAGCGCTTTCTCGCGCAGCCCATGTTGGCTCTTCCGGCGTGCGAGTTCGTCGGCTTCCCGGAGTACGGCGGACCGTTCCCCTTTGAGGGACTTGCGCTGCTCTGCGAGCGTCTCGAGCGCGGCGGCGAGATCGTGTTCGCCTTTCGACACCGCGGCCTCGCGTTCCTTCAGCAGGCGCTCCGCGCGCTTCGCCGCCTCCGTCTGGCCGTCGATTTCCGCCTGTCCCGCTTCGAGCGCCTTCGTCCGTTCCTCGGCCTCGGCTTCGCGTCGCGAGAGGACGGCTTCGCGCGCGTCTAACTCGCCCGATCGAAGCTTGACATCCTTGTCGGTCCTCCCGAGTTCGGTCCGATGGGTGGAAATGTCCTCCCGGACTTTCGCGAGCCGACCCGTCTCCCGTTCCAAGGCCTTGCGCTGCGTCGCGAGCGCTTTCTCCGCCGTGGTGAATGCGACCCGGTCCTCCTCGAGTTTCGTTTCGTGTTTCGACGCCGCGGCTTCACGAGCCTTCACCGCCTGATCCGCCCGACGCACCGTGTCCTCCTGAGCGGTCGCCCTCGCGCGTGTCCCTTCAACCTTCTTCGCGATCTGAGTGATTTCCAGCGAGCGTTTCTGGAGCTCCGCCTCTTGCTGGCTGAGTTTCGCGGAGGAGAGCTTGAGCGCCCGCTCCGCCCGTTCGAGTTCGGTCCGCCGGACGCCGAGATCGTCTCGCGCCTTCGCGAACGCCGCCTCCTTCTCCGAGGCCTTCGCGGCCGCCCGTCGGACGGCTCGCTCTCGGGCTTGGAGTTCCTCCCCGACCGACTTCCCGCGGGTTTCTCCCTCGGCGACCGCCTCCTCGCGCGCCTTCAGGTCGACGGCTGCCGATGCGGCCGCGTCCGCGGCGTTCCGCATCGTGGCATCGCGACGCTCGACCT
>WNFV01017649.1_pt1 | contig 14036 bp, 8 predicted proteins | sample 5400101 | NCBI WGS metagenome assembly WNFV01 (sample SAMN13153361, study PRJNA577476) | soil metagenome | isolation source: 115 cm soil or saprolite under grassland replicate 1 | place: USA:California | collected 2016-06-15 | reverse complement strand
GGTGTTACTCCGACTCAGCAAGCGGGCCAACAAGGTGCCGCGCCAGTCCCAGGAAGCTCATCCGAGACTGCTTCTGCACACGCTATGCGCAACTACTGGACTAATTTCCGCGGACCAAATCGCGACGGCCGCTACGATGAGATGGCGGTGTTAACGAAATGGCCGGCGCAAGGATTGTCGCTAATCTGGAAGCAGCCGGTCGGGCTGGGTTATGCGTCGTTCACGATAGCTGACGGACGCGCCTATACGATCGAGCAGCGGCGACGGCAGGAAGTGGTGGCCGCCTACGACATCAACACCGGCCGCGAACTATGGGCGCAGGGTTGGAATGCCGAGTATTCCGACACGACCGGAGACGGGCCACGCACAACCCCCACCTGGGATGATGGCCGCCTATATGCCCTCGGCGCCACCGGAGAGCTTCGCAGCCTCGACGCGAAGACCGGGGCCGTAAACTGGGCAAAAAATATTCTCACTGACAATCAGGCGGAAAACCTTTCATGGGCAATGGCTGCCTCGCCTTTAATCGTCGACGACAAGGTAATCGTGCTGCCGGGAGGTACCAACGGCAAATCAGTAGTCGCCTATAACAAGCTGACGGGCGCAGCCGTATGGAAGTCGCAGAATGATCGGCAGGCTTACGTGTCACCAATGCTGGTGACTCTGGCTGGCCGGCGGCAGATTCTCGTGGTGAGCGCCTCGCGGGTTTTCGGACTGGCGCCGGAAAACGGCGCGCTCTTATGGAGCCAGGCTTGGGACACGGATATGGGCATTAATGTTTCGCAGCCCATCATAGTCGATAAGAATCGATTCTTTATTTCTTCAGGCTATGGCAAAGGCGCTTCGCTCGTTGAAGTGACGGGCGCCGGAAATAGTTTCACGGCGCGAAGTCTCTGGGAAAACATAAACATGAAGAACAAGTTTAATAGCTCAGTTCTTCATGAAGGCCACGTCTACGGCCTGGACGAGGGAATTTTGACTTGTGTTGACGTAAACACGGGAGCGCGGAAATGGAAGGGCGGACGTTACGGCTATGGGCAAGTACTCCTGGCGAGTGGTCACTTGATCGTTATGAGCGATACTGGAGATCTCGCGCTCGTGAAAGCTTCGCCTGCCGAATACTCGGAGCTTGCCCGGTTTACCGCACTTGAAGGAAAGACCTGGAACTATCCTGCGATTGCCGGTGGGCGTCTGTTCGTCCGCAACGCGACTGAGATGGCATCCTACAAAATCGCAGCGGAATAAATTTGCCGCAGATTTACGCGGATGAAAAACGGATCTGAAAAAGCAACAGACAACCAGCTAGGCTTTTGGATTCTTTTCCGATCCGCGTTTCATCCGCGTAAATCCGCGGCCAAACTATTTCTTCGTGAAGATCCGTTTAGCTTCGTACGAGCCGTTTGGCCCATCGACATAAAGCGCGATCGTTAGTTCTCCATCACTGGTAAACGTCCACTTCTTCGTTACCTGCGTGGTTGCCGTCCCTTCGGCGTTTCCGTCGTTACCACCTCGCTTACTAGTATGCCATTGCCATCCGGTAGCCAGGTGACCGTTCTCTTGCCCTTGGCCGGCGGGGCGTTTGCCGGCGTTGGGGGCGTGAATTCGTGCTCTTTTCCATCGAACACAAATGTGTCCTTAACCGTTCGCTCGTTGTCCGGTTGAATGAGCCTTGTTTCCACTTCAATCTGTTCTTCAGTTTGAGTGACGGTCATCGTCAGCTGCATATTTCCCGGCAGGCCAAAACTCCTGCCGCGATCCATTACCCATGCACCAGTGAAGTTGGGTTTCGGCGTAGCCATCGCGAACGAACAAACACCGAGGACTATGGCGGCGGCGCTAATCACTTTCCAGTTCATTTCACTTCTCCTTTGTTTGCCCCTTCATCCCTTTTCACACAACACTTTGAGGTCCTTCCTGTTGCTTCACTTGTCTACTGACGTGAGCGATCTCAATGTGGTTTCGTCTTTGATCAGAATGCGATTGCCGCTCACGACCGGGTGTGCCCACGTTGGACTGTTGGCAACTGTGTATTGCACGGTCGGCGCGTATTCTTTCGCGTTCACGGGTAAGACGATCAGATTGGCTTCGTTGGTGAGCGCCAGGAACACCGAGCCGCCGGCATTCAGTATCGCTGCGTTTTCACCCATCCGTCCGGGACCCTGCCAGAGAGTCTTGCCGGTGTCGGCATCGAGCGCGAAGAACTGTCCCTTCTTTAGTACTGAGAATCCAAACAACGTGCTCCCCTGCAAGACGGGCGTGCTCATATACAACATGTTATCTCTGTTGTTCCAAATCTCCTGAGGGATAATCTGTCCACCTTGTTTGACGAGACGCACGGCAGACAGGCCTTGCCCTTCTCGATAAAAAATAAGCATGTCTTTGTAGGAGAGCGCGGTTACAGAATTTGTATCGTACTCAGTCTTCGCGGGTAGCTTCCAGACAACCTTCCCGGTTGCCGCATCCACACCTACGAAATCCTTCTGCATGAACGTTACTATCTGACGCAATCCGGCGAGCGTAACTATAATCGGTGAAGCATAGGCCGGACCGTCCATGTCATTAGTCCATTTCACTGCGCCCTTTTCCGCATCGAAAGCGGTTAGGGCGCCCATATCCTGACCTCCAACATGGGCGATTACCATGCCGTTTTCTACAATCGGTGACATCGCGGTGCCATAGAGAGGCGAAGTGTTTGGATATTGTTTAGAAAACTCGTGCCTCCATTTCAATTTCCCCGTAATGTTTCTTCCTCGCCCTGCCGAGCGAAGACATAAATTTTGCTATCAGCTACAACCGGGGAAGCATGGCCCACACCCACGGTGACCTTCCATTGCTCTTTTAGAGCCTTCGGCCACTCAGAGAAGCGGGCGGAAGCACCGCCGTCGCGATTAGGGCCGCGCCATTGCGGCCAATCCTGCGAGTAGAGAGGTGTCGCAGACAGAATTATTGTGCATGCTGCCAGCATTGGGAACCAGGAACGAAATCTGATCATGTTGAAACCTCCGCGTGACTATTCAGATGATGTCTGACAAGCTTCAGCTTGCCGCTTGACTTAATGTATTCATTCGACGCAACAACTGCTTTTTGCGTGCAAATGACAAACTAAATTTTTCCAACCACTTCATTCCTGATTTTTCAGCTTCACTAAAGAGAGTAGCGGCGCCGTCATAAACGTCGTAACCAGCGCCATAATCACCATCATTACGAAAATGCGGGCCGATAAGATTCCAAGATCATATCCAATATTCAGGACAACTAACTCCACCAGCCCACGCGTGTTCATCAGGACGCCGAGCGTGAACGAGTCGCGCCAGTTCATGGTGGTCCAGCGAGCCATCAACATGCTGCCGCCCAGTTTGCCAGTGACGGCCACAACAATTATCCCGAAGCACGTGAGCCAACTGGACCAATTGTCGAGCAAACTAATCTGTGTGCGTAATCCAGTAAAGACAAAGAAGAGCGGCAGCAGCGCCGCCGAGCTGAAGGCTTCGACGCGCTCCTTGAGAAAAACCCGAAAGCCCGAAAAAGAAGGCATCACAACTCCTGCCATAAACCCGCCGAAGAGTGCGTGAATACCGATACTTTCCGTGAACCAGGCGGAAGCCAATACAAATGCCAGCACGCCGGCCAGCAAGCCTCTGGCGCCCTTTGGATCTTCCACTCGTTTCTCGATCAAATTCCCGAGTTGAGACTTGACGAGGAACAGCATGGCGCTAACAAAAACAAGAGTGAGAGCAATGGTAATAACAGAAGCGGCGAGGCCAGTCGACTTCACGATGGCGATCACGAAGGCGAGGATGCACCAGGCGGAAACGTCGTCGATCGCCGCGCAGGCAAGCGCGATGCTGCCTAAACGTGACTGCGACAAACCCCGATCTTCCAATATTCGCGCCAGCACAGGAAAGGCCGTGATGCTCATAGCGATTCCCATAAAAAGGGCAAAGGCGGCGAACGAGGTATCAGTCGACCCCAGGGTCGGGTAGAGCAATAGCGCCAGTGCAGCACCCAAAAGAAAAGGAACGATAATACTGGCATGACTGACCATTACTGCCGCGGAGGCTTTCTCGCGGAGGTGTTGAATATCCAACTCCATCCCGACTGTGAACATGAAGAGCACCACGCCGATTTGACTGAGGACGCTCAGCGTGTTCATCGACGAAGGAGGAAATAGAAAGGCAATTGCCTGCGGAAAAAGTAAGCCTAATACCGATGGGCCCAGTGCGATGCCGGCAATCATCTCGCCCATCACCGGCGGTTGGCCGATCCTCCGGAAGCCGGCGCCGAACAGTCGGGCGGCGATGATGATTACGATTATTTGGAGAAGCAGAGTGCCTAACGGACTTCTAATGATTCCTCGTAAGATCTTCCCCTGTCCCCGTAACTAAATGATCACTATTCAATTGGGAACCAGTCAATTGGGAACCAGTTGCCAATATCAACCACAGCCCGGCGCCAAAAACGAGGAGGAGGGCCAGGTAATAAAGCAAGCTTCGAGACTTTTGACCATTGGAAGTAGGCATTTGGGGTCTCTATGTGATGAAGGTCAAACCTATTACACCAGAGAAACGTATTACTGCAATGAGCTGGAAATAGTTTCCTGAGAACGCAACGCACAAAAGTAATCAGGCAACTTAATAGACGCGCTCTCAAGCGAAGGTAAAAATCGATGCTCAGTTGACGAAAGTAGATCCTTTGTAGCGCAAACTGTTAGTTTGCGTCTGATTGAACAGAGGCAGCTTACGGATCGCTCCGCAAACTAACAGTTTGCGTTACATTAGGCGTAAAAAGCGCCAATTGATCCCCGGTGTCATAGATGTTACTTTCGTCGATAGGCTCGCTCGTGGCAAGCAGGTGAAGTTTGATTTTTGTTTTTCATTATACAATACCTATCGCTATCCAAAGTCTTGCAGAATTTTCCGAAATTTCGGTAGACGCACAGAGCAATCGTACAAGAGACTAATGGCGACCAACACGACTGGAACAAAGACGGAAGTCGGCAATTATTTCGTCTCAAATTATCCACCGTTTTCACAGTGGAAGCCTGAGTATGTAGTGGACGCACTTGAGGCGCTCGATCAAGCGCCTCGCACCGAAAATCCGTTTGGTCTTTACCTTCATATACCTTTCTGCCGCAAGCGTTGCAAGTTTTGCTATTTCAAAGTCTATACGGACAAGAACGCCGCGGAGATCGAACTCTATCTCGATGCTCTCATCAAAGAGGCTGAACTCTACAGTCGCACGCGCGCCTTTGAGGGCCGGCAACTCCGCTTCGCATATTTCGGGGGTGGTACGCCTTCCTATATAAGTGAAAAGCAACTGCATTATCTGGTAGATGGTTTGAACCGCCATGTGAGCTGGAGCGACGCCGAAGAGGTTACCTTCGAGTGCGAGCCAGGCACGTTGAGGAAATCGAAGCTCGAAACCTTGAAGGATATCGGCGTCACTCGTTTAAGTCTTGGTGTTGAACATTTTGATGATGAGATTCTGGCGGCTAACGGTCGCGCGCACCTCTCGGCCGAAATTTACGATGTCTATGACCTGGCTCGCGAAGTCGCTTTTCCTCAGATCAATATTGACCTGATTGCGGGCATGGTGGGGGAGACGGAAGCGAAGTGGCGCGACACGGTCCGTCGGGCTGTCGAGTTGCAACCCGACTCAGTGACGATCTATCAGATGGAGCTTCCTTACAATACTGTTATCTCGCAGGAAATCATCAAGCAGGGAGCGCCGTCGCCCATCGCCGATTGGGACACAAAGCGGCGTTGGCTCGATTTTGCATTCGATGAGTTTCAAGCGCGCGGCTATCGCATTGCGAGCGCGTACACGGTGGCTACCACTGCAAAGCCGTGCCGGTTTATATATACCGATGCTCTTTGGCACGGCGGCGATATGATTGGTCTTGGGGTTTCATCGTTCTCACACTTCGGCGGCGTCCATTTCCAGAATGCACACAGCTTCGAGGAATACGTCGCCTTGCTCGATAACAATCGACTGCCACTGCTGCGAGCGCTGACTTTAACCCCTAAACAAAACCTGATCCGTGAAATGATCCTGCAACTCAAGACCGGCGCAATTGACCTCGATTACTTTCGCGGAAAGTTTGGAGTCGACATCTGGGAGGAGTTCAAACCTGTATACGAACGACTAGCCAGCGACAGTCTGGTTGAGCGAGAAAGCGCAACAATCAATCTTACCCGCAGCGGTCTCCTGCAGGTCGATCATTTTCTGTCTGAATTCTTTGAACCCGAACTGAAAGCGGTGCGATACGTATAGAGAACGGTAAAAAGTAAATAGTAAATAGTAAATAGAAAAGTTTTACTACTTTTCACTTTTCACTTATCACCCTTCACTTTTCACCAACACAAAAACATGGATATGAACAGTAATTATGATGTGATCGTTATTGGCGGCGGACCGGCGGGCAGCACCATTGCCAGCATCCTCGCGCGCGAGGGCCGGAAAGTAGTGCTGTTTGAGAAGGAGCGCTTTCCACGCCACCATATCGGCGAATCACTGATGACAGATACTTACTTTACTTTCCAGCGCATGGGTTTACTGGAGAAGTTGAAAGCAAGTCCGTTCGTTCGGAAATACAGTGTACAGTTCGCTAATCCGGCGGGCAGGGAATCGCGCCCATTTTATTTCTTTGAGGCGAATCATCACGAGTCTGCCGTGACCTGGCAAGTGACAAGAGCGCAGTTTGACCTGATGCTGATCGAACATGCGGAGGAGCAGGGCGCGAAGGTCTATCAGGAGACGCATATCAAATGCGCCCTCTTTGAAGGGCAACGTGCGTATGGTGTTGAGGCCCGTTTGGTGGATGGTTCGCTTAAGGAGTTTCGCGCGCCCGTCGTGGTTGATGCGACCGGGCAGACCGCAATGCTTTCAAACAAATTTGGTTGGCGCGTCCGTGATCCCAAGCTCAAAAAAGCTGTCCTCTATTCTTACTTCAAAGGGGCGCACCGTGAACCCGATCTCAATGGTGGGGCAACTCTGGTATTGCGTACTCCAATGGGAAGCAACGGCTGGTTCTGGTATATCCCGCTCGAAAATGACATCACCAGTGTCGGTATAGTTGCCGACCCCGAATATCTGGTGAAGGACCGCGGCCAGGACCTGGCTAAGATTTTCCATGAGGAGATAGAGAAGGTCGAGTCGTGCCGGAAGCGAGTGGCAGGGGCCACGCGCACCGACAAGATCTATTCGATTCTTGATTATTCGTATCGTTCAAAGAGTTGCGCCGGCGATGGCTTTATTCTGATCGGCGACGCCTATGGTTTTCTCGATCCCATCTATTCTTCCGGTGTACTGCTTGCGCTTAAGATGGCCGAACTCGCCGCTGACAGCATTCATGACGCTTTCAGAAACAACGATTTTTCAGGGGCGTGCCTGGGTCAGTATCAGGCGAAGCTGGATCAGGCCATCGAATCCATGCGCAAGCTTGTCTACGCTTTCTACAACGAAGGCTTCAGCTTCGCGCAGTTTCTGCAGAAGTATCCTGAGCAGCGCGTGAATATCATCAGCCTGTTAATGGGTGATGTATTCAAGGAAGGGGTGGATAAAATCTATGCGCCGATGGCGGAATTCGCGGTAATCCCACCACCGCTCTACGAGCAGCTCGACGGTTCTCCGGTGCAACTCACAGAACCCGCACCGGGAGTGAAGGAAGTATTGTCGGCCAAGTATCAGTACTACGACGATCGCGCCGTTTTGCAACAGGACTAGGGGAGCGGGGGTAAACCACCCTTCCTCACCTGAGAGGGGACTCAAGTTGCGAGATTGTTCAAGCTTGAAGGCTTCAACCTGAAACGGAGTGTCTAAATTTGAAAACCTCTCAGGTTGGGAAGGGTGGTTTACCCCCGCTGATTCGTTATCTTACAAGTGGCGCCTTCAGCCCTTCCTCTAATCCTAGAACAACAACTTCACTCCAAACTGAACATGTCTCGGATCTCGCGCGGAAGTGATGCGACCAAATGTCGGTGATCCCAGAAAGTTGTCCGGCAGGTTAAAGTTCGGATGATTGAAGAGATTGAAAAACTCCGCACGTATCTGCAAGTTCAGATCTTCTGAAAGATTGGTGTCCTTCAGCAACGATACGTTCACGTTTTGGTATCCTGGCCCATCCAGAATGTTTCTTCCGGCATTTCCAAACTGGCCGGGAGGTGCAAATGCGAAAGCACTGGTCGAGAACCACTCTTCCGGCGAGCGATGATCGAGATGTGGATTCCCGATGAGGTTAGGACGATCATTTGCCCCGAAGCCCAGAATCGATCGGCCCGTGCCGCTGTTATCGATGTCAGGCAGAAGGGCCACGGTGAATGGCCGTCCTGATTGAAACGTTAGAACGCCGAAGCTCTGCCATCCGCTCAGGATCGAAGAAAGCCATCCAGCATTGGCGAGATACTCACGTCCTCTGCCGAATGGAAGATCATACGAGTAACTGAGCGACAAACGGTGGCGAACGTCGAAATTCGAACGCCCTCGCTCTGCCCGCACGTCGTAACTGTTTTGTGGGAAGTTTGAGTCACCCGCGCTGCTGAAGAAATTCGAAGCGTCATCGATTGATTTCGACCAGGTGTACGACACCAGTGAGGCGAGACCTCGGGAGAGTCGTTGCTGGAAGCGTGCTTGTAAACTGTGGTAATTCGAATTGGCTCGTGACTCGAGCAGATTGATGTCATCGAATCGCGGATCAGGTCGCGGGACGAAGGGTAGTCCGGGAGGAAGGGCGCTGGGCTGGGGTTGATTTACGTCGCGCGCCGTCAACAGCTTTGTTCCTTTTGACCCGACATAAGCGACTTCCAGCACGCTGTTGTCGTTTAGTTGTTGCTGGATGTTGAAACTCCAGTGCTGCATATAAGCTGTGCCCAAGTCACGCTGAATTGCGAGCGCCGAATCAGGCAACGGAAAAGGGAAAAACGCCGGAAACGGATTGTCTAAAGTTAAGGGCAAACCCGGAAGCGAGAAGAAGATGTTATTGTCGAAATAGGGTGAGTTGAAGTACAGCGCTTCACCGGGCGCCAGCGGCGATTGATCGTAGTAAATGCCGTAACCGGCGCGCAGAACCGTTAGTTCATTCCTGCCCAGTGTCCACGCCAAACCGGCGCGCGGCGCGAAGTTGTTCTTGTCCGCGTTAAACCCGCCACGTGGGACACCCATTGTTCCAACCCGGACCAGACTCCGTGACGCCAGGTCGTAAACGTTCGCTCGATCGGTCGTATCAACCGGAGGTGAGTTAAATTCATAACGCAGACCAGCGGTGATAGTCAGGCGCGATCTCACGCGGAAGCTGTCATTGAAAAAGAAGTTGTAGCTGTGCGTGCGGAGATGTTGCGGATTATCGACACGAGCCACGCTGGTGAACAACGGAAAGCCGAGCAACAGGTCCGCAAGTGCATTTCCTGAGATTTGGGCGAACGGCGAAAACTGCAGGCGCCCGCGCGACTCAACATCACGGAAGGCGTTCTGTTGGGCGAAGCGAACGTCTGCGCCGAATTTGATCAGATGACTGCCCCGCACATAACTCGCCGTATCAAGAATCTGATAAACATTGGTCACACTGTTCTGTGGATTGTTACCTTCATCACCGAGCGGAGAAAGACCTGTGACTGTAATGAAACTTAGCCCCGTGTCGCGCGCGTTCGCAGAAATCACCGGCAGTCCGAGAGCAGAATTGCGGCGGCTTGCTTCCTGGTTTACTGACGAGGCTACCCGGCTCAAGGCTACACGCGTCTCGTTCACGAGATTTGGACTCAGTACGTCCGTGAGCGCTGCCATGACGTTTTGACTGCGTCGTTTTACAGCATCGCCAAATCCCGGCACCAACGCGAAGTTTGGACCGGTGAAAGGCTCGAACAGATTTCGATCGCCGAAGCTGTAACGGAAGGTCAGATTGGTTTCTTGACCGATCACGTGATCGAGTCGGGCATCAAAGCTGTCGTTGCGATCACGCTGCGTGGGCGAAGAAACAAAATTCTGAAGCGGAACATTGCGATTTGGGAAAGGATAAAGAGCAGCAATAGCCCGGCCTATCGCATTGATGCGTATCGTCGGAATGATGCCGCCGGAAAAAGGCTGACCGGTAAAAGGGTCAATAGGAATACCGAATAAGCTTTGTGAGAAATCGCCGGCGCGTTCCTGGGCTGTCGGCACATTGGTGATGCGCGTAATGCCTTCGCGCGAACGTGTGCCTTCATAATCGCCAAAGAAAAATGTTCGATCACGTCTAAGCGGGCCACCGAGAGAACCTCCGAACTGGTTACGTATGTATTTGGGTTTCGGCTCACTCGGGGGGGCAAAGAAATTGCGGGCGTCGAGGGCGCCATTGCGATGAAACTCAAACAGCGAGCCGTGAAAGTAATTGCCGCCCGACTTGAGAACGACGTTGACCTGTGCTCCCGGACCACGACCGAATGCTGCGTCGTAGCTGCTGGTCAGCGTTTCAAACTCATGAATGGCGTCAACCGGCGGGCGCACCCCAAAGGTGCTCAGCTTTGGATCGACGTTGTAGACGCCATCAAGCAGAAAGTTGTTGGCATCTTCCCGCGCACCGTTAACGCTGAAAGCGAAATCGCCGCGGGCCGAGCCGGCGGAACCCTGCGCAGCAGGAACAGCGCCTGGCACAAGCAGTGTCAACTCGTAAAAGTTTCGCCCGTCGAGAGGTAAGCCGACGATCTGGCGGTTTTCGATGACCGTGCCAAGAGACGCGGAATCATGCTTCAACAAAGGTTCGTCACCGTAGAGATCGCCCGGAGAATCCTGGACCGTTCCAACCTCCAGGCGGCCATCCAGCCGAAGCTCCTGGTTCACTGGAAGAACCACATCAATTATTTGGAGCCGCGAAAAACCAGTCCGCTCAACTTCAACACGATAGGTGGCCGCCGCCAGTGAGGAGATTGTGTACCACCCTTCGTCATTGGTGATGGTGGTTCTTGTTTCGTTGGTTGCAATATTGGTCGCTGTTACAGTAGCGCCCGGAACAACAGCGCCATTCGGATCGGTGATTGTTCCTCGCAACGAGCCGCGTTGTGTCTGTGCTCCCACGGACAAGGTAAATAGAATTAGCAAGACCAGCGGCAAGAGTTTTTGATGGATCGACATCACAAGCCCTCATTACACATTTTTGGATTGAAAACGAAATTCCGGAGCCATTCAGGAGACTCCAAGCATTATGACGAAATCCTTTTGAGAATGTCCAAAAAACAACCGCGGATTGAACAACGCGATCTATGTTTTGTCTATCAAAGTCGAAAACCTAACTGATAGAATGCAGCCAGTCTTTAGAACGGCAGTAGTTAAGTATCTTGATGTCAGATAAGCTTTAGGAAGCTCCGATTGAGTGTTTTCGACGCGTAGCGTCGGCATGAATTTAGCCCGGCCTTTAAAGGCCGGGAAGAGTTAACAAGGTCGGCCGCGTCGCGTAGCGACGCTTGAAAGTGGATTCGAAACTCAATCGTCGCTACGCGACGAGAACCGCATGACCTGATTCTCGGCGTTAAAACGCCGGGCTAAATTCATGCCGACGCTACGCGTCGAAGCACTTGATCAGAGTTTCCTTTAGCTTGTCCTAACGCTCGACAAACTAAAGTTTATCGAACTTTTAGTCTTACTAAGCCACATCATACTTTCTGGAGGCTCACCTGATGCTTTGGATCATTTTCGCTTTCGGCGCTGCCCTCTCATGGGGATTATATGGACCGGCATTGCATCGCGGACAGGTTGAGCTGGGAAGTCCCATGCGCGCCTTGCTCTGCGTCGGCGTCGCATATTTCCTCATCGGAGTTTTGGTTCCGATGGCAACTCTTTCGTATCAGGGCGAATTACACGGCTTCACTATGAAAGGATCTTTGGCGGCGACGCTGGGAGGCGCATTGGGAGCGGTAGGAGCGGTGTGCATAATCTTTGCATTCAAAACCGGAGGGCTGCCGACCTATGTAATGCCCTTAGTCTTCGGAGGCGCGCCGCTGGTAAACGTGCTCTTTTCGATGTGGCTGCACCCGCCGAAAACAACACCGAACCCTTTGCTCTATTTAGGATTTGTCCTGGCAGCCACCGGGGCCGGGTTAGTTCTGTATTTCAAACCTTCATCATAGGAGGTGGTCGCCTAATTTGATTTTCTCTGTGCCCCCCTCTGCGTTCTCTGTGCCTTCGTAGGGAGTCTTTCCCGAGGGTCATTTACCACAGAGGGTCATTTACCACAGAGTTACAGAGAACACAGAGGTTGCACAGAGAGAAGACCAAAACAGGCCAGTACCTCATAGGAAGAGACTGATAGCTGGGAAGGAGATCCCATCATGAAGAGCTTCGGAATCAAGGCGGCAATAACTTCTGCAATCATTCTTCTGGGTTTATCCGCTGAGATCGCAGCCCAGGCTGGAGGCAATTGGCCACAGTGGCGCGGGCCAAATCGCGATGGCATATCCCAGGAGACTGGGCTGCTAAAACAGTGGCCTGCCGATGGCCCTCCGCTGGCATGGAAGACTACCGGCGCGGGAAATGGCTATTCGTCACTCGCGATCGCCAATGGCCGTCTTTATACGATGGGCTTGCGCGGGGATCGTGAATATGTGATTGCGTTTGACGTCGCAACCGGGAAGCAAGTATGGGCAACGGCGCACGGCGGCGCCTATCGCGATAGTCGCGGCGATGGCCCGCGCGGCACTCCCACAGTAGATGGTGAAAGCCTTTATGCCTTGGGTGGTAACGGCGACCTTTCCTCGCTGGATGCGAAGACAGGGCGCATCATCTGGACGATGAACATGCTGCAAAAGTTTGGCGGCTCAAACCCCCAATGGGGAATTAGCGAGTCCCCGCTGGTAATTGGCGAGAAATTACTGGTCAATGCCGGTGGTCCAGGTGCTTCGGTTATTGCACTTAACAAGAAAGACGGGACTTTAATTTGGAAGAGCGAGAGCGACCCAGCCGGCTACTCTTCGGCAATGCCTGTGAAGATCAACAACGCCACGCAGGTAGTTTTCTTTACACATCGTCGAGCACTGGGTCTCGATTTGGCTAGCGGAAAATTCTTATGGGAATACCCGCGCGCGTCTAACGATGTGGCCAACGTGGCCACGCCAGTTGTGCGAGGCAATCGCATCTTCGTCTCGTCCGACTATGGTACAGGAGCAGGGTTGGTCGAGCTAAAGGCCGACGGTACGGCACAGGAGGTCTACTTCACAAAAGAGATGCGCAATCATCACAGCACCTCGATTTTGATCGGCGATTACCTCTATGGCTTTTCCAGCGGCATCCTGACGGCCATGCGTTTTGATACTGGAGAAGTCGCCTGGCGCGATCGCAGCGTGGGTAAGGGATCATTGGTCTATGCGGACGGAAATCTGTACGCGTTGAGTGAAAATGGTGTGGTCGGACTCGTTGAAGCATCGCCTGTCGCGTATCGCGAAAAAGGACGCTTTCGCATTAAGCAAGAGTCACTACCGACCTGGACGCACCCGGTGGTCGCCGGCGGTCGACTCTACCTTCGCGACCAGGGCACCATTTATGCTTTCGATGTTCGCGAAAAGAAGTAACGCTAAGGGAGGCAGAAGAGCGGGGGCAAGCCCGCCTTCCCAACCTGAGAGCTTCTTAATCCTTGTGGTTGCATTTCGGTTGAAAGGCTTTCCAAACACAAAGAAGTCACGTAACTCTCAGAACCTCTCAGGTTAGGAAGGGCGGGCTTGCCCCCGCTTCTTTGTTAACACTTCAGCATTATTCAGCTCGCAGCGCCGCCAAAAGAGGCGAGCGCAATGCTGCCCATGTGGCCACGAGCGACGCAGTCAACCCGGATATCAATACTCCTAACAGCAGCAGACCCAGCGATAGGCTGGGAAGTTGCGCATGATGTGAGAAGAATACTGGTGCTATAGCAAGCAGCGCACATATGGCTCCCGTAATGAGGCCACTGAAAAGAAGTAAAGAGTTTTCGGCAATCACCATCATAGTGAAGTGCGAGGAGTTATAACCCACCGCCCGCAGCAGTGCTAGTTCGCGGCGTCGCTCCAGCACATTGCGCAACAGAACCGCTGCCATTCCGAGTG
>WNFV01011780.1_pt1 | contig 14036 bp, 14 predicted proteins | sample 5400101 | NCBI WGS metagenome assembly WNFV01 (sample SAMN13153361, study PRJNA577476) | soil metagenome | isolation source: 115 cm soil or saprolite under grassland replicate 1 | place: USA:California | collected 2016-06-15 | reverse complement strand
CTGTTGACGCGCGTCTTGTCCTCGTCGCCGACGAGGAAGCCGAAACCGCCGCCGAACGCGATGTGGCTGGCGGCGTTCTCGTCGAGCAGCGTCTCGTAGAAGATCGTCCCGAGCGGGCCGATCCGGCCCTCCCGGTCGACGAGCGCTACCTCTCCCAGCCGTGAGGCCCCCTCGTCCATCGCGACGAGCGAGCGCAGCGCGTCGGCGCCCGTCTCGGCGTCGATCTGTACGGCGCGGCCCTCCTCGAAGCGCACGGTGAGGCCGCGGATGATCGTGCCGTCGCGGAAGACGAGCGGACGAGTGGCGGCGACGTGCCCTTCGGTCCGCGTCGGGTCCGGCGACGTGAAGACCTCCTCGGTCGGCAGGTTCGGGAGGTGGCGGAGGCCGTCAACGGTCTCGAAGTCGGCAGCCATCCACGTGCCGCTCGGCAAGAGGCCGACGGTGAGATCGGTGCCCGGGCCTTCGAGGTCGAGCGCGTCGAAGCGGCGCCCGGAGAGCCTCGCGGCCGACCCCACGAGGACGCCGATGCGCTCCTCCCAGGCCGCGTTCGGGTCGTCCTCGTCGAGGCGTAGCACGTGCTCGACCTCCGTCCAGAGCCGTTCGTACGCGGCCTCCTCGTCGAGGTCGGGAAAGACGAGCTTGGCCCACGGCCGGCTCGGACAGGGAACGCCGGTCCAGTTCGTCGTGCGCTCGTTGACGACCTGGCCGACCTCCCTGATGAACGGCAGCTGGTCGCGACCCAGGCGCGCCTGGTCGAGATCGTCCGTCAAGCCCGGCGCGACGGTGCCGTTGAAGGAGACGCGCGCGCCGCGCAGCTCGCCGAGAGCGAGGAGTCGCTGCCCGTACCACGGCGGCACGAAGTCGAGTGTCTCCTCCGGCGCATGGAGGATGCGAGCACGCTTGACCCAGGGGTCGAAGTACATGACGTCGACGAACTTGGCGCCGCGCCGGTAGGCGCTCTCGGCGACGGCGCGCGCGGCCTCCTCCTGGCCGACGCTCGCGGCGACGCCGACGATCTGCCCGGGCTGGACGTTCGCGCCCCGCACGACCGCGAGCTCCGCGATGCGGCTGTACCTCGGATCGCCCATTGGAGGCGATCGTATCGCCGGGGCGAAACCGGCAGCATGGCGTTTGCCGAGCAGGTGGAGCGATTCCTCGCGAGCCCCGGGCTGTCGGAGCAGACGCGGCGTGCCTACCGCGCCGACCTGCGGACGCTGGGAACATGGCTCGACGGCCAACCGCTCGAAGCGGTCGACACCCGGGCGCTCGCCGAGTACACGGCGTTCCTGGGCAGCTCCCGCAACGGCGCCAGGCTCGCACCGGCGACGATCGGCCGGAAGCTCGCCTCGGCGCGCGCGCTGCTGCGATTCACGCTCGGCCCCGATCGCGTGCCGGACACACCGTTTGCCCCGCGCCGGCCGAGGCGCCTTCCGGATGCGCCGAAGCCGCGGGAGGTCGACGGGCTCATCGAAGGGCTCGCCGGCGACGGGCCGCTCGCGATCCGCAACGGAGCTCTCGTCGAGCTCGTCTACTCCGCGGGCCTCCGAAGCGCCGAGGCGGTCGGGCTCGACCTCGGAGACGTCGACTTCGAGCAGGAGCTCGTGCACGTGCGCGGCAAGGGCGGCAAGGAGCGCGTCGTGCCGCTCGGCGAGGAAGCCGCCTACCGGGTGGCGGTCTACCTGCGCGACGCGCGCCCGGCGCTCGCGCGAGGCGCGTCGGATGCGCTCTTCCTCTCGGCGCGAGGACGCCGTCTCGACACGAGCACCGTGCGACGGCTCCTCCCCCACCCCCACCGCCTGCGTCATGCCTTCGCGACGCATCTCCTCGAGGGGGGTGCAGACCTCCGCACGATCCAGGAGCTGCTGGGTCACTCGTCGCTGTCCACGACGCAGATGTACAGCCATGTAGACGCGACGCGACTAAGGCGGGTCTACGACCGATCGCATCCACGGTCTTGAAGGAGGGGGCTAAACGGGGGAACCATGCGGTTCCCCCGTTCTGAGTCTACGACCGATCGCACCCCCGGTCTTAGATACACCGAACGGGTGACGGGAACCTCGCGCCGGTCGCCGATCGAGTGCGCATGGACACGACGACGATCATTCCGGTGCTCACCTCCGAGGAGGAGCGGGTGCTCGAGTGGCGGTACGAGTCGCTGACTCGCGCGGGCTTCAGCCCGGATCTTGCGTTCGAGATCGCGGCGAGCCGGCGGGTCGACCTCCACGAGGTGCTCACTCTCGTCGGAAACGGGTGCCCACCCGCAGTCGCCGCGCAGATCGTGTTTTGACGAGCGCTCGCGTTCGGTAAAACCGACGCGGTGAGCTCCGTCCGCGTCAGGACTCTCGCCGCGTCTGCTCTCGTCGCGGCGCTCGTGCCGATCGTCCTCGTCGGGAACGGCGTCCACGTGATCGCCCACGACTGGTTCGTCCGCTTCGAGTACGACCGCAGCGGCTTTCCCGCGGATCCGTACGGGCTCTCGCGCGTCGCCCGGACCGAGCTCGCCCTCACAGGTTTGCAGTCCGTGCAGCCTCACAGCGACGAGGGGGTCGACCTCCTGCGTCGGGCCCGGCTTCCCACGGGGGCCCGCGCCTTCGGAGAACGGGAGCTCCGGCACATGCAGGACGTCCGACGCCTGCTCGGAGGCCTCTACGGTGCGCACCTGATCGCGCTTCTCGCAGTGGCGGCGCTCGTCATCTGGGCACGGCCGATGCTGTTCCGCGGTCTTCGCTGGGGTGCGGTGGCTACGCTCGCCCTCGCGGCCGCGACAGGTGTGGCCGTGCTCGTCGACGTCGACGCGTACCTCGCCGGTTTCCACGGCATCTTCTTCGAAGGCGACTCGTGGCGGTTTGCCGATCAGGACACCCTGCGCCGTCTCTATCCGGATCGTTTCTGGGAGGACACCGCCAAGCTGCTCACCGCCGGCGCCGTCGCTCAAGCGCTGCTGCTCGTCGGCGCGGACCGCCTCTGGGCACACCGCGCCAAGTTGCAGACTGCAACTTGGCGCAGCTCGACGTAGCGGGCCCGCGACTCCGGCAGGCGAAGGCTCCTCGAGCGCGAACCGTGTAGGCCGTGGCGGCTGATCCGGAGGTGGAGGGCTTTCTCGCGCTGCTCGCGGCGCAGAGGGCGGCGCGCACCGTCGACGCCTACCGCCGCGACCTCGGGCAGCTCGCAGGCTGGCTCGACCGGCCGATCTCGACCGCTACGACCGAGGAGCTCGAGCGCTATCTCGCCGAGCTGCGAGCGCAGGGGCTGGCGGGAACGACGATCGCGCGTCGCGTCGCCGCCCTGCGGACGTTCTTCCGCCACCAGCAGCTGCTCGGCGCGCGAGACGACAATCCGGCGGCCGCCCTCGAGCTGCCTCGGCGGGCCCGGAAGCTGCCCCGGACGCTCTCGCCGGGAGAAGCCGAGCGGCTGATCGAAGCCGCGGCCGGGACGACGCCCCGAAGCCTTCGTGACGGTGCCCTCGTCGAGCTCCTGTACGGGGCCGGCCTGCGGGTCGGCGAAGCCGTCGGGCTCGAGCGCGCCGCGGTCGACCTCGACCGGCGGCTCGTTCGCGTCACCGGCAAGGGCGGCAAGGAGCGGATCGTGCCGATCGGACGGGCGGCGGTGGATGCTCTCCGGCGATACCTCGCGCGAGGGCGGCCGTTCCTCGACCGGCGCCATCGACCCGAGCTCTTCCTGAACGCGCGCGGCGGTCCGTTGACGCGGGCGGGAGCGTTCCTGATCCTGCGCAAGCTCGCCGACAAGGCCGGCCTAGAGCCCGGGCGCGTCCACCCGCATCTACTCAGACACTCGTTCGCGACTCACCTGCTCGAGGGCGGCGCCGACCTGCGGTCGGTCCAGGAGATGCTGGGCCACGCCGACCTCGCGACGACCGAGCTGTACACGCATGTCTCGGACCGACGCCGTCGCGAGCTCTACTTCCAGGCGCACCCGCACGCCAAGCGCCGCGGCTCGAAGCCGAGAACCGACTAGCGAGACTTGCGCCTCAGTAGCTCGGCGACCTTGCCGGCGCTCTGTCGCAGGTCCTTCGGCTGCTCGTCGTTCTCGGCCAGGCTCTCGAGGATGAGAATCGTGTCTCGCTGGGGCGACCCGTTCTTGAGGCTGAGGATCGCGAGCCTGCGAACCGCGTCGTTCGGGTCACGCGTCGCCAGCTCGTGGAGCAGCCTGCGGGCTGCATTGATCGGCGCCGGGCCGTCGCGTGAGAGCCGCTCGAGCGAGACGAGCGAGACGCCGCGGCAGGCGGGGCTCTCGTCCTCGAGCCCGCGCCGCAGCAGCTCGAGCTTCTGCCGGTAGCGGAACGAGCCGACGGCGCGATAGGCCTGCGCGCGCTCGCGGAAGTCGCGGCTACGCGCTGCGGCCTCCACCTCGTCGTCCCACTGCGCACGCAGCTCGGCGAGGCCGCGCTCGTTCTTCGCCTCGGCGAGCTCCTCGGCCCGCGCGGCGGCCTCTTCGAGGGTCACGAGATCGAGGATGCGGGCCGTGTGTCAGGCCCGACGTACACCGCCGACGGGCGGATCAAGCGGCCGGTGCGTTTCTGCTCGAGGATGTGAGCAGACCAGCCGGCCGTGCGCGAGCACCCGAACATCGCGGGCGCGAGAGCGGGCGGCACGTCGGCGACGTCGAGGACGACCGCCGACCAGAACTCCACGTTCGTGTCGAGCGGCCGCTCCGGGTGGCGCTCCTTCAGCGCGGCCACCGCGGCCTTCTCCAGCGCCTCGGCGACCTCGAACCGCGGCGAGCCCAGCTCCTTAGCCTTGCGGCGAAGCACGCGCGAGCGCGGGTCCTCGGCGCGGTAGACGCGGTGCCCGAAGCCCATGATCCGATCCTTCCGGGCGAGCGCCTCTTCGACCCAGCGCTCGGCGTCGCCGAGCTCGGCGACCGCGTCGAGCATCGGAAGCACACGCGCGGGCGCGCCGCCGTGCAGCGGGCCGGAGAGCGCCCCGACGGCGGACGAAAGGCACGCGGCGCAGTCGGCCCCTGTGGAGGCGACGACACGCGCGGTGAAGGTCGACGCGTTCAGCCCATGCTCGGCGGTGCAGATCCAGTAGGTGTCGATCGCCTTCACGTGATCGGGATCGGCCTCACCACGCCACTCGAGGAGGAACCGCTCGGCAGCGGTCGACCCCGCCTGGATCGTGTCGCGGTCGACGCGGTCGGTGCGTCCGTCGGAAACACGAGCCGACTGCGCCACGATCGAGAGCATCAGCGCAGAGACCCGGCGCAGGTCTTCCTTCGCCTGCTCGTCCGAGATGTCGATCAGCTGTCCGAGCTTCCACTGCCCGCTGAGATGAGCGGTGACCGCCTGCAAGTCGGCCGGGGCGTGCCCCGTCAGTCCTTCCGCTTCGAACGGCTCGGCGGGCGGCAGGCCCGGCTCGAAGGCCTCGTCGACGAGCAGCCCCCAGACCTGCTCGTACGGGTAGTGCCCGACGAGCCCCTCGATGTCGACGCCGCGGTACCTGAGCGAGCCGCCTTCCCTGTCGGGCTCGGCGATCTCCGTCTCGAAGGCGACGACGCCCTCGAGCCCGTGCGCGACGACCGTCATGGCGCGCAGCCTACCGAAGCGGCTTGCAGCGGCGGGTGGGTAGAGTGCGGCGCCCGAAAACAGCGGATAGGAGACAGCTAGATGCGGAAGAAGGTCACCGTCGTCGGTGCCGGGAACGTCGGCGCCACCTGCGCGCAGGAGCTGGCGCGGCGGGATTACGCAGACGTCGTTCTGGTCGACATCATCCCGAACTTCCCGCAGGGGAAGGCGCTCGACATCAACCAGGCCGGCGCAGTCCTCGCCTACGAGCCGAACGTCGCCGGAACGAACGGCTACGACGAGACCGAGGGCTCCGACGTCGTCGTGATCACCGCAGGCAAGCCGCGCTCGCCCGGCATGAGCCGCGACGACCTGGTGGCGACGAACGAGGCGATCGTCGAGTCCGTCACCAAGGAGATCGTCAAGCGTTCGCCCAAGACGATCCTCGTCGTCGTCTCGAACCCGCTCGACGCGATGTGCCACGTCGCCAAGGCCGTCTCCAAGTTTCCGCGCGAGCGCGTCGTCGGCATGGCCGGCATCCTCGACACCGCCCGCTTCGCAGCCTTCATCGCTTGGGAGACCGGTACTTCCGTCAAGGACGTGACCGCGATGGTGCTCGGCGGGCACGGCGACCAGATGGTGCCGGTCGTGTCCGCGACGACGGTCGGCGGGATCCCGCTCGACCAGCTCGCGCCGAAGGGGCGGATCAAGAAGATGGTGGAACGCACCCGCACCGGCGGTGGCGAGATCGTGAATCTGCTCGGCACGTCGGCGTGGTACGCCCCCGGAGCCGCGGCGGCGCAGATGGTCGACTCGATCTGTCTCGACGAGAAGCGGATCCTGCCCTGCACGGCGTATCTCGAGGGCGAATACGGCGTCGACGGGCTCTACCTCGGCGTGCCGGTGAAGCTGGGCGCCGCGGGCGTCGAGGAGATCGTCAAGCTGAAGCTGACGGCGGAGGAGAAGAAGTGGCTGAAGGAGTCAACGGCCGCAGTGCGCGACGTCGTCAGCGTCTTGAAGAAGAAGTAGCCGCATGGAGCTAGGCCTCGAGGACCGCACGGCGATCGTCTGCGGGGCCTCGTCTGGGATGGGCCTCGGGATCGCCGAGGCGCTTGCCGCCGAAGGTGCGAACGTGGTCATGTTCGCCCGAGGCCGGGAGGCGCTCGAGCGGGAGGCAAACCGGCTCGGTGGACTTGCCGTACTTGGTGACGTGACCATCGCCGACGACCGTGAGCGCCTGGTGTCGGCTGCGGTCGACACGTTCGGCGGCGTCGACGTGCTCGTCAACAACTCCGGCGGGCCACCCCGGACGAAGGCGGTCGAGCTCGACGAGGTATCGATCGAGAGCGCCATCCAGCTGCTGCTGGTCTCGGCCGTCGAGCTGACGAACCTGTGCCTCCCGTACCTCGAGCGCAGCGGCCGCGGGCGCGTGATCACGATCACCTCGAGCTCGGTCAAGGAGCCGATCGACGACCTGGCCCTCTCGAACGCCGTCCGGCCCGGAGTAGTCGGCTGGGCGAAGACGCTCTCGAGGGAAGTCGGCCCGAGGGGGATCACCGTGAACTCGATCGCTCCAGGCTGGATCGACACCCAGCGGATCAGGGAGGTCACCCCCGAAGGCCCCTCGGAATCCGACCTGGCGAGAATCCCGCTTCGCCGCCTCGGAACGCCCCGCGAAGTCGGAGACGTCGTCTGCTTCCTCGCCTCCGAGCGGGCCGCCTACGTCACGGGTACGACCATCGCCGTCGACGGCGGGCTCATCCGAGGCCTGTTGTGAGCGAAGCCGACACGAAACGACGCTGGCCGGGCCGGGTCCTCGTCGCCGGCCTCGTGCTGCTGCTGATCTCGGCCGTACTCTGGGTCCTTCCGTCCGACGAGTACATCTTCCTGCCGCACCGCGCACAAGCCGTGGCCCCGTACGTCACCGTCCCGAACGAGAAGCCGGACCGCAACGGGGGCATCTACTTCGTCGACGTCGTCGTCCGCAAGGCGTCATTGCTCGAACGGGTCCTCCCGTGGCTGCGGGAGGGCGCCAGCTTCATCCCGACTGATCAGGTCGAGCCGAAAGGCGCCTCCGGGGAGGACCTGCGCAGGCAGAGCCGTCTCGAGATGGAGCGATCGCAGCCGATCGCCGCCGCCGTCGCCCTGCGCGAGCTCGGCTACACGGTACGCGCGACGCCCATCGGCGTGCTCGTGTCGCTCGTCCTGCGCGACGGCCCCGCCGCCGGAAAGCTTCAGCCGCAGGACCTGATCGTGTCCGTGAACGGGGACCGGGTCGTCACGCCGAACGACCTCCGCCAGTCGATCCGCCGGTCGGGTGTCGGCTCGACGCTCACGGCAACTGTGCGCCGCGGCACGAAGCTGGTCACGGTCCGGATGCGGCCGGTCGCCGACCCCAACGACAAGCGTCGCGCGGTGATCGGAATCCTCATCGAGCAGGCGGCGGACATCCGGCTTCCGGTCAAGGTCCGCATCGACCTCGGCGAGATCGGAGGGCCGTCGGCCGGCCTCGCGTTCGCCCTCGACGTGATGGAGGAGCTCGGACGCGACGTCGACGGAGGCATGCGAGTCGCCGCGACGGGCACGATCAGCCTCGACGGCGCGGTGGGCCCCGTCGGCGGCCTGAAGCAGAAGACGCTGGGCGCACGCCGGGCCGGTGTGGACGTGTTCCTCGTGCCCGCTGGGGATAACGCGCGCGAGGCGGCTCACTATGCCGACGGGCTGAAGATCGTGCCTGTGCACAGTTTTCGACAGGCGTTGCGAGCATTGGCAACCCTCGCGAGTACGCGTAGCTAGACGCAACTTTCGGTAGGTTCATAATCCCCGGAAAGTGCTGGTTTTTCGTCGAACGCCAACCTTGCATCCGGGTCTCCGCTCCCTATGATCCCCCCTGGTCGGGAGGGCACGAAGGCGAGAGAAGGGGTAGCGGCTTGGCGAAGCGAATCGACGTTACGTGCGACGACTGCTACTTCCGTCGTACAGGCCTCTGCGCGCTTCAGCTCGAGAGGCCTTGCCCCACCTTCCGGCGCTACGACAGAGGCACGATGCTGGCACCGCGGCAAGCACCGCTCATTGCACGGCCGGCGGCGCCGCTGGCCGCCGCGCAGCACGTCGCCGCCTAGAGGCTAAGCGCTTGCCCGGGCAGGAAGGAGCTCGGCAAGACGCGCGACTCCCTGGTCGATCTCGGCCAGCGAGACGAAGCTGAACGCGAGGCGCGCCGAAGCGGGCGGGCCGCCGAAGTCGGTCCCCTTCACGAAGGTCACGCCGGCGGCCTCCGCGCGCGTGAGCAGCTCGCCGGCGTCGATCCCGTCGCGCAGGTCGAGCCACAGGAAGTAGCCGCCGTCCGGCCGGCTCCAGACGGCCGTGCCCGAGAGCTCGCGCTCGAGCGCGGCGAGCATCGCGTCCCGGCGGGCGCCGAGAAGTCCCCGCACACGCTGGAGGTTCGGCTCGAAGCTGCCGCGCCCCACGAACTCGGCCACCGTCGCCTGAGGGAGCAGCGCCGGGGTGATGTAGTTCGCTGTCGCGATCGCCTCGAGCTCGCGGCCGAGCTCGGTGGGAAGGACGAAGTAGCCGACTCGCAGCCCCGGAGCGATCGTCTTCGAGAACGACGAGCTGTACGCGACGCGGCGGCCGCCCTCGAGCTCGAACAGGCTGGGCTGAGTACGGGTCGTCCTCCAAGACGAGCAGGTCGTGTGCGGCGACGAGCTCGACGATCCGCCGGCGCCGCTCGGTCGAGAGCGTGCGCCCGCTCGGGTTCTGGAAGGTCGGGATCGTGTAGAGGAACGCCGGCGCGGGGCCGCTCGCGAGCGCGCTCTCGAGCGCGTCCGGGTCGAGCCCTTCGTCGTCCATCGGCAGCGCCACGACCTCCGCGCCGACCTCGCCGAGGATCTTCAGCGGCCGGTCGTAGGTCGGTGACTCGACGAGCACGCGGGACCCGCGCCCCAGGAGCTGAGCCAGGAAGACGAAGCCCTGGAGCGAGCCGTTCGTCAGCAGGACGCGCCCTGGCTCGACGCCGTGGCGCTCGGCGATCCACTCGCGAAGCGGCGCGTAGCCGAGCGCGGGGCCGTACGAGAGGATCGTCCGCCCGTCACGCTCGAGCGCGACGCGCGCGCAGTCGGCCAGCTCCTCGACCGGCAGGCACTCGGGCGACGGGACGCCGCGGGCGAATGAAATCACGCTCATTGGATGGACGCACTGACGACGCTCATGGCGGGACAGTCTAGAGGTCGGTGGGCGGAGCGCCGTTCAGTCGCAGCGTCATGCGCGTCCCGCCGCCCTCCGCCCGCTCTGCGACGACGTTACCGCCGTGCGCCTCGGCGACCTGGCGGACGATCGCGAGGCCGAGGCCCGACCCCGCCATCCCCCGGGCGGATCGAGCTCGGTAGAAGCGGTCGAAGACGTACGGGAGGTCTTCCTCGTCGATGCCGGGCCCGTAGTCCCGCACGGAGACCGTCCCATCGCTGACGGCGACCTCGACCTCACCATCGGCAGGGCTCCACTTGGCTGCGTTGTCCAGCAGGTTCGCCACGGCGCGCTCGAGCGAAGCGGGCACGCCGTGCACGAGCGACTCCTCGAGCTCGGTCTTGAAGGAGATGCCCGGGCGGTTGCGGCGCACGCGCTCGACGGCGTTCGCGGCGACGAGGTCGAGCCGAACGTCCTCGGGCTCGCCCGGCTGCTGCTCGCCGCGCGCGAGCTCGATCAGCTCGGCGATCAGCGTCGTCATCTCACCGAGCTGGTCGACGACGTCGGTGAGCAGCCGCTCGCGCTCGCCAACCGGAAGCGTGCGCTCGGTCGCCAGCACCTCGATGTTCGTCCGCAGGCTGGTGAGCGGCGTCCGAAGCTCGTGCGAGGCGTCCGCGACGAGCTGCTTCTGCGCGCGCGTCGACTCCTCCAGCGCGCCGAGCATCGTGTTGAAGCTCCCCGCAAGCCGGCTGAGCTCGTCCTTCCCGCTCGCGTCGATTCGCTCCGAGAGATCGCCCGTCGCGGTCACCTTCTCCGTCGCCTCGGTCAGCCGCCGCACCGGCGCGAGCGCCGCTCGCGACACGGCCAGTCCGAGCGCAGCCGCCACGGCGATCCCGCCGCCGGCGATCACGATCAGGAAGATCCTGATTCGGGCGAGTGCGTGGTCGACCTCGGTGAGTGGTCGCGCGACTTGGAGGGCGACATTCGGCGAGTAGGGGAACGCGAGCACCCGGAAGTGCGTCCCGCCGATCGTCCGGTCGGTGAAGAACGCGTCGCCCCCGCCCGCCACCTTCCGGACCCGGTCGTCGACCGGAATCGCGACCGACTCGTCGTCCCGCGGCGGGAAGACCTCGCCGTCGGTCCGGACGAGCTGCGCGTAGACGAAGACACCTCCGAAGTTCCGCCCGAAGAAGACCCGTGAGACGTCGTGCGGAGGCAGCTGGGAGATCGAGACGGCGCTTCGCTCGAGGCCGTCGTCGATCGGGCGGCGCAGCTCCTCGCGGACGACGAGATAGACGATCGGCGAGGCGAGCACGACAGCGAGCGCCACCGCCGCGGCGGCGACGAGCGTGAGCCGCATGCGGAAGCTCATCTGCCCGTTTCGGCGCCGGCAGAGCCGGCACCTCCACTCCTGGGCGGCTCCGTCGAGCCTACGCCGCTCTGCTCTCGCAGGGCGTACCCGACGCCGCGCACCGTCTGAATCAGGCGCGGCCGGCCGCCGCTTTCCGTCTTTCTACGCAGGTAGCCGATGTAGACGTCGAGCGAGTTCGAGGCGAAGCCGAAGTCGTAGCCCCAGACCCGCTCGAAGATGATCGAGCGCGTCAGCACCTGCCGAGGATTTCGTAGGAACAGCTCGAGCAGCGAGAACTCCGTGCGTGTCAGCTCGATCTCGTTGTCGCCGCGCCGCACCTCGTGCGTGCCCGGGTTGAGCTCGAGGTCGGCGAAGCGAAGCACCTCGCCCGAATCCGGCGTCGTCCGGCGCAGGAGCGCGCGGACGCGGGCGAGCAGCTCCTCGAGCGCGAACGGCTTGGTGACGTAGTCGTCGGCGCCCGCGTCGAGGCCGGCCACGCGATTCTCGACCTCGTCGCGCGCGGTCAGCATCAGGACGGGAAGCCGGCTGCCGTCGCGTCGTAGTCGTCTGCAGACCTCGAGTCCGTCGAGACCCGGCATGAGCACGTCGAGGACGACGGCATCGACCTGTGTCTCCGAATGCAGCCGCTCGAGCGCCTCCTGGCCGTCGCTCGCGAGCTCGATCTCGTACCCCTCGAGCTGGAGGGCACGGCGGAGCGAATCGCGCACCGCACGCTCGTCATCGACAACCAGGATTCGCATGAGCCCATTGTGCGGTCCGACTCTGAACTCCGGCTAAGAGAGATCGTCGACGAACCTCTTACCGGCTTCTTATCGCCGTCTCACGGCCCGCTTAGGAAGCACTGGTTCCATGGCCTTCAGTCGACGAAAGGAGCCAGCCGTGAAGGCAGTCCGAACGATGCCACCCGTCCACGCCGATCGACCTGCGGCCGCGATTGGATTCCAACGACCGTCCGGTCAGCAGCCAGCAGGCTGCTCGAGACCACCGCCCGGCATGCGTCGACAGCACGGGAGACCACCGGAAGGGCCGCGACGAGCGGCCCTTCTTCGTGAGGTCTTAGGCAGGTCTTAACGACGTCTCAGCTCCTCCTTAGACGCCGCCGGTTTGCTGCGAGGCAGACAACCCCGACAGAAAGGAACGAAGCAATGAAGAGGCTCTTGTCATTACGTGCGCTGGCGGTCGCGGCCGTCGCGGTCGCGGTCGCCGCGGGCGCCGGTGCGGCGATCGCCGCCTCGCAGGGCTCGGCGACGTCTCCGTCTGCCTTCCTCGACGCGGTCGCCAAGCACCTCGGCGTCTCGAGCGAGAAGCTGCGGGACGCCACCAAGGCCGCCGCGATCGACCAAGTGGACGCCGCGCTCGCCGCCGGCACGATCACGCAGGCTCAGGCCGACGCGATGAAGGAGCGGATCAACTCGAGCGAAGACGCGCCGTTCTTCGGGCCCGGGTTCTTCGGCGGCTTCCACGGCGGCGGGCACCTCGCCGTCCACCTGTCAGCCGCCGCGACGTATCTCGGCCTGACGAACGACGAGCTGGGCACGAAGCTCGAGGCCGGCCAGTCGCTCGCCGACATCGCGAAGGCGCAGGACAAGTCGGTCGACGGGCTCAAGCAGGCGCTCCTCGACGACGAGAAGAAGGAGCTCGACCAGGCCGTCGCCGACGGAGCGTTGACGCGGGCGCAGGCCGACGCGATCCTCGCGCGCAAGCAGGCGCGCATCGACGACATCGTCAACGGCACCTTGCCGCGGCTTGGCGAGCGTCACTTCAGCGGCCTCGCTCCGGCTCCGTTCCTCGGCGCCGCCGCGTAGCTGCCCTCTCACCCTCCCCTCCGAGCCGAGGCCCGCGCAAGCGGGCCTCGCCCTTCCTCAGGCTCGGGCGCCGGCGACCTCGGCGACGAGCTGCGCGACCTCGGTCGGCGTCGTCCCGACCCGCACGCCGCACGCTTCGAGCGCCTCTTTCTTCGCCTGCGCGGTTCCCGACGAGCCGGAGATGATCGCGCCGGCGTGGCCCATCGTCTTGCCGGGGGGTGCCGAGAAGCCCGCGATGTACGCGAGCACCGGCTTCGTCATCCGCTCCTGGATGAAACGCGCCGCCTTCTCCTCCTCGTCGCCGCCGATCTCGCCCACCATGACGACGTACTCCGTCTCGGTGTCGGCCTCGAAGCGCTCGAGGATGTCGATGAACGACGAGCCGACCACCGGGTCACCCCCGATGCCGACGATCGTCGAGTTGCCGAGCCCGAGCTGCGTCAGCTCGTGACCGATCTGGTAGGTGAGCGTGCCCGATCGCGAGACGAGGCCGATCGAGCCTTCCCTGAAGATCTCGGCAGGGATGATCCCGACGTTCGCCTTGCCGGGGGAGAGCGCACCCGGACAGTTCGGGCCGATCATCGTGATCCCCTTCGGCCGGATGTAGTTGTAGACCCGCAGCATCTCGTGGGCGGGCAGGCCTTCGGCGATGCAGACGACGGTCTCGATGCCCGCGTCGACCGACTCGTAGATCGCGTCCGCGGCGAAGCGGGCCGGGACGAAGATCATCGCCGTGTTGGCGCCTGCCTCCGCGACCGCGTCCGCCACGGTGTTGAAGACCGGGATGCCCTCGACGTCCTGGCCGCCCTTGCCGGGCGTGACGCCGGAGACGACGTCCGTGCCGTAGCGCTTGTTGTTGAGCGTGTGGAACGTGCCCTCGCGGCCGGTGATGCCGGAGGTGCAGAGCTTCGTGTCCTTGTCGACGAGGATGCTCATCCGGCCAGCTCCACGACGCGCCGGGCGGCGCCGAGCATCGTCGACTCGGGATGCACGTTGGGCAGGTTCGCCTCGGCCAGCAAACGACGGCCCTCCTCGTCGTTGGTGCCGTCGAGCCGGACGACGAACGGCACGTCGGGCCTGATCTGGTCGAACGCCTCGATGAGGCCCTTGGCGACCTCGTCGCAGCGCGTGATCCCGCCGAAGATGTTGAACA